>Ga0209269_1000973_pt1 | contig 18315 bp, 13 predicted proteins | sample MTBAKMMethaMetaG_FD_187455 | JGI IMG/M metagenome (GOLD analysis project Ga0209269, IMG submission 187455) | Enrichment culture microbial communities from Arthur Kill intertidal strait, New Jersey, USA, that are MTBE-degrading - MTBE-AKM (Arthur... | ecosystem: Environmental > Aquatic > Marine >... | reverse complement strand
GATATCAACCAAATCATTGAACTGATCACCACCAAGAGTTACCTCATTGTTGGCGCAACCGCCCTGCTGATCTTAATCGCCCTGGCAATCACATCTACAAAAGCCTCGATGAAGAAACTGGGCAAAGCCTGGCAAAGATTGCACAAATTGGCTTATATGGGCGCGGCGCTGGTGGTTTTGCATTACATCTGGGCGGTAAAAGCAGACATTCGCACGCCACTGATTTACGGATCCATTTTAATCATCCTTCTGCTGCTGCGCTTACCCTTCGTCCGCAAATGGGCCAGCAATCACAAACCAGCCTGGCTTCGCAAGGCTAATCACCGTTTAATTTCCCTGGTGGAAGGATAACCACTTGCATATTTCGTGAATACAACCCTGCCTCCAAATTGAGAACAAATGATCTGGTATTTCCCCGCTACATCGGCTACAATATTTGCATCCAAACAGGCGGGGAGAATTCATGTCTGCTCAAGAAATCCATTTTTCTGACCAACAACTCGAAATCATTCAAGCACCCATAGAAAGTAAAATCTTTGTTCAAGGTCCCTCCGGGTGCGGGAAAACTACCGCGGCAGTGCAGCGAGTTTTATCCATGATTGAAAACGGGGTTCCAGCTGAAACGATCTTGATTCTGGTTCCACAACGTACTTTAGGGATCGCCTACACGTCCGCCTTTCGTCAAGCCAGTTTTTTACCTGGCGCGGAACCCGAAGTGCTGACTTTGGGCGGCCTTGCGCAAAGAATGGTCCAGCTCTTTTGGCCTTACACCGGACAACAGGCTGGATTTGCCATACCTCTCCATCCGCCCACATTTCTTACCCTCGAAACAGCCCAGTACTACCTGGCAAGAATTGTTTTTCCTTTGATTGAGAAAGGCTATTTTCAAAACGCGGTAATCAATAAAAACCGGTTGCTTTCTCAGATCCTGGACAACCTCAACAAAGCTGCAATTGTGGGGTTTCCATATCAAGAAATCAGCAGTCGCTTAAAAGCAGCTTATCCAGGGGACGCCTCCAAGTTTATTCTTTTTGACCAGGCTCAGGAATGTGCTCATCAATTTCGCCAATATTGTTTGGATCATCATTTGTTAGATTTTTCTCTGCAATTCGAGTTATTCAACAAACATTTATGGCCATTGCCATCTGTGCAGGGTTATCTCCAAAATCGATACCGTCATTTGATTTTTGATAATGTAGAAGAAGATGTTCCCATTACCCATGATATCATCCGGGAATGGTTCCCATCTTTCGAGTCGGGATTACTGCTTTACGATCAGCAAGCTGGATATCGCGTCTTTCTCGGCGCGGATCCCCAAAACGGGTTCGAATTAGCCGGTTTATGCCAGCAGCAAATCATTATGTCTCATTCATGGGTTGCCAGCCCGGCTACAGAAAGCCTGCAGGAAGACCTGGCTGCCTGTATCCGCCGCGAATCCAAAATTCCTGAGACACTTTCTGAAGACGCGATCGCGTTTTCATACCATCATTTTTATCCACAAATGATTGATGATGTAGCGCAACAAATTGTCTCTCTGGTCAACGAACAGGCGATCCCTCCCGGACAAATCGCGGTTCTTTCGCCATTCTTAAGTGATTCATTACGCTTCACCCTGATGAACCGGCTGGATGAATTGAATATCCCCAGCCGCTCTCACCGGCCGTCTCGCAGCTTGCGCGATGAACCAGCCGCGCGCTGTTTGCTGACATGGGCAAAAATTGCCCATCCCGAATGGCAGCTTAAACCAGATTCCGAAGAGTTCCGCTCGGCATTAATCCAATCTCTGGACGGATTGGACTGGTTGCGTGCGCATTTGCTTGGACAAATCATTTATTCCCCCAATCGCGCGGAAGGGTCTTTGGGTTCTTTTTATCAAATCAGACCCGAAGTTCAAAATCGCATCACCCACATTCAAGGTCAGCGCTTTGAAACCCTGCGCGCCTGGATTGAGCAGTATCGCGCCGCCGAGCCAGCCACTTTAGATGGATTTCTCAGTCGTTTATTTGGCGAAGTGCTATCCCAGCCGGGCTTTGCCTTTCACGCTAATATGGAAGCTGCTTCGGTTGCGTACCGGTTAATCGAATCCGTACAGAAATTCCGGCGCGGCGTTCCAGAGGACCAGGAATTCCCGGTCAATGCCGGGCTTGATTATCTTAATATGGTAAGCCAGGGTGTTTTTGCCGCCCAATATCTGCAACCGTACCAATCACCGGATGACAACGCGGTGTGGATTATGCCCGCCTATACCTTCTTAATGACCAATCATCCCGTTCAGTATCAATTCTGGTTAAACATTGGCAGCCGGCACTGGTGGGAGCGAATTGACCAGCCCCTTACCCAACCTTATATCCTTAACCGGCATTGGCCGCCCAACCAGCCCTGGACAGATGCGGATGATTGGCAGGCGAATCAAAAAGCGCTGGAGCGATTGGTACGCGGACTCATCCGCCGTTGTTCAAAAAAAATCATTATGCTTTCCGTGGAAATCGACGAAAGTGGACAGGAACAGAAGGGTCCCCTGATGCAAGCTGCCCAATCTTATGTCCGCCGGCTGAACACCCTGAAGGGAGCCCAGCATGCCTGAATTCAGACCTCGTCCGGCTCAAAAACAGGTTTTGCAGTTTCGCTCTGGCCGTATGGGGGTGGCGGCGGTACCGGGCAGCGGCAAAACGCAGGTACTATCTTATTTGGCTTCCCGCCTGATTGCTGAAAATTACATCCAGGAAGATCAAGAAGTCTTGGTGGTCACCCTGGTCAATTCCGCGGTGGATAATTTCTCCTCACGCATCCGCGGCTTCATTCAAGATGAAAACCTTATGCCCGGGTTAGGGTACCGCGTGCGTACGCTGCACGGTCTGGCTCACGACATTGTTCGCGAGCGGCCGGGATTGGTTAATTTGGAAAACCAATTTCAGATCCTGGATGAGCGTGAAGCGCAGCGCGTACTGGAAGACGCCGCCAACCGCTGGCTGCGTTCTCACCCGGAATTCATCGAGACCTACCAACATCTTGAGCAGAATCATTCTCAGCCATCCAAATCTCAAAAAGATTGGCTTGAACTGGTTATCAGCATCGCCAGCGCGTTTATCCGCCAGGCCAAAGACTTGCAAGCCACCCCGGCTGTCATTCGCGAAAAGATCATGGCCGTGCCAGATGCATCTCCATTGTTACATCTGGGCGCCGATATTTATGAATCTTACCAGCAAGGTCTGCAGTTTCGTTCAGCGGTAGATTTTGACGACCTGATTCGCATGGCGTTATTGGCTTTGCAGATGGATTCAGATTACCTCAATCGCTTACGCCAACGCTGGCCCTACATTCTGGAAGATGAAGCCCAGGACAGTTCTCATTTGCAGGAACAAATTTTGCGCCTGCTGGTCGGGGAGGAAGGTAATTGGGTCCGCGTGGGTGACCCAAACCAGGCCATTTTTGAAACCTTCACCACTGCCAGCCCGGCATTCTTGATGAATTTTCTCAGAGAACCCCATGTCGTCTCACTCTCTTTACCAAATTCAGGCCGTTCCACCCTCAGCATCATGTCGCTGGCCAATCACCTGGTGGATTGGACCCGCAATCGCCACACCAATCCTCAATTGCGAGAGGCGTTGCAGCACGCGGTCATCGAACCCACCCCGCCGAATGATCCCCAACCAAATCCCCCCGACAAGCCGGAAAAAATTTTCCTGCATACGCCAAAACTGAATCCTGACAAGGAATTGGACACCATCGCCCGGTCCATTCGCGCCTGGTTAGCCGAAGACCCCGCCCATAAAGAGAAAACCCTGGCTGTGTTGGTGACACGCAATGATCGTGGCGCGAAACTGGCAGAGATATTTCAACATATGGGCATTGAATATGTGGAATTATTAAAAAGCAGCCATTCCGCTCGCGAAACTGCCACAATTTTATCCACCCTGCTTCAGGCAATTCAGGATCCCGCTTCGCAGCCCAAGTTGATTGGCGCTTTTCGTGTCTTTCAACAATGCCAATTCAACGCCAATGAAGAGGATCAATCGCAGTTGAACAAAAAAATCGAGAAGATTCTTCACAAATGCAAGAATCTGGAGGAATTTCTCTGGCCTATGCTGGAGATAGATTGGCTCAAAGATTTGGAAGCCAATGGTGAAGATCCAGAGATCCTCCGGCAATTGGAGAATTTTCGGCAATCCATGCGCCGCTGGCAGGCTGCCGCCCTCTTGCCAATTGATCAATTGCTGCTGACCATTTCCAAAGAACTCTTCACCCAACCGGCAGACCTCGCTTTAGCGCATAAACTGGCGATTTTGCTTGAGCAGCGCAGCCAGACCTTCCCGGGCTGGCAAATGTCCTTATTTATCGAAGAACTGAACAGTGTCGCTCAAAACAGATCGCGCCTGGTTGGTTTTTCGGAAGAAGATACCGGCTTTGTGCCAGAACATCACAAGGGAAAAGTAGTGATAGCCACCATGCACAAAGCCAAAGGGTTGGAATGGGATCGGGTTTACCTGACCTCAGTGAATAATTATGACTTCCCTTCTGCCGCGGAATATGACCGCTATATTGGGGAAAAGTGGTTTGTCCGCGACCAGCTTAACCTTGAAGAAGAAGCATTGGCGAAATTGAAAGCGTTATTAAGCAATGATATTGCCGGGTTATATCTGGAAGAAGGCCTGGCAACTCGGGAAGCGCGTTTGGGAATCGCTGCTGAACGGCTGCGCTTGTTGTACGTTGGCATTACCCGCGCCAGAGAAGAGCTCATCATCACCTGGAACGATGGCCGCCAGGGCGACGCCCAACCTGCGCTGGCATTTGTCGCCCTCAGCACTTATTGGAAGGAGAAGAAAAATGACCATTCCGCCTGATTTTCAATTCAGCCAATCTTCTCTGCAAGATTATACCGACTGTCCGCGCCGTTTTGAGTTGCGCTACATCCTCAAACAGAACTGGCCCGCTGTGCGTTCTGAACCGGTTTTGGAAATGGAAACCTGGATGGAACAAGGCCGGCTCTTCCACCAGTTGGTACACCAATATTTATTAGGAATTCCTGAGGATTTATTAACTCCGCTGATCTCTCAACCGGAGGGGCTTCAATGGTGGCAGCAATTCCTTCATCTGAACCCCTTGGATGGCCTACCCAACCAAGTTCGATTACCAGAATATCGACTCACCACTCCTTTCCATGGGTTCCGGCTGGTGGCGCAATATGACCTGATCTGTCTCACACCCGGTGAACGGGCTGTCATCGTCGATTGGAAGACCTCCCGCCACCGCGCCAAAAGAGGCTGGCGAGAGCGCCTGCAAACCCGCGTATATTTATTTCTACTGGTTGAAGCCGGAATGCGTTTGAATGGCAACCAGCCATTCCAGCCTGATCAATTGGAAATGCTTTATTGGTTTCCAGCCTTCCCGTACGAGCCTGAGAAAATCCCCTACTCCACCGCAAAGTACGAGGCGGATCGAGAGTTTTTAGGCAGCTTGGTTACACAAATTCGAGAAACACCAACAAACGGTTTCGCGAAAACCAATGATGAGAAGCAATGCCTTTATTGCCCGTATCGGTCACTTTGTGAGCGTGGTGAAAAGGCGGGTAATTTCAATGCCGAAATCGAGCAATCTGCTGATTTACTCGATATTGATCTCAATGAAATTGAGGAGTTGGAGTTCTAATGTTACCCGAAAGAACCTGGCAATTACCCCTAGATACGCCCATCCCGCCCGATTTGCTGGCGGCTTTCGCCGGACCCGAATTTCTGGTTCGCGCCCTGGTCCAGCGCGGGATAACTACTCCGCGACAATTGCAGGAATTTTTAAACCCCAATCTCTACCAGCCAGCATCCCCAGATCAACTTCCAGATCTTGAGAAAGCCGCTGACGCGCTCTACAAAGCCATCCGCAGCGGCAAAACCATCGGAGTGTGGGGTGATTTTGATGTCGACGGACAGAGTTCCACCACCTTGCTGGTATCCGCCATCCGCCAATTGGGCGGAAAAGTCCGTTTCTATATTCCTGTTCGCGAGCGCGAATCGCATGGCATTCAGCTTGAGGCATTGGAACGCTTTCTTTTAACTGGGGTAGACCTGCTGCTAACCTGTGACACCGGCGTAAGCGCGCACGAATCAGTGGCATTTGCTCAACAAAATGGCGTACCAGTCATCATCACTGATCATCACGCCTTGCCCGAAACCTTACCTTCGGCATTGGCAGTCGTTAATCCTCAGCGTTTGCCATCAAACCACCCATTACAGCCTCTCTGCGGCGTTGGGACAGCATTTAAGCTCGCCGAAGCCTTATACGACCTCGCCAACCAGAAGCAAGCCTCAGAAGCGCTTATAGACCTGGCCGCTCTTGGAACCATAGCCGACGTGGCCAGTCTGCGTGGGGATAATCGCTGGATCGTGCAAATGGGCCTTCAGCGCATTCGCCAATCTCCACGTCCGGCCATCCAGCAGCTTTGCGCGGACATGAATATAAATTACAAGAATTTTACCGAAGAGCATGTCGGTTTTTTTGTGGCGCCGCTGCTTAATGCCATTGGCCGCCTGGGAGACGCCAACCCCATCGTTGATTTTCTGCAGTCCGATGACCGGCAATTGATCAGTGTGCGTTCCGCGGAATTGCGTGGCTTGAATGAAAAACGCAAATTGCAATGCGATCAGGTATTCGCTGCCGCAATGGATCAAATTCAACGCGATCCATCCCTGCTGGATTTACCCATTTTAATCCTGCATCATCCATCCTGGCCGGGTGGTGTGGTTGGAATCGTCGCCAGCCGGTTGGTTGAGCGATTCAATCGGCCAGTGATTTTGTTCACGGGCGATCAGTTGCTGCGCGGGTCCGGCCGCTCAATCGAAGGGATCAATCTTATCCAGATCATTACGACCCAAGCTTCTTTGCTCAAAACATTTGGCGGGCATCCGATGGCGGCCGGTCTCTCATTAATCAAAGATTACTTGAACGCCTTTCGGATTGGGATTGCTGCCCAAATCCGGGAGATGGTGTCCTTGCCTTTACCTCCTCCTTCTTTACAAATTGACTCCTTCTTATCTATCCCTGATATCAACCTGGATCTGGCCGAGCAAATTGACCGTCTTGCCCCATTTGGTGCGGGCAATCCCGCCCTGCAATTCGCCCTCTCCAACGTGAAGCTGATTTCGCACCGCCGTCTGGGAAATAACCGCGATCATCTTGAAGCGCTTGTCGAAGATGATCAACAAAACACACTTCGCTTGCTTTGGTGGCAAGGAGGAAACCAGGCACTTCCAACCGGGCGTTTTGATCTCGCATTTACTTTACACGCCTCTGACTACCGCGGCGTTCGGGAAGTACAGGCCGAATGGACCCACGCCCGGCCGATAGAAGACCAGGCGATTGAAATCCAACCTTCAGAAAGCCGGATAATCTGGCATGACCACCGTTCCGCTTCTGATGCACTCGAAATCTTGGAACAATTAATCATGACTGATCCACAAATTCAGGTTTGGAAAGACGGATTATTCGTTCCTCCGCCACAGGGTGTTTTTCTACATCAATTACAACCAGGCAACAAGTTGGTCATCTGGAATATCCCCTCTAGCTGGCAAGCGTTGTCTCAGGCGTTACAACGCGTAACTCCTTCACAGGTATATCTTTTTGGGAATCCTTCCGCGCCAGACACATTAGATGAATATATGAAGCTGCTTCTCCGTCTGATCCGCTATCGAGTCAATCACCAAAACGGGCAGGTTACGCTGGAAGAATTATCTTCCGCCAGCGGCATGCCAGGGAATATGGTGTCTCTCGCCCTGGATTACCTATCAGCTCGGGGAATTCTCACTATCATCTCCAAAACTCAGGAAAATTACATCCTTTCTCTAGAAGCGGACTTTGCCCGCATAGAACTGTATGAATTGCAACAACGTCTGCATGAGCTTTATAATGAAATTAAAGCGTACCAAACCAGTTTTACTCATTTACCATTAGAATTGATACAAACCATGCAGTAACATTTATTGGGAGATAACATGTCTAAATCAATCAATTGGGGAATTCTCAGCACCGCTCATATCAACAATGCACTCTTCCCGGGATTCAAAAAATCGCGCAGGAACAAGCTGATCGCAGTAGCCAGCCGGAATTTGGAAAAAGCGCAAGCCTATGCTCGTGAAAACGGCATCCCGCAAGCATATGGATCCTATCAGGAGTTGATTGACGACTCAAACATTCAAGCCGTTTATATCCCCTTGCCCAATCATCTTCACGCGCAATGGGCGATTAAAGCCGCTCAGGCTGGTAAGCATGTGTTAAGTGAAAAGCCGATCGCCTTGAGCATGGCGGAGATGGATAGTATTCAAAAAGCCGCTGAGCAATATTCGGTCATCATTCAAGAAGCTTTTATGTACCGTCATCACCCGCAAACCTTGCGTGTTGCAGAAATCTTCCAAAGTGGCTCCCTGGGTGAAATTGGTCTGATCCGCGGAACCTTCAGTTTTACTCTCCGCCGCCAGGATGATATTCGCATGATTGCCGAATACGGCGGTGGCTCCATATGGGATGTGGGTTGTTATCCGATCAGCTACGCGCGTCATCTGATAGGCAGCTTGCCCCAAAAAGTGATTGGCTACCAGGTGACTGCAACTACAGGTGTGGACCTTTCCTTCAATGGAATTATGCAATTTACACCGGGGTTGCACGCTCAATTTGATAGTTCATTTGCGATGAATTCTTACCGGCAGATTGAAATCCGCGGTAAAGATGCCACGTTGGTCATCCCCGAGCCGTTCTTAATGAAAAAGAAATCAACCATTCATATTCTTTCCAACGGTTCTGAATATACCGAGACCTTCCCCGCTGTTGACGAATACCATTTGCAACTCGAAAACATGGCCGATGCTATTTTAGACGGACGCCCTCAGCAAGTGACTTTGCAAGATAGTCGCGACAATACCGCGCTGATTCTCGCCTTATTGGAATCGGCCCGGCGTGAACAGCCAGTGGAATTGGTGTAACAAAACGGCTATACGATCACCCCTGTTCAAAGTAGCCAGTTTATAGTAAACTTATGCAACGTGGTATCTGGCTTGCATGGCCAATACCTTTCCGCTTATTCCGCACCCACGGTGATGAGAATAGGCAATCCCATGGAAAGGAGGATCCCTTTATGCGTAACTATGAACTGGTTTTCATTGTCCATCCTGATTTGGATGAAACTGCCTTTGGTGGTGTCGTCGAAAAAGTTTCTGGTTGGATTACTGAATCTGGTGGTTCTGTTGAAAAAACAGATGTCTGGGGCAAGCGTCGCATGGCTTATGCCATTCGCAAACAACGTGACGGACAATATGTTCTCATGAACATCAATATCGCCCCTGCCTTTACTGCAGAACTCGAACGCAACTTGCAGATTCTGGAACCTGTTATGCGCTTCATGTTGACCGAAGGCAAATAAGTTCTGGAGGAAATTATGTTGTTGTATGAGGAGTAGGACATGAGTCGTGGATTGAATAAAGTAATGATCATTGGTTACCTGGGGCGCGATCCTGAAATGCGCTATACACCCTCGGGTAAACCGGTAACCACTTTCTCCGTCGGTACCTCCCGGAATTGGACCAATTCTGATGGCGAGCGCCGCTCTGAAACTGAATGGTTCAATGTTGTCACTTGGGGGAACCTGGCAGAGATTTGCAAACAATATCTCAATAAAGGTCAGCAAGTCTATATCGATGGTCGTTTACAAACACGCCGTTGGGAAGACTCAGCCGGCACGAAACATACCACGATTGAGATTGTCGCCAATGAGATGATGATGCTCGGCGACCGTCCTGACTCTAACGCATCCCATACGGATGCTGATTATGAAACCAATGAGGAAGACAACTTCCCGTATTGAAATGGAGTGTGAAATATGGACGAGCAATCTCGCTCTTTCACCCCCGGACGCCGTTTCGTAAGCCGGCCGAAAATCTGCCAATTCTGCGCAGAAGCAAACCTGGAGATCGATTACAAAAATGTGGATCTCCTGCGACGGTTCGTATCCGAAAACGGTAAAATTCGCCCCCGCCGGCAAACAGGCACCTGCGCGCGCCATCAGCGTGAAGTCGCAAAAGCAGTAAAGCGCGCCCGACATATCGCCTTGTTGCCCTTCACTGGCGAACCGTGGGAAGACGCAATTCGCTAATGTAATTTTGTGTACAAACAGGGCATGGAGTGAATACTCTGTGCCCTATTATTTTTCAAGGTGGCATTTTTATGGCAGAAAAGAAATCGCCCAGAGCAACAAATAAAAAACACATCGCCCGTCTGGAAAGGGAAACCCAACAGCGTAAAACGTTGATCACCATCAGTGTCATCGTTGTAGCTGCCGTAGTCTTGACCCTTGCATTTGGTGTGTTGTATGAAAATGTGTTTAAATACAACCAAGCGGTAGCCAGTGTGAATGGCGAAAATATCACCGTGCGTGAATTCCAAGACACCGTCCGCTATAACCGCTTTCAGGCGGTGCAACAATACCTGCAATATTATTCCTTCTATGAAGCCTACCCTGATTTTGGCGCTCAGCTTCAGCCCCAATTACAGCAAATTCAATTACAACTTGCTGATTCTTACGCGGACACCATTGGTACCAGCGTTCTCGATCGTGTAGTGGATGACGCCCTTGTGAATCAGGAAGCGAAGAAACTGGGTATCACCGTATCTGAAGAGGAAATCGAAGCTCGTTTGGAACAGTATTTTGGCTTCAATCAGGAAACCGTAGCCACGCCAACTGCGTTCCCCACTTTGGCACCCGCTTCGACACTTTCACCTGAGCAACTCGCGATTATCACTGTAACGCCTACCGCGACCGCGACCGAACCCCCGGCAGAGCCGACGGCAACACCTGCGCCAACCGCAACCCCAGCCGAAGTCTCTAGCGAACCTACCGCTACACCCTTCCCCACCGCAACGCCTTTCACAGAAGAAGGTTACAACCAACTCAAAGATGAGTTCGCAACCCAAATCAAAGATGCGGGTATTTCTCAATCATTCTTCCGTGAATTTGTGCGCGGGGTAATCCTGCGTGAAAAACTTGTTGACGAAATCACCAAGGATTTTCCTGTAGTGCAAGAACAGGTTTGGGCTCGCCACATTTTGGTATCCGATGAAACGGCCGCCCAGGTGATTGAAGAGCGGTTAAAGAATGGTGAAGACTTTGCTGAAATCGCTAAAGAAGCATCCATCGACACCTCCAACAACTTCAAAGGTGGTGACCTTGGTTACTTCCCACGCGGGATGATGGCGACCGAATTTGAAGACGCGGCTTTCAATCTCGCCATTGGCGAAATCAGCCAGCCAGTACAAACTCAGTTCGGGTATCACATCATTCAAGTTCTTGGACGTGAAACCCGCGCTTTAGATCAAAACACTTACGAATCTGCCCGCCAGGGAACCTTCCAAAAATGGTTCGATGAGGTGAAAACCAATTCGACTATCGAAAAATTCGATCGTTACTTTGATTTCATTCCGACCGAACCCAATATTCCCCTGGATAAACAAATCCAAGTTAATTAATCAAATCAAACCAAACAAAAAACTCAGGTCCGGTTCAACCTTCTGGACCTGAGTTTTATTATTAATTAAAAGCCATTAGCGAACCATTTCTTCGGTAATTTCATCCAATTTCAAGCTGATCATCTGGCTGGCAGAGTCGCGTCCCATCGTGATACCGTAAATCACATCTGACGCTTGGACAGTGTTACGGTTGTGCGTGATCACAATGAATTGGGTATTCTCACTCAATTCGCGCAGCAGATCACAGAAACGGCCTACATTGGCTTCATCCAACGCCGCATCTACCTCATCTAGCACGCAAAATGGGGTCGGAGAGACTCGCAGCAGCGAGAAAATCAATGCAACCGCTGTAAGGCTGCGCTCACCACCGGAAAGAAGAGAAAGACCCTGTTCCCTCCGGCCTGGAAGCCGCGCCTCGATATCGATTCCGGCATTCACGATGTCTTCTTCGTTTACCAAAACCAACCGGGCGGCCCCGCCACCGAACAGACGGGTGAACATCTTTTTAAATTCGGCTGCCACTGCATCAAATGTTTTCCTAAACTCAACGCGCATTAACTCGTCTAATTCTTGAATCACTTCGCGTAAATCCGAGTCGGCTTTCTTTAGATCGTCTACCTGTGTTATCAAGAATTGATAGCGCTCGCTAACGCTTTCATATTCCGATTGGGCTTCTGGATTGATTGCGCCCAGGCGCCGCAGCATGCCGCGTTGCTGCTTGATGCTCTCTTCCAAACCTTCGGAGATGGTTTCAACCATTGGCAATTGGGCAACCATCTCGCCCAGGGGCAAAGGAGTGGGACCGCTTATATTATCGGTGTATTCAAACTCAACCAGCCCAAAGTCATCTTCAATCTTCTCCCGCAAAGATTCCAATGCTTCTTTCTGCCGGGTCACTTCATGTTGCGCCTGTGTCTCATGGCGTTCCGCGATCGTCACTGCTTGTTGGGCAACCGCAAGCGATTTCATCGATGCAGAATAATCCTGCTCCAGTTGTTCCAAATCGTGTTCGGCGGGTTCAATCTTTAATCGAAGTTGTTCAATTAACTGGCTCAGACGGGCTTCTTCTTCCCGCAAGAGGCTTTTTTCCTGGTCCAATTCCGCTTGGGAAGTTTTAATCGATGCCTGTCGTTGATATAAAGCCAATTTTCGATTTTGATTGGAACTCACCTGTCCGCGGGCTTCTTCCATGCGGCGATCCAACTCTTTCAATGCCCGCATGGTCACTGCAAGATTGGTTTGCCAATGTGATACCTGGTTTTGTAATTCATCCAAAGGTAAGCTATGCAATTCACGATTGCGTTCACGCACTTCATCGGTTCGCTCTTGAATCACCAAATCAATGGCTTCCAGATCCTTATCGATCTGCCCAATTCTATCCTGGGCTTTCCGAATTTGCTCTTCGCCATTGGCAAGCTGATCTCTCTGCCATTTTGACCGTTGGCGAACTTGTTCCAGTTCCAAATTGGCTGCCTGTTGCGCTTTAAGGGCTTTATTCAATTCTTGATTGATCTCTTGCGCTTTTCTCCTGCTCTTTTGTTCTTCTTCTTGAAGCGTGCTGATCTCTTTTTTAATTTTTTCAAGCCCTTCCACTGCGCGATCCAGATCGTAGTCAATATCTTCCAATTGATTCTGTAGTTCCCGGCGTTGGCGTGGTCTGGCAATTTTGGAAGCTTTTCCATCTTGCCCTGCCATCATGATCTGGCTTCCCCAGAACACTTCACCTTTCAGGGTCACAACCCGAATTGCGCCTTGAATTTCTTTGATCACTATTCGAGCCGCGGTGCGGTCGCGAACAAGGATTACATTTCCTAATAATTGATTGATAATCGGAGCCAGATTTTCATTGGTTTTGACGAATTCATTCGCCATTCCCAATACATCCGGATGAGATACCTTGTGGACATCCTTGGAATTTTCAGATTCTGAAGGAGACAAAACCACAGCGCGGCCTTTTTCTCCTTCACCGAGCAATTCCAGAATGGAGTCCGTTTCCGATTCATTATCAAGGATAACACCATCCAAAAAATCCCCCAATACCGCGGCAATAGCTTGTTCATATTCCGCTTTTACATCCAACAAAGAGCTGAACGCGCGTAAAGATCCTTTTATCCGTCCTTTTTGGGCAGATTCAAGCAGAAAGCGCGCGCCCTGGTTTAGACCACTCATCGAGCGCTCTGCCTGGTCTAATATTTCCATTCTTGCAATCAGCTTGCTTCGCTCGGTTTCCAAACGATTGCGGTCTTCAAGAAATTTCTTTCGCTCACTCTCGAGCTTGCTCAAATTTTCTGTGAAGTGATTTACAGCCTCTTGAGCATCTTCATAATCAATTTCTAACTGCTCCCGCTCTCGAATCAGAACTCCCAGTTTTTTCTGAGCAGCTTCCAGTGTAGCCTTTTCACCTTCCACTGCTTGAGTCAGATTGGCTTGTGTACGCTTAAGCTCTTCTAACCGGGATGTAAGCTCTTGTGACTGAGCTGAAAGTTGGACCTTTTTAGTTTCAACAGACACAAGCGAATTACGCGATTCCCTTAATGCGTTCTCCGCATTCTTTCGTTCTACCTGGCGGTTTTGATAACTCTTTTGTGCTTCCGCTGCTTGGGCCTGTGCGTCATTGATTTCATTTTCTAGCTGCTTGCGTTCCTCTTCAAACCCGCTGATTCGATCTTTACGGGCAGCCTGTTCTTCTTCCAATCGAGCCAAATCGGATTCAACGGTTTGTTGCTGATCTAACAAGGATTTATGGCGTTCATCCATCACCGCCAGATTACGACTTACTTTCTCGCGTTCGCGGTGTAGATCTGAAGATTCGGTGTGCCATAAATTAAGCTCATTTCGCAAAGATTGTAAGCGCTCACGTGCAGACTGTACTTCCTTTTCAACCACTTCTTGTTCCAGCTTGGCTTTATTTAATTTGATAACTTGCTGGCGCAACAATTCTTTGGCATGGTTTAGGTCTTTCTGTGTGCGGTGCCAGTGATATCCATACCAATCTCTTAGCAGTACGTCCAAATCTGCTTTAATCTGTTTGAACTCTTGCGCACGTTTTGCCTGTCTTTCCAGGCTCTTCAAACGCGGCTCCAGCTCACTAAGAATATCTTTCACCCGTTCAAGGTTATGCGTGGTCTTTTCCAGGCGTTGCAACGCTTCTTCTCGACGCCCGCGGTACAGGCCAATCCCGGCGGCTTCTTCAAAAAATCTGCGCCGCTCTTCCGGTTTAATCGAAAGCGCCGTATCCACCAGACCCTGTCCAATGATGGTGTAGGTTCGTTCAGCCAGGCCAGATTTTGCTAGCAATTCTGAGATTTCGCGCAAGCGTACGCGCTGCCCATTTAGAAAGTATTCATTTTGCCCATCCCGGTAAGCCCGGCGGGTTAACGAAACCTCACTAAAATCAATCGGCAGCCAACCATCTTCATTATCAAAAGTAATCGTGGAAGAGGCCATACTGGCGCGCGCGCGTTGCTCCGAACCCGAATAAATCATGTCTTCGGTTTTTCGGCCACGCAACAAAGAAAATGCCTGTTCACCCAGCACCCAGCGGATTGAATCAGCTACATTCGATTTTCCTGACCCATTTGGGCCAACAATCGCAGTAATCGCTGCCGGAAACTCCAGCAGCGTTCTGCTTGCAAACGTTTTATATCCATGTAATTCTAATGATTTAAGTTTCGGACTCATTCGCCTTTCCTTATCACCAAAAACAACCAGACGAATCAGTCGATTAAGCCTAGCCGCTGTAATGCGTCTTTTGCTGCCGCTTTGGTGGCGGCTTGTTTTCCATGGCCAGTTCCAGTGCCGAAGATCTGATCATTCACCACAACATCAACTTCAAACACTTTAGAATGGTCTGGACCAAATGAATTCCGGGTCACATAAACTGGCGTCGGCATACCTTGGGCCTGCACCCACTCCTGGAACATGGATTTTGCATCTTCGATCTTTTGATTCACCAAAACATCATTAGATGCTTCTTCCAACAATGGAGAAATGAATTTAAGCACAGCATCAATTCCCAAGTCGAGATACAGGGCTCCAATCAGCGCCTCAAACGTGTCACACAATAGTGCAGATCGTTCTCGCCCCCCGCCTTGTGCTTCCCCGCGTCCTAACCGAAGGGCGTTACCCAGATTAATTTGCCGCGCGAACTCCGCCAGTTGTTCGGTATGAACCAATGCAGAGCGCATTCGGGTAAGGTCACCTTCAGGCATTTCCGGGAAATGGTTGTATAACCATGCCCCCACCAGAAAATCCAATACAGCGTCTCCCAAAAATTCTAGACGCTCATTATCTTCCAGCGCTTCCGGATGTTCATTCAAAAATGAACGATGAGTGAGCGCCCTGCTCACCAGCAACATATCATTAAACGGCAAATCTAACCGTTTAGCCAGTTCCTGGGGAGTTTCCAATCCAAATTGATTGGTGTTTTCCAATTCTTCCTCCCAAGAACTCAGGGAATGCCAGTTTGAATCCACAAAGGCTAAACTAGCTTTCCGTAAGTTCTTATATAGATGGTTTATAGTACTTCAAACCGCTTCCAGACATGATTAACACAATCGGCTCTGAAACACGGCCAATAACCTGTTGTACAGCACTCCAGACCAACGCTGAAGTGGGTTCCACGTAAATACCTCGCTTGCCAAGATCGACATGGGCATCAACGAGGTCATTTTCCTCAATTGCAAGGATCTCGCCGCCACCGGGTAAAATTTCTTCCCTTAAGGCGCGCAGGCGCACTGGGTGACGGACACGCACACCTTCAGCCAAAGTTTTTCCCTCTTGGGCTGCATTATACGCGTCCCACCCTTGATTGAAAAAATACCAAATGGGCGCGCAAGCCTTGGCCTGCACACCGATATAGTAAGGTTGCTTTTCAATCAGCCTTCCGCGTTGCAAAGCTTCAAATCCCCGAATGATACCCAACAAAAGAGAACCATGACCCGCTGGGGCAATGATGGTCCCAGGTTCACTGCCTAATTGCTCCACGAGTTCATAGGCAATGGTCGCGATTCCACTCAACCCAAATGGAAGATACGCGTGACTGGCATAGACCGCCCCATCCATTGCCTCTTGAAAGGCTTCTTGAGCGGCTGCAGATCGAGGACCCAGCACCGATTTTAATTCCGCGCCATAACTTTCAATTTGTTGCAATTTTGGGCCAGAAGCGGTAGAAGGTACAAAAATTTTGGCGTTCATCCGGGCCCTGGCTGCGTATGCCGCAAAAGAAGCACCAGCGTTTCCAGAGGAATCTTCCACTGCGTTATGCGCGTTGCGTGCTTTGAGTTGACTCACTAATACCGCTGTTCCGCGATCTTTATAGGATCCGGTGGGATTTAGCGATTCCATTTTCAAAGCAATTTCGGTACCGCGATAATGCTCCCAAATTAAAGGGGTGCGACCCTCACCCAGAGAAATTACAGGTGCGTCTTTGAATAAGTCAAAGGCATGCCGGTAGCGCCAAATCCCCGGTAGAGATCTTTCATTTAATTCCGGGTCAAAATTGGGTGGACCATTAAAATCATACACTCCACCGCAACTCGCGCAGCGAAATGGCAAACCTCGCGATGGATAGGGTTGGTCGCAATGAATACAGCGAATATCGGCCATGTCTAATCGCCTCGCCCTGGGTGGTAATTTCCCTCTACCCACTCTTCACCATCGGGACCAATTTCCTTCTTCCAAATGGGTACAATTTCCTTCAGCCGGTCAATCCCATAACGAGCCGCTTCAAACACACCTGTATCTCGGTGAGATGCCGAACAGGCCACAATCACAGTCGGTGTCTGTGGATCTTGCAGTCCAATCCGCTGAACCATGGCAATTCCAATAAGGTCAGACCAGCGTTCTTGCATCTCATCTGCGATCTGTTCCATTTTTTCTAAAGCCATCGGTTCGTAGGCTTCGTAATCCAAAGCCTTTGTGATATGCGTTTCATCCCGTTCTGTAATTCCCCGAATAACGCCAACAAAAGAGCATACCGCTCCGGTGGCAGGCGTCGTGATCTTCTGAATGAGATCTTCAATTGGAATATCTGTCCGCGTTAAGGCGATGACCCGGATTCTGTCACTGCCCCCGCTTACGGGTGGGAAGAAAGCCACTTCCGCTCCATCCGGAATTGGGTCTTCATTGAGCGCGAAAGAGCGGTTAATTGAGGCAAGAGAGTTCCCCATTACTCTTTCAAGACCAGGATTTGTATTTTCTAAATAGGTCTTTAATCCCTGAACTGTTGTTCCTTCAGGAATTTCTACTTCGAGCTGAGCTGTGCCAGCTCGTTCTTTGATTGAAGCAAAAAAAAGAATCTTGGCTTTCATTTAATTGCCCATTTCGTTATTCGTTAACAATATCACCGCTCTGACCGCCATGCTTTTCGACCAACCTGATGTTTTCAATCCGTCCAGTTTTTTCCACAGCTTTTACCATGTCATATACGGTTAATGCCGCGACACTTACCGCGGTCAATGCTTCCATTTCTACGCCAGTTTTACCAATGTTTTTTACTTTTGCCTCAATATCCACACCGGGCAACCCACGATTAATGGATAAATTCACTTCAATCTGACTGATTGAGATGGGATGGCACATAGGGATTAAGTCTGACGTCCTTTTGGCAGCCATGATCCCAGCAACTTTTGCGACTGCCAGCGCGTCACCCTTCTTCATTAACCCTTGCTCAATCAAATCCAAAGTTTCCGCTTTTAAGTGGATTTCACCTTTTGCAATGGCCATCCGTTCGCTATCGGGTTTGGCGCCAACATCTACCATTTGCGCCCGGCCTTTTTCATCTAAATGCGTTAGTTGATTCTTAACCATAGCCAA
>Ga0209269_1000968_pt1 | contig 18438 bp, 14 predicted proteins | sample MTBAKMMethaMetaG_FD_187455 | JGI IMG/M metagenome (GOLD analysis project Ga0209269, IMG submission 187455) | Enrichment culture microbial communities from Arthur Kill intertidal strait, New Jersey, USA, that are MTBE-degrading - MTBE-AKM (Arthur... | ecosystem: Environmental > Aquatic > Marine >... | reverse complement strand
TATAACTACTGAAAAATGCCTGGCGTTGGCCGGGGATTTATCTTCCGAGGTAAACGTTCCGCTGGTTTTCATGACCTATTTCAACCCGGTGTGGAATTTCGGCATACGGAGTTTCGTCAAAAGGGCCGCCTCCGCCGGGGTCAGCGGCTTAATCGTGCCGGATCTGCCGGTTGAAGAGAGCCCGCAGTTGCTTGACCCGTGCAGAGACAACGGCCTTCACCTGATATACATGCTCTCCCCTGCCAGCAGCGAAAAACGGATCGCCCTGACGGCAGTAAATGCTGCGGGTTTTATCTATTTAATGAGTGTAACCGGGGTTACCGGAACGCGCTCCCGGGTTCCAGCCGGGCTCGAACAGGTAGTTGCCGGAATCAGGAGGCACTCAACGGTGCCGGTGTGCGTGGGTTTCGGCATCTCCTCCCCGGCTCAGGCCGGGTCAATAGGCCGGCTGGCAGACGGCGTAATCGTCGGCAGCCGCCTGATACAGCTGGTGGAAGAAGATCCCACGCTGCAAAAAGCCGGCTGTTTTATCCGGGATCTGAAAAGCGCGCTGACCAGCGCGCATATTTGACAATCTGCCGGCAATATTTTAACATATTAACATCTGCGCATATATTAAGGATTGCTATGAAGCCTGAACCCAAAGACAGGTGTGATATCTGGGCTGTTGACCAGGACAGGGTTAACGCGACCCGGCAGGCCCTGCCGCCGGATGAAGTCTTCACCCTGCTGGCCGAAAACTTTTCGGCGCTCGCAGATTCCAACCGTGCGAAAATACTGCACTGTCTGCTGGAACAGGAACTCTGCGTTTGCGATATCGCTTCCATCGTAGGCATATCGGAATCAGCCACCTCCCAGCACCTGCGTATTCTGCGCACCCTGCGCATGGTGACACAGCGCAAACAGGGGCGCATGATGTATTATTCCTTGAATGACGAGCATGTCAAAATACTTTTTAAAATCAGCCTGGAACATGCCCGGCATGCCTGATTTTTTTATAGTTATATATTAGCGTATACGCAATTATTTAACCTTTGGAGTTAAAATGACCGATAAATCAGTTTTAGCCCCGCCGGCATGTAAAAGCTGCGGCCTCGAAAAGGATCGGGCCAGCCTTTCACTGTATATCGAGGAAATGGATTGCGCCAACGAAAAGGCGATAATCACCAGCAAGCTTAATAATCTTGATGGCATCCTCGATTTTGAAATCAACCTGGCCAGCCAGAAGGTCGATATCCGCTATTCCCCTGCGGTTATTTCTCCGCAGGCGATTATCCGTTCCATCGCCGCTACCGGCATGAAAGCGCGGCCGGCAAAGATCAAAACCCGGGATGGCAAATGGTGGCAGGACGGCCGGATCAAGCTGATAGCCGTATCCGGCATTTTACTGCTCGGAGCTTTCCTCTCCGAAAGGCTGGGGCTGTCGCGCGATATCGCCCGCTACATATATGCCGGGGCTATAATCGTCGGCGGCTACTTCCCGGCAAAAATGGCTGTATCGGGAATCCGTACCAGAACATTAAACATCTACGCCCTGCTTATTGCAGCCACTGTGGGCGCGGTTGCGTTGGGCTTCTGGGATGAAGCCGGGCTGCTGGTTTTCGTATACACCTGGGGAGCGGTTCTGGAGACATTTGCCACCCAGAAAGCCCGCAGTTCTTTAAAAACCCTGGTTGAAATGCTGCCGGCTGAAGCCCTGGTAATAACCGGCGGGAAGGAAGTGGCGCTCAACGTCGAACAGATCGAACCCGGGGAGATTATTGCAGTCAAACCCGGCCAGAAAATCCCCCTGGACGGCACCGTAGTATCCGGCTCGTCATCGGTAGACCAGGCGCCGGTAACCGGTGAGTCCATCCCGATTGCCAGAACCGCCGGCGATAACGTTTTCGCCGGGTCCATCAATCAACAGGGCTACCTCGAGATTAAAACCACCAGGAGATTCGATGATACCACCCTCTCCCGGATAATCCGTTCTGTGGAAAGAGCCGAGGCCAGAAAGTCCAGCTACCAGCGTTTTGCCGAAAACTTCGGCAACATCTACACTCCCGTTATTTTTGTGGTTTCGCTGCTGGTGGCGGTAATCCCCTGGTTGCTGGGCCAGCCGTTCGATGAATGGTTTTACCGGGCGCTGGTTCTGCTGGTAGTATCGTGTTCCTGCGGGCTGGTCCTCTCGGTACCCATCGCGGTGCTTTCCGCTGTCAGCGCCGCCGCCAAACGGGGAGTGCTTATAAAAGGCGGCGCCGATCTCGAAGCCGCCGGCAGTATTCAGGCGCTGGCTTTTGATAAGACCGGCACCCTGACTTTCGGCCTTCCGGAGGTTACCGATATTTTTGCCCTGGATGCAGACGAGGTGGCGCTGCTTTCAATTGCGGCATCCATCGAATCCCGCTCCGGTCATCCACTGGCTGCGGCCATCCTTGAAAAAGCCCGTGAACAGGGAGCAGAGCTTGCCGGGGTCGAAGATTTTTCGGACCTGCCCGGCCTGGGCGCCCGGGGAACCATTAAAGGTAAAGCCTTTTTTGCCGGCAATGTTGCCCTGTGCCGCTCTCTATCCATTGATGCCGGTAAACCGGCTGATCTATTGGCCAGGCTGGAAAACGAAGGTAAAACCGCTATACTGGTTATGGATGAATCGAGCATTTTGGGCGTAATCGCAGCAGCCGACCGTTTGCGGCCCGAGGCCTGTTCTGCGCTGAAAGCGCTGACCCGGTCCGGAATGAAACATATCGTCATGCTTACCGGAGATAACGAAGGCACCGCGCGCGCCATTGCAGCCGAAGCGGGCATACAGGAATACCGTTCGGCGCTGCTGCCCGAGGATAAAACCGCTGCGGTCAGGCAACTGAAAGCCCGTTACGGCAGGGTAGGCCTGGTAGGAGACGGTGTTAACGATGCGCCCGCCATGACCGCGGCCGACGTGGGTATCGCCATGGGCGCCGCCGGTTCCGATATAGCCCTCGAGACAGCCGATATGGCCCTGATGTCCGATGATCTGGCTAAACTGCCTTACCTGTTTGAAACCAGCCGGAAGGCGGTGACAATCATCCGCCAGAACGTGGCGGCCTCGCTGATAATTGTCGGCGTGATAGTCTCGCTGGCCCTGACGGGGGTTATAGGCCTGGTTCCCGGGCTCTTGATAAACGAAGGCGGAGCCTTGCTGGTTATGCTGAACGGTTTGAGGCTGCTTAAGGCTTGACCTGAAACTGAATGCAGCAGGAACCATACGGTACCGGGCACAAGCCCCCTGGCGAAAATTGTGAAAAATCCGAATAAATTTAATCGGCTCCCAGTTGTAAACATTCGTTGACATTGACCCTTCCCCATTATAAACTTACCTGCTTTGGTCCTGATAAGCTGATGTGAAGGCAGTATTATTTTTTGTTTCAGGGTGTATCTGTTGCCGCTAAGAAAGATCGGGGAATGAAAAAGCAAATCCTTCCGGCGCTATTTTCGCTGTTGTGTTTGATTTCATTCATCCCTTCAACCAATATTCACGGCCAGCCGCTGACCCTTAAGGTGGGGTTGTATGAAAACCAGCCCAAGATTTTTACCGATACCTCGGGCAACGCCTCCGGCTTCTGGGCCGACATTATCGACTATATTGCCGGCAGGGAAGGCTGGAACGTCGAATATATACCCGGCACCTGGGACGAGTGCCTGCAGAGGCTGGCGGCCGGCGAAATTGACATCATGCCGGACGTTGCCTATACACCCGCCAGAAACAAGATGTATGCTTTTTCCGCTCAAAGCGTGTACACGAGCTGGTCTACGGTATATATACGTGAGGGTGGCGGCATCGAATCCTTGATCGACCTCGAAGGCAAAACCGTTGCCGTGCTCAAAAACAGCGTCAACGTGGAAGGTGAAAACGGTATCAAAGCCCTGGTGTCGGCTTTTGATATAAACTGCACGTTTCTTGAAGTGGACAGTTACCTGAGGGTTTTCGAGCTTGTTGGAAACGGGCAAGCGGATGCCGGAGTTACCAGCAAGGATTTCGGGTACCAGCACGAGAGTGATTTCGGGCTTACCAAAACCGCCATCATGTTCCAGCCTTCGCTTCTATATTTCACTTTTCCCAAGAATTCACCTCTGGCAGCCGGGCTGGCCGAAATAATCGACGCCCATATGCAGGAGTTGAAAGAAAACGATAGTTCTATCTACTACCAGTCCCTGGACAGATGGTTCGGCCAGGCACCGGGAAGAAATATAATTCCGGCCTGGATGTTCTGGGCGCTTGGCAGCGTTGCGGCGCTGATTTTGCTTTCAGCCGGCGGCAACTTTTTGTTGAGGTCCCAGGTTAGCGCCAGGACCAGGGAACTTTCAGCCGAGATTAACCGGCGCAAACACGCCGATGAAGAACTGGCGATATACCATGAACAACTGGAGCAACTGGTCGAGATGCGCACCGTCGAACTCAAGGAAAGAACCGGTGAACTGGAACAGGCCAACTTGCACCTGCAGGAAATGGACCGGCTGAAATCGGTGTTTTTGGCCAGTATGAGCCACGAATTGAGAACGCCTTTGAATTCCATCATAGGCTTTACCGGTATTTTACTGATGGGGATGCCGGGGGAACTGAACGACGAGCAGAAAAAACAGTTGACCATGGTCAAAAACAATGCCGGCCATCTCTTGAGCCTCATCAACGACATACTCGACATATCCAAGATCGAAGCCGGCAAGGCTGAAATCAACCCTGAAGAGTTCCGGTTCGATACCGTAACCTCCGAGGTTATCGAACAATTGCGTCCGGCAGCAGATAAAAAAAGGCTTGAAATTGTTGCCGATATTCCTGAAGATATCATCCTGACCAGCGACAAACGGCGCCTGAAACAGATCCTGTTAAACCTGGTGAGCAACGCGGTTAAATTCACCGAAAAGGGCAGTGTGAAAATAACAGGCCGTATTGCCGGTAAAAACATGCTGGAGGTCGAGATAGCCGATACGGGAATAGGCATAAAACCTGAAGAAATGAGCAAGCTTTTTCAGCCGTTTCAACAGGTCGGAGCCTCTCTTACAAAAAAATACGAAGGCACAGGGCTGGGGCTGTATCTTTCCGGTAAGCTGGTGGTCCTTTTAGGCGGTACCATCTCAGCCGGCAGCGAGTACGGCCATGGCACCGAAATTACCATTGCGCTGCCATTAAACCGCGAGGAGGAAAAAACGGAATGAAAAAAGTGCTGGTGATAGAAGACAATGACAACAACATGTACCTGATGCGGTTTATGCTGGAAAAAAACGGCTACCGTGTTATCGAAGCCGGGGACGGCTTGACCGGTATAAAGATGGCTTTCGAACAAAAACCCGACCTTATTATCATGGATATCCAGCTTCCGGACATAAACGGGCTCGAAGCTACCCGCCGGATAAGACAATCGGATATCGCCGGCAGTATACCCATCGTTGCGGTTACTTCCTATGCCATGGTCGGCGACCGGGAGCAGACGCTCCAGGCCGGATGCAGCGGATACATAGAAAAACCCATCAACCCGGAGACGTTTATAAAAGAACTGCAAAAGTTCTTGTAACGCACAACCATAGTGAGGTCTTTTTGATGAAAATTCTGGTCGTAGACGATAATCCGGAAAACTGCTACCTGCTGGAAACTCTGCTCAAAGGCAGCGGTTACGAAGTAGTTTCGGCAGGCAACGGCATCCAGGCTATGGAGATACTGCAAACTCAATCGTGCGGAATGATCATCAGCGATATCATGATGCCGGAAATGGACGGGTTCCAGTTCTGCAAGTGGTGCAAGCGCCCGGACGGTGAATTTCGCAGTATTCCTTTTGTTTTCTATACCGCAACCTATACCCATGAAAAGGATGAGGAATTTGCCCTTAAGCTGGGAGCCCAGAGATTTATACGTAAACCGGCTGAACCGGAGGATTTCCTGGCGCAAATCAAAATGGTCTTACGAAACCACGCCCGGGGCAAAATGCCGCCCCCGGAAGCGGCGAGCATCGATGAAGAGGATACCTACAGGCTTTACAGCCAGCGCCTGGTCGATAAACTGGAGAAAAAGGTTCTCGAGCTCGAAAATGCCAGGCAGGCTTTGAGTGAATCGGAAACCAGGCACCGGCTGCTGATCGAAAGAATTCCGATTGCGGTAGCCATTGTGCAGAACGGAAAAATCGTATTTGCCAGCAACTACACCGAAAAAATCACCGGGTATCCGGTTGAAGAGCTTTTAAAGCTGGATGGTTTCGACCTGATACACCCCGATGACAGGGAAATGGTGCGCAGTATTCACTCCCAGAGGCTGAGTGGTGGCGACGCGGCGGAATCTTATTCGTTCAGAATTTTACACAAACAGGGCATTACCCGCTGGCTGAACAGGCGTTCGATATCAGTTCCCTGGGAGGGAAAACCGGCTGTACTGGTGCTGGATGACGATGTTACCGAGTTACGCCAGGCCGAAGAGGAGAAACAGCAACTGCGTGACCGGAATGAAGTCTCTTCCCGGCTGGCCTCGGTCGGAGAAATGGCCGCCGGCATCGCTCACGAGATAAACAACCCCCTCACCGGCGTAATCGGCTTTTCCGAACTGCTCTCGCAGGAGGAATTGCCGGAAAGAGTAGCAGAACATGTCAAGTACATCCTGGAGGGTTCCAACCGGGTCAAGGAAATCGTAAAAAGGCTTTTGACCTTTGCCCGCCAGTCCAAACCCGCCAAAACCCGCCTGAATATTCACGAACTTATTGACAACACTCTTGATCTGCGCGGTTACGTCTTGAAAACCTCCAACATTACGATTGCAAAGGATTACGAAACCGGTTTACCCCTGGTCAATGTCGACCCCGGGCAGATGCAGCAGGTTTTCGTCAATTTAATAATCAATGCCGAGTATGCCATCAAACACGCCCGTGACAAAGGAAAGCTGACCATATCCACCCGTTCGGATGGAGATATGGTAATTATCAGCTTTGCCGACAACGGAACCGGTATGAGCCGGGATACCCTTTCGAGGCTATTCCAGCCCTTCTTTACCACCAAGGAACCGGGGCAGGGTACCGGGCTCGGCCTGGCGCTTTCCCGCTCCATCGTGCTCGACCACCGGGGCAGTATCGAAGTAGAAAGTGAAGAGGGCAGGGGCACGGTATTTACGATAAGACTGCCGGCAAGCCGTGAATGCCCCCGGGAAGAAACGCCGTTGCCCCGCAACGAAGCCGGAACGCCGTTAGATTTCAAGGCTGAGATACTGGTAGTGGATGACGAGCCCGCCGTTAGAGCCTTTATCAAGGCAGCCCTTGCTTCCAGGGGCCATACCGTCATCGAATCGGAAACTCCCTTTCAAGCGCTGGAGCAGCTTTCCGGGAAGAAATTCGACGTGGTTCTTGTGGACATGCGCATGCCGGGCATGAGCGGTAAGGAACTGTATGATAAAGTCATCCAAAGCCGGCCCGAAATGGGGAGTAAAATGATTTTTATTACCGGAGACAGTTCCGATGTTTCAACGCAGGAATTTCTCAAAGAAAACTGCCTGCTCTTTCTCAGCAAGCCTTTTGACGCATCCACCCTTGCCGGCAAGGTAGATGCGGTACTCAAAGGCGCGGGGTAAATGCAAACCGGCGCCTGCCTGTTCGATTTTTCCGCTTGTGGTATTATTTAATAACCATGAGACAGTTGATTTTTGACCCGGCGCGTTCGGCCAGCCGCATGGCGATAGCCTTTTTTATCTCGGGTTCCGGCACCAATTATGAACGCATCGTGGAAAGAAACCCGGGGTGTGAATACATCGTGTTTACCAACCGGCCCGGCTGTGAAGGGTCAGCCAGAGCCAGGCAAAACAACCACACCCTGATCGAGCTTGACCATCGGCCTTTCCTGGCAGGCGCGCGTGAACGTTACGGGCCCGGAAGCATACCCCGCAACTGCCTCGAGAGGGAAACGTTCGAACAGGAAGCCAGCCGCCTTATCGAACAGGCCGCCGGGCGTCAGCCGGACCTTATCTGCCTGGCGGGTTACGACCAGTGGGTAACGGACTGGATGGTGGACAGGTACTATCCCAGGATTTTGAACGTCCATCCGGGTGATACCACCCGGGGTTATGACGGCCTTCACTGGGTTCCTACCGCCAGGGCAATCCTTGCCGGAGACAAGTTTCTGAAGTCAACCCTTTTCATAGTGGATAAAGGCGAAGATACCGGACCGGTACTGGCCCAGTCCGAACCGTTGCATATACAGAAAACGCTCGAAGAAATAGAGTCCACCGGTGCCGTCGGCATGGTCAGCGACCTGCACGAGGTTACCGGCTTCGCCCGGAGCCACGGTATAACCACTTACAAGAATTACAGGGCGGCAGCCGGTACGGTTCACCAGCAAAAAATGCAGCGGCTGTGCGAAAGCCTGCAGGACCAGCTTAAATACCACGGGGACTGGAAGATATATCCGTTCGGCGTGCACGACCTTATCGCCCGCGGGCGCGTTGCCATCGACGGCAGGGCCCTTTTCGTAGACGGTGTTCAATTGCCTTCCGGCGGTTACCAGATAAAAAAAGAAGAAGAATAACTGCTGTTTACAGCACATTCTCCAGTATGCAGATAAAAGAACTCAGAGACCTGACAGTATCAGCGGTAGTGCTTGCACTGGCGTTCGGCATCGCCCTTTCGGGCGGCTTGAAAGCTTTCGGTCAGCCGGCAAGCCTGTTACGTGTAGCCGGGATGGCATTTGCAGCTGTTTCGACTTCTTTCATCCTGCACGAACTGGCTCACCGCCTTATCGCCAGGAATTCAGGCTATTTTGCCGAATACGCCATGTGGCCGGCAGGATTGATGATTGCACTGGGTTCTTCACTGCTGGGTTTTATCTTCGCCGCACCCGGCGCCGTGGTAATACGCCACAGCCCGGGATCTGCTGCCACACCCGAACAGCACCGGCAGAACATCGGGCTGATTTCGATTGCCGGACCGGTTACCAATATAACCCTGGCGCTGGTATTTATGGCCCTGGATTACTTTAATCCGACGCTTCTTTTCTTCCTGGGAGCACGCATAAATACCTGGTTGGCAATTTTCAACCTTCTGCCTTTCGGTCCGCTGGACGGGGCTAAAATCTTCTTGTGGAGCAAACCCGCCTGGGGTGCGGCAGTTGCCGCCGCCGGGCTGCTGTACCTGTCACAGGGGTATCTTTTCTAAAACCCGAAAAATCCCAGGTACCAGTCCATAATGGGCTGGCCCCAGAGTATGGCCGCCATGGTACCCAGGGACAGAAAAGGCCCGAAGGGAATGGGTTCCCGCCTGCCCTTGCGCTTCAAGGCCAGGATGACACCGGCAACAAGGCCACCGGATATTACCGCCAGGAATATGCCTACGAATACGCCCGGAAAGCCGAGCATCAAACCCATCAGGCCGGCCATCTTAACATCCCCCAGGCCCATGCCGCCCCGGCTGGCAATCACGATCAGCACAAAAAGCAGCAGTCCGGCGCCGGCGCCGGCAAGACCGTTCAAAAATCCGGGAGTTATGCTGATATCGGCTGGCAGTAGATTTATCACAAGCACTGCCAGGGCTGCCGGATAAATCATTACATTGAGGATCAGCTGGTGTTCGAGGTCTATGATAAAAATCAAAAACAGCAGGCTGAAATAAAACAGGGCTACTCCCAGTTCCGGACTCAGGCCGTAATAGAGGTATAAAAACAAAAACATGGCGCCCACCGCCAGTTCTACCATCAGCATGCGCCTGGGAATCGGCGCCTGGCAGTAGCGGCACCGCCCTTTAAGCGCCAGGTAGCTTACGATGGGAACCAGGTCCGGCACCCTGAGTTTTACACCGCAGGCCGGACAGTGTGAAGCCGGCCTGATGATGGATTTTCCGGCAGGCAGGCGGTCGACAAGCACGTTGAAAAAACTGCCCAGCGCCATGCCCAGCAGGGTAAATACAACCGCCCAGTACAAAGTCATAACCCCATATTTATAGTCGTTTACCCGCCATGGCGTCAACTGGCGGGTAAAACTCCTTATCAGTATGCCGGTCAAGCTCCTGCCGTTTGCTGTATTGATCCGGCAATACGCCCCCGGGGTGTTATTGCGGTTTTGCGTTCCGATAGTCTATATTTAAACACCTGCTTGACTTGACACAACCGGGTATAACGATGCTGACACGACTAAAAACGTTCATCTGGCGCTACAGGGAAGATGCCGGGTATATACTGCTGATGCTGGCCGGTACCTGCGTTTTCTTCGGTAAAGTAATCCTCTCACCAGGAGAGCTTGTCAGCACCCTGTCAGTATCGGGCAACGATATCACCGATTTCTTTTATCCCATGTACAGCTACGCCTATTCTGCTTCATCCGAAGGCAATCTGCCCTTCTGGAACTCCATGATCCTTTCCGGCTACCCCCTGCTGGCCAACCCGCAATTCGCCCTTTTCTATCCGCCCCACTGCCTGTTCCTGTTTCTGCCGGCGGCAACCGCTTTCGGTTTAAGCCTCATACTTCACGTTTTCCTGGGCGGCACCTTTATGTATCTGCTTGCCAGGTACCTGGGCCTGGAAAGAATTTGCGCCTTCTTTGCCGGGCTGGTGTTCATGTTCGGCGCCTTTATTACCTCCCATATTTATGCCGGCCATTACTCCATAATATGCGCCGCCATATGGCTGCCGCTTCTGTTTCTGCTGTTTATGATGGCGCTGCAACAAGACAGTTTCCGCCTGGCGCTGGCTGCGGGTGCGGTCCTGGGTATCCAGATGCTTGCCGGCCACATCCAGATAACCTACATCTGCCTTGTCGGGCTGGGGCTGTACCTGGCATACCACGTTTTCTTTCTGTTCAGGGAAAGGCAAATCAAGCGTATCGCAGGACCGGCTTCGGCAACGGGGGTCATGGTTGTAACCGGAATCCTGCTTTCCGCCGTACAGTTTTTCCCGGCTTACGAATTTTCCCTGTATTCGACCCGTGCCGGCGGCATGAGCTGGACGGAGGCTACCAGTTTTTCCCTGAACCCCGGGCTTTTGACCCTTACTTTCTCCAATCCCTGGGCGGGCCCGGTGAGTTTCTGGACAGATTTTTTTACCTATCCTTTCTGGGAATATACCGGGTATATCGGCATCCTGCCCCTGGTACTGTGCGCATTTTCACTGCGTTGCTGGAGCAGGAACCGTTACGCCGGGTTCTTCATACTGCTGGCTGCAGCCGGGCTGCTGCTGGCCATGGGAAAATACTTCCCGCCCTACTGGCTGTTGTACAAACTGGCTCCGGGCTTCGACAGTTTCCGCGTTCCGGCGCGTTTCCTGCTGCTTTTCGGCTTCTCGGCGGCAATTCTAGCCGGTTTCGGCATGTCGCATGTTCGCCGCAAGCTGTTTATGGAGAACATGAAGGCCGCGGAACGGGTTATTGCCGCGACTCTACTAATCGGATTTCTGGTAGCGGTTGCCGCCTTGCTGCCAGTGTACACTTTTGTTGCTGTTCGTATCGGAATGGCAGTCCTGGGAGTACTGTTGCTTGCTAGTGGACTAATTGTTTATGCCCGGTATAAAAAACGGCTTAACGGCCGGTTGTTCAGCATCACGGCAACAGCGTTTACCCTGCTCAATCTCTGGCTCTTTCATATGCCGTTTATCGATACCAACCCCGTGAGCGAAATATACGCGAGTGAACCATATATCCAGTATCTGCAGCAGAATGCCCGGGGGTCCAGAGTATACGACCCGGAAGACATAGTAACCAAAAACCGGCTTATGGAAATGGGCATTGCCGAAATAAACGGTTATGAAGCAACTGTTTTAAACCACTATGCGGACTTTTTGGGCGATAATACCGGCCGCACCGGAACAAATTATAAATCCGTTTCAGCTGGTAGCGGCATCGAGGAACTGGGTATAAAGCTCAATCTGCTCAACGTTAAATACGTGCTGAGCCGTTCCGAATTGTTTATCAACGGTTTCGAACCGGCATATTCGGATTCGAGCGTAAACATCTACCGGAACATCGATGCCTTGCCCCGGGCTTTCATGGTCGATAATATCGAGATGGCAGACCCTGGTCAAGATTTTGCCGCGTTTGCAGAAACGGGCGAAGTTGAAAACACCGGATACAGCGCGCGAGCAATATCGATGCAGGTTTCCACTACACAACCGGGATTCCTGCTGTTGAGCGAAGTCTGGTACCCGGCATGGCAGGTTTCGGTCGACGGTCAATCCAGTGAAGTCTTAAAGGCGTTCGATGCCCTGATGGCGGTAGCTTTACAGCCGGGCACGCATACCGTCGAATTCACCTACCGGAGCCGTGCTTTCGAGGCGGGGGTCGTTGCCAGCCTGGCCGGCGTCTGCTTTATCAGTATTGTTTTGGTTTACTGGTGGTGGACAGCACGGCGAAAACGCTCTTGAACCGGTAGTCAATTGCCGGCATCTACTACAGTAGAAGGAACCGCTTTTTCGGATTGCCCGAATACCATCCGGATTCCCAGGTAAAAAAGAAAACTGGCTGCCAGTTTCCACGGGTAGCTGACCGGTGACAGGTATACAAAGCAGGCAAGGTGCAGGAAAACAAAAGCCGGCACTGTCCACGGTGACAATGCCCTTATCCACGGGATATCGAAATCAGCGCCTCTCCGGGCAATATCCCACAGAAACACAGCGATGGCAATACAGCAGGCGCCGACTGCCGGATAAAAATAAAACACGTAGCTGGTACGATCGGTAATCAGGCTTATGGGTATCCACACCAGGTAAGTGCCGGCAAACCAGGCAAGACTGAACAATGCCGCCCGGTTGCCCCGCTTTGCCATAAACAGCATGTAAATCATGGCGGGAATGACAAGCGCCCACACGCTGGAACTTATCATCGCCATGTAGTGCGGTGCAGGCCAGTAGGTGATGATCTCATATCCCAATAGCCATTGCCATGGCCGTGAAAGCATATCTGAAGAAATGACGCCAAAGGTCGACCAGCTGTTGATTTTGAGCATGGTAGCGGTTTCGGTAAAAGGATTGAGGAATTTGCCCCAGATGCACCACAACAGCATAAACAGGCCGGCAAAATAAACCACGAACGCCGCCGCCAGGGACACACCGAATTTCAATTTTTGCTTCCGGCAGGTTATCAGCCAGTGCAGGCCGATAACGGCGAGGGCAAGTATGCCGGTGAATTTCGCCAGCATGGATAAGCCGATTAAAACTCCGCTGGCGGCATGCCTGCCTTTCAGGTAAGCCAGAAAAGCCACCAGCATGAAAGTAAGGCTGAAAACATCCAGCATGGCAATTGAAGACTGGATAAAACTGAGGTTTTCCGTGGCAAACAATAATCCTGCCAGCAGGGAGAGTTTTTCCGGCAGTCCGAGCTCCCGGCAGACCAGGTACATAAACACCATGCCCGCGATGCCGGACAATACCGGGAATACCCGCCAGCCGAAGGGGTTGTCCCCGAATACGGCTATGCCGCCGGCAATGATCAAGCGCCCCAGCGGGGGATGCTGGGGAATAAAGGAGCCTTTACCCTCCAGTATTTTCAACGCGTCTTCCACGTACCATTTTTCATCGAATACATATTCGCCGGGAGTCATAATAAGGCTGAAATGCAGAAGCGCAACCATGCCGATCAGCAGTACAAGCCACAGTTTCGGCCTGTCCGTTATGTGACGCCTGAATGCAGTAATGGCCTGATTAAACGTGCCCACGATTCGGGTAATATTATTCGCAGCGCCAGAAGGTGTCAAGTTGTACGCGGTGGATCTGGCCCGCCTTGAACGAATAAAATAGAGTTATAATATACTATGGTAATGTTAATCGAGTTAAATACGTGTTGCTAGGCCGGTTTGTAGTACTATAATACAGGTTTTTATAGTACCATTAACCTATTCACAAGCCATATAAACCTGCTGTTTAATATTGCGTGTAAGGTTTGATTAGTTAGTGTGGATTTAAAGGAGGTGCCAGCACGGAACATAGAATGAAAAATATTATTGACATTAAGACCAATGTCAAATCGAGTTAAGCACAAATCATTATCGAGTAAAATAAGACAGGAGGATAAAACAAAAGAGTAATGAGCAAACTTCTAACCAGGTTCCATTCCGGGCAGAAAGGCTTCACCCTCATCGAACTTCTGGTGGTAATCGCCATCCTGGGCGTGATTGCCGCGGTGGCCATCCCGAACATCCTCAGCTTCATGGACAGCGGGAAAACCGAATCCGCCCTGGCTGAACAGCATAATGTCCAGGTAGCAGTAGCTGCCTACATGGCCGTTAACGATGGTGCAATTCCAGCTGATGTTGACGCAGTATCAGACTATATGATTAACGACCCTCAATATACCTGGTCTGTCAATCAAACCACTGGAGCAGTTGAGCCTTCGGGTAGTAATGATACTAATCCTTTAGTGCCGTAATCCAATTGGAATTATAGGTACAATCCACCGCTATCCTAAGCGGTGGATTGTACCTTTTTTATCTTAATCCTAACTAGCCCTTCAAGACAAAGTTAATGATTGTGGGTAAAAGCATAGTCTCTAGCTTCATGTTTCATGATAGAATATAACCCAACTTTCTAGAGTATTATTAAGCGATTTTGAAAATGAATTCGACTGTCCGACAATCAGGTTTCACCCTTGTTGAAATACTCGTAGTTCTCGTCCTCCTGGCTGCGATCGCCCTGGTGGCCATCCCCAATATCCTGAATTTGATGGGTTCGGGAGAAGAAGAGGCCGCCGCCGCTGAACTGCACAACGTCGTGGTTGCCGTCCAGGCTGCCATGGCCGAATCAAATGAAAAGCCGCCGGTAGTCGTTGCCTACGAACCGGGTTCACGCATATTGGCAGATTCCGATGCTGCTCTCAACGACCCTGCCAGATATCTTATCAATGATACCAGCTGGACCTATACCATCACCCCAAACGGCCAGATCGCACAGGGCGAGAGGGTTTCCTGAGCGCCTTTTGAAGCCCGGCCGCACCCCGGAGGCATTTTTTTGATACGCAACGCCGGTTTGGTATACAATCCTTAGTATAAATTCACGCTGTGTTTCTTGCATATCGCCTGTACCCGCAGCCGTTTGATTCCCTGGATACTCCGATCGGTCCAGCATGCCCATCCAACCGCCGGGGAGCCCTGAAAATACCAGTTCAACGCAAGCACGATAAACCCGGAAGGATTGATTGGATAACCTGGAAAGACGCACCATCTTCGATACCGATAGAATAGGTTCCCTCCTGTTGAAGCTGACCGCCCCGGCTTTCCTGGGCATGGCGGTTATAACGCTCTACAACGTGGTGGATACCATTTTCATCGGCCACTGGGTAGGCCCGCTGGGCATTGCCGGGCTTTCCATTGTCTTTCCCGTTCAGATGCTTTCCATGGGAGTGGGTCAGATGATGGGCATGGGCGGGGCGTCCCTGGTATCGATGCTGCATGGTGCCAGGAAATCCGAGCGGGCCGAGCAGGTCCTGGGTAATGCCGTGACCGGTGTGGTGATATCTTCGGTTCTGATAATGGCGGCGGGTTTGTTCAATATCGATTCTCTGCTGAAGCTTATCGGCGCAACCGAAGATATCCTGCCCTATGCGCGGGAATATCTGCAGATAATCCTGGTCGGCATGTTTTTCCAGACCCTTGCCATGGCGCTCAACTTCCTCATCCGGGCTGAAGGCAACGCCCGCGTGCCCATGATCGGCATGATCATCGGAGCCGTGGCCAATATTATCCTGGACGCCGTATTTATAATCCCCCTGGGTATGGGAGTGGCCGGGGCAGCGCTGGCCACCATAATTGCCCAGTTCTTTTCGGTGATGTTTTTCGGCTGGTACTACCTGAGCGGCGCCAGTTTTTTCAGGATACGCCTGAAGAATCTTGCCCTTGACTGGCAGATACTTAAATCGATTATGGCTATCGGGTTTTCCTCGTTTGCCCGCCTGAGTGCCAACAGTGTTTCGGTGGTGCTTGTGAATATCGCCCTGGGAAGCTACGGCGGAGACCTGGCAATCACCGCATACGGGATATTAAACCGGATAACCATGTTTGCCATCATGCCGGGTATGGTCATCGGCCAGGGAATGCAGCCCATCCTGGGCTATAACTACGGCGCCGGGCGTTACCGGCGAGCGCTGAAAACTCTGAAAATTTCGATCCTTGCCGCCACCGCTTTCGGAATCCTTGCCTTCATAGTGCTTTATTTTTTCCCGGAGCCGGTTATCCGCATCTTTACCACCGATGCCGGGGTGATTTCCATCACTACCTATGCAGCCAAACGGGTTTTCCTGGCAATCTACATCGTTGGTTTTATCATGGTAGCTTCTACGGCTTTCCAGGCGCTGGGCCAGGTATTCCAGTCCATCGTTTCTTCCATGGCAAGGTCGGTGTTCTTCCTTATCCCCGCCATCCTGACACTGCCCAGGTTTTTTCAGCTTGACGGCATATGGCTGGCTTTCCCGATAACAGATGTGCTGACCCTCGCCCTTACCCTGGTACTGTTCGTTCCCCAGGTTAAAAAGCTTATCAACGCCGGCAAACAGGCCCGGCCCCAGGCCGAAGAACTTCAGCCGGCCGGCACCCTTACGGGGTAGCTGCAGGATTAAAAAATCCGCTCGTTATGTTTTACACCCACGGCAGGATTGTGATATAATCCCTTCCGATTGTAAATAATAAAAGCGAGAGTCTCAGGAGAAACACTTGGACAGGAAAACCAAATCCACTATTATCGAAGAGTACAGGCTGCACGAAGGAGATACCGGCTCCGCCGAAGTCCAGATAGCCATACTCACTGCCCGCGTCAAGCAGCTCACCCGCCATCTGACTGAAAACAGGCATGATTTCCACACCAAGCGCAGGCTTTTCCAGCTCGTCGGCCAACGGCGCCGCCTGCTGGCATATCTGTACCGGGAAGATGCTGGCCGTTACCAGCAGCTCATCCAGCGCCTGGGACTGCGCAAATAAAAACCAGGAGAAATCATGACTCCCCAAACTTTTAAAACCACACTGGGTGGCCGGGAACTCATTGTAGAAATCGGGCGCGTCGCCGCCCAGGCAGAAGCTGCCGTTACACTGCGTTACGGCGATACGGTAGTACTGAGCACCGTATGCGTCAGCCCGGAAGCACGCGAAGGGGTAGATTTTCTACCCCTTACTGTTAACTACGAAGAGCGCATGTATGCCGCCGGCAAAATTCCCGGGGGCTTTTTAAGGCGTGAAGGCCGCCCCACGGATGAAGCCCAGCTCGCCGCCCGCCTGACGGACCGGCCTTTAAGGCCCTTGCTGCCCAAAGACTGGCGGCGGGAAATCCAGATAATTTCCACGGTGCTGTCCACCGATCAGCTTAACGACCCGCGAATGCTGTCGCTTATCGGTGCTTCCACCGTGCTCAGCCTTTCCCAGATTCCCTTCGACGGCCCCATCGGCGCCGTGCATGTGGGCTACACCAATGGAACCTACACTATTAATCCGACCATGCCCGAACTTCAGGAAACCGAACTCGATCTTATCCTCGCCTCCACCCGCGATTCGGTTGCCATGATAGAAGCCGGTGCCAGAGAGGTTTCGGATGAAGTATTCAACGAGGCCGTCAAACTGGGGCAGGAAGCCAACCAGGTTATCATCACCCTGCAGGAAGAAATAACCGCCGCCCTGGGTAAACCCAAGGCAGTTGCGCCCAAAATAGAACCTTCACCCGAAGCTGTCCAGGCGGTTGATGCACTGCTGGCAAACAGGCTAGCCGTCGCCCTGGAAGAGCCCCTCAAGGCAGACCGGATTGAAGCCATCGACAGCCTTAAACAGGAAATCCTGGACAACCTCGAAAGTGAATACCCGGCAGCCGAGCTTGTGAATATTTTCGAGGCCAATCTTAAAAAAGTGGTACGCTCTTCCATCCTGGATAAAGCACAGCGCGTCTCCGGCAGGGGCTTAAAAGAAATCCGCCCCCTGAGCGCCGAAGTAAGCCTGCTGCCGCGGGTACACGGCTCAGCCCTGTTCAACCGCGGGGAAACCCAGGCTCTTTCCATTGCCACCCTGGGCGCCATCCGCCAGGAACAGATGCTGGATGATATCGGCATAGTTGACACCAAGCGTTTCATGCACCACTATAACTTCCCGCCTTATTCCACCGGTGAAGTCAGGCGGTCCGGCACTCCCGGCAGGCGTGAAATCGGCCACGGAGCCCTGGTGGAAAGAGCCCTTCAGGCGGTAATGCCGCCGGATTCGGACTTCCCCTACACCATCCGGGTAGTATCGGAAGTACTCAGTTCCAACGGTTCCACATCCATGGCTTCCACCTGCGCCACCACGCTGGCGCTCATGGATGCCGGCGTGCCCATCAAGGCTCCTGTTGCCGGTATTTCCATCGGCCTGATTACCGGGGATGACGGGCGTTTTGCCCTGCTTACCGATATTGAAGGTATGGAGGACCACCTGGGCGATATGGATTTCAAAGTCGCCGGCACTGACAAAGGCATCACCGCCGTCCAGATGGATATGAAAATAAAAGGCCTCAGCCTGGAAATCGTGGAAGGCGCCATTG
>Ga0209269_1000966_pt1 | contig 18448 bp, 32 predicted proteins | sample MTBAKMMethaMetaG_FD_187455 | JGI IMG/M metagenome (GOLD analysis project Ga0209269, IMG submission 187455) | Enrichment culture microbial communities from Arthur Kill intertidal strait, New Jersey, USA, that are MTBE-degrading - MTBE-AKM (Arthur... | ecosystem: Environmental > Aquatic > Marine >... | reverse complement strand
CAGTCCTCGCTCTCGCAGCAGAAGGCGGCGAAGACGTACTGCTTGGCCGGCCGGCCGCAGAACTGGCACTGGTACTTTGAGAAGTCCATGGTTCGGCCACCGTGCCCTTTCGATAAAACCCTTTCGCCGGACGGTTCGTCTGGCCAAGTGCTCAGGGACATAATTTCCGAGCAGCTCGACGCCCTCGACTGCCAGATAGCAAACGCTAGACGTATTCAATTTTTCGAGCGACCGAGCGCACGCTCTGTCGATGATTCGAGGTGGAGAACATGCGAGACAACAAACAGCGTAAGTGCCCGATCTGCGAGTCGGGCAACACAGAGCCCGTAGTGCGAAAGACGGATGGTACGACCCTGATCACGTGCCGGAGCTGCGGACAGCGGTTCAACGTGCCGACGGAGGAGTGAGCATGGGATTAGAACTCGCCATGTTGGTCGCATTCGCCTGGTTCGGTGGCTTCCTCGGAGGCTGGGGCGTCAACGGCATGCGCTTGACCAAGCGCCATATCCAGGACCTCCGCGAGATCAAGGAGCGGCTCATCAAGCTCAGGGGGGTGGAGTGACCATGGAAGCCACTTCTCATCCGGTTTTCAAACCAATCTCCGACTTTGACCGTAGAATCCTCTCCATAATGGACAAGCTCGGCTGGGGCGTTACTGTATCCAAGCTGTCCGAGTATGCTGACGTGGACCCTCAAGCCGTGCAGAGCTCCCTCAACTGGTTATCAGAGCAAGGCCTCGTCGAAGCTCACCAGCATGAGGAGTACGGCTGGCTGTGCTGGTATCGTACCGAGCAGAGCTCGGCTAGCGTCTGTCCCATCTGCGGCAAGCACTGCTGCAACGCCCACGGCCTCGCCATCCATCAGGCCCGGAAGCATCACGACAAGGTCGGAGCGCCTACCGTCTTCATCGCCAACGACGTCGAGAAGCCAGAGCAGCACGACTACATGTCCATGGACCTCGAGCCCCGCACCCTCAACTTCGTCCAGGACATCATCAAACGGTTCGCGGACCTCCCCGGCGTGTCCATCCGGGTCACCGTGGAGTTCAAGGGGGCGGGAGCATGAGCGTTATTCAAGCCAAGGCAGGCCTCCTCAAGGATTTCTGCAAGGCCGCTCTGGTCCTTTCCGAAGATGGACTCATCGAGATGGACAAAGGCCAGCTCGAATCCTGCATGGTCGACCCTGCACATATGTGCATGTCCCGTATCGTCCTGCCCATCAACAATTCCGACGTCAAGGTGGAGGACCCCGAGGCTCGCACGGTCGACTTCAAGAAGCTACTCGCAGCGCTCAAGTTCTCCTCGTTTGGAGAAATGGTCCGCATGGAGATGGACGGTAAGCGCATCATTGTCAAGGCTGGCAAGTTCACCCACAGGTTCACAGCCCCTGATCAGGTGCAGTGGCCAAAGTTGCCAACGCTGAACGTCACGACGGCGGCTAAGATGCCGGTCGCCGAGATAAAGAAGTTCTTCAAGATATGCGAGCACCCGCTATCAGTTCGCATAGAACTCCGGCCGGATGTAATGTCGTTCAGGAACGGAGACAGCTCTAACGAAGCGGAGCTGGAGATACCCCGGGCGATGCTGAGCGACGTTGCGGAATCAGAATTGGTTCCCAGTCGTTCAAGCTATGACAGGGACAAGTTGCAGGCGATAATCTCCCTGGCCACAGACAATCTGGTCCTGACATGGGACCGAGATCTGCCGGTCATCATTAGGCCGATTATCAACAACCATATCATCAACGTCCAGCCCACATTCATGCTTGCGCCGCAGATCGATGATCTGCCGGAAGAGGAGGGCGAATCGGAGAAAGAAGAGGTGTCCTCCGATGACTGAAGACAGCCCCATCCCCTTCCGCAAGGACATGTTCCTGGCCATCTGCAACGGCACTAAGACCATGACCTCGCGCAATAGCCGCTATCCTCTTGGCATCAACTCCTACATGCAGCACGGCTGGGAGCTTCACATTCAGATCTACGAGGTCAAGCGCATGCGTCTTGGCATCGTCGCTCGTGATCACCACATGGCCGAGGGCTTCTCCAACGGTCAGCAGTTCATCGACGTCTGGAACGAGATTCACCCAAAGAAGCGCTTCTCCTCCCTGCAGCAGATCTGGGCGCATCGCTTCCGGGTCCTCGAGGCCAGGAGGTGCGCCTGATGCAGTGGCCCGACTTCAAGACCTGCAAGAGGCGCTACCAGGTGACCTGCCCCTACTGCGGCAAGGACATCTGCTACACTCACCCGCCGTCCGGAAGAGGCCGGCACCCTCCGTCGTTCCTAAACCATCTTAGCCGATGCAATCCAGGCATGAACAGCCGGGAACGGTACGACGTGGCCGACAAGGTCTGGTCCAAGCGGAGCGAGGTGCCAGCATGACCTTCACCACTCGCAACGCCAAGCCCGTCCGCTTCAAGCTCATCGACGCCGGCTACAAGATCCTGAGCGAAACCATGCACACCATCACCTGGGACGGGGAGATTCCGCCCAGGTCCTTCGGCATAGAGCTGGTGGCGGCGTGACCTCCCAGACCACCCTCCTCGAGGTCCCTCGAGCCGGCTACCCCTCCCGCGATTGCCGGATCCACGACTGCTGCGACCGCTACGCCAAGGTCTCGGATTGCATGGACCTCATCCGCCGCTGCTTCCCCCGGCACGAGCTCGTCGAGCAGTGTCAGAGCTGCAAGCCCTGCAAGGACTTTCAGGCGAGCGTCATGGACTCCCCATTCCGAACAGGCCTAGAGATCCTCCGGGAGGGAACGTCACAGTGATGCAATCCGTGCTAGACGTCGCTCTAGACACCGCTAGGGGCGATCTGCTCACCGTCTATGACCTGATCTCGCCTCTGCCCGTCAAACGCCGTCCTACGGTCTGCGAGGCCCGTTACCGCCTCCGGCAGCTCGTCAATCAGGGACGCCTGCGCTGCGTAGGGGACGAGCGGGACGGCTACGGCTACCGCATCCGGCAGTATCGGAGGGTGTGATCATGCAGGCAACGAATTCAAATTTGAATTTGGCACCAATTCAAATCTCTGGCTACCTTTTTTTTGCGTCCCCAATTCAAAATTTGAATTCAAATTTGAACAGAGGGGGTATCTCCCATCCCTAAGCTCCGCCTCAACCCGACCCTCTGCAAGGTCTATCTGCACCTCGTAGACCCCGAGTTCGGAGGCCTCTCCCCGGGGCGTGTCGCGGACCGTCTGGGCATCAGCCGGAGCAACGTCTCCTACTACATCAAGCAGCTCGAGCTCGAGCAGTACGTCAAGCCTCTCAAGCCGCACATGAACCCCAAGATCTACGCCAAGGGTCCAAGGGCGAACGTGCTGGACAAGGCCGTTTTCGATATGCAAATTCAAATCGACGGTGGGAGCGTGAGCCCCGCTACAAATTCAAATTCCACGCCTACCCCCGTTAACATTCCCCCGGCGACTCAGCCCGAGGTCTACGTCCCGGAGATCCGCGCTCACTGCAACGGCCGGGTCATCTTCGACGTCCTCAAGCTCGGGGACCTTCGCAACCTCCGCGTCCCGGACGACAACGGCGACAAGCGCCTCGTGGAGATCTTCGAGAAGGACCCCAAGCAGATGAACGGGGCCAAGCAGCTCTTGGGCAAGGTCTCCTATCGTGGCAAGATCTGCAGCATCGCCCTCTGGGAGTCCGAGAAGATACCTGAGGGTAAGCTGGGCAAGTACAAGCTCTTCGTCTGGCCCCCGGAGAAGAACGTCGTCCCGGGACAATGCGAGAGCGTCGAGCAGTACATGATGTCCCAGGCGCAGGACATCGCCAATCATATCGCCAAGCATGGCGGATGGCAGTTCGGCCTACCGAGGTTCCAGGGGTCCATCGAGTACGCCTCGCAGGACCCCGCCATCATCGGCACCATACCAGAGTCTCTCCGCACCGTGCGCAAGGGCGACATCTGGGTGGACCGCTCCGAGGGGCCGCTCGAAGCCGAGACGAATAACCCGCAGACCGCCGACCTGCTCTTCGGCTGGCGTGACGTCGTCAAGGACCTTCGCACCGGGCAGGAGTCCACGGTCGACCGCGTCTACCGTGTGGAGATGACCGTCGACAAGCTCCTGGAGATCATCGACAAGCTCACCACCCTCGCCGAGAAGGACGCCGAGCTCAAGACCAAGATCATGGAGTCCTCGGTCCTCGCTTCCGCCGAGAAGGTGGCGCAGCAAAGGGACACGGAGGCCACGCAGGCCTCCGCGAGCTCTGAGTACGACGGGGTGATGTTCCAATGAACGTCGCCCTCTACGCCCGGGTCAGCACCGTAGGCAAGGACCAGGACCCCGAGGTACAGCTCCTGCAGCTCCGCCGCTACGTCGACATGAAGGGCTGGACCGTCGCCGGCGTCTACCAGGACACCTGCAGCGGCAAGACGATGAGACGCCCAGGCCTCGACAAGCTCGTGGAGCACGCCAAGGAGCATCGCTTCGAGGTGGTCCTGGTCCTGCGCATCGACCGGATCATGCGCTCCGTGCGCAACTTCATAAGCCTCAACGACGCCCTGGAGGTCTGCGGCGTCAAGGTGATCTCCGTGGCCGACGGCATGGACTACTCCACGCCAATCGGCCGCCTGGTCCGCGGCGTCCTACTGCAGGTGGCTGAGTTCGAGGTCGAGCAGCTCTCGCAGCGCACCAAGGAGGGCTTGGAGAAGGCCAAGGAGGAGGGCAAGGTCCTTGGACGTCGCCGCGTGGAGATCGACGTGGTCAAGGCCCGGGAGCTCATCGCCGAGGGCGTCTCGAAGGAGAAGGTCGCCTTATTGCTCGGTACTAACACCGGCACCCTCAACCGCCGCCTCAACGAGTCCTAAATCCGACAAATCCCCCGACACAAAGGGGGTGCTCTTTTTACCCCGGTCTCTATTTAAACAAACCCGCTCCGGAGCGCACCCGACATAATCGAACGATTGTTTCGGGCTTTTTCCCCGATCATGGCGGGCGTCGCCAATCGACAGTGTTAAATAGACTGGCGCGACCAGCTTACTCATGTCACCGATACTGGTGCCGGAAACGATGGCGACCTTTGGCGCTGCGATCCTTTGTGCAGCTGCCCTGTTCATCCCTGTGATGACGTCCATCGTCTTGAGCTACGTGACCTATGACCGCCGGCAGGCAGACTCCACCTCCCTGCCGTGCCATTCCACCGGGGTGCCCCAATGAGCGACGAGGACGTCGGCATGGTGCTCGGCTGCTTGGCTATTCTTCGCCACAGCGGCATGAGCAAGGAGGAGGCCATCCCCTACTACGAGAAGCTCCTGGAGCATCACAAGCTCGTTCCGGAGGACGTCAACAAGAACGCCATGCGCCTCACCTTGGAGGGTCGGGTGGCAAGTTACGATCAGGCCATCGAGCACATGAAGGCGCTCTTCCCCGACCTGGTGGTGGAATGATGACCAACACCAGCGGTGAGGCGAGAAGGAACCGCGTCAAGGCCCGGTGGGGGATGCACGGAAGGAACTTCACCATCATCGACCTTCCAGCGGCCTTCAACAAGAAGGTCGAGGTCCCGCTGATCTCCGAGGTGAAAAAACCAGCTATCCCGAAGCACCCGACCATGGAGGCTTTCGATTGAGCATCTCCGAGCGGGTCACCCAGTACATAGGCGACAAGCGTTGGGAGTGGCGCTTTCACAGCACCAACTCGCACAACAAGGTGCTCGGCAAGGGCGTCTGGGACAAGATCATGGCCCGGGTCGGCCTGTTCGACCCTGACATCTACCCGAAGTTCCCGCGCATCAACGACCACCGCATGTCCATGGAGACCGACGACGAATGGTACCGTTACGTCGGCGGCATAGCTCACGACTGCCCGCAGCTCCCCAGGGAAGCCCGTCTGCTCTGGGTCATCGACGAGCTCTACCGGAGGGCGACATGACGCCCATTTTCTGGACCACCATCGCCGCCTTGATCATCATCCTGCTCTACCCGGCCGGCTTCCTCGCCGGATACGCCCGGGGCAGGAAGACCAAGGTCCTCACCATCATCTCCGACTACCTGAAAGGCAAGGAGGGCGCAGATGCACCCGGAGATCCAGAAACTCCTTAACCAGGTCAACGGGACCCCGGTGCGAGTCTCCTCCACGAGGTTCGCCTGTCTTTGGGATCCTCCGCTCGACTTCCGCCGGGCGGTCGTTTACATGCGAGACCTTCTCCTGCGCCCTCCGGAAGGTTTCGTTGTCGAGGAGATCGAAGGGCGCAAGGTCACTTTAGAGATACGGAGGTTGCACCAATGATAAGTAAGCATTTTTTGCCGGTAATCGCGATCATCATGGTCTGCATGTTCATCCTGCCTGGGTATGTCCAGGCGGCCGAGTATGTGGACAAGACCATTGATATGGAGATAGACTCCGAGAACCAGGACCAATATGACGAGGTTGTGAATCTAGCCGACCCTAGCACAGCAATAACCAACCCAGACACATGGAACCCATCGCCTCGGGGTATATGGATGGGGGCAAGTACGGAAGAAAGCCTGTTCAGTCTGAACGATATTCTTTACGAGAACAATACTGTCGACCTGTTCCACGAGGTTAAATTCAACTCGACACAGATAATGAATGGAGCGAGTGTAACGGTAATACGATCTCCTGTGAGTATGAATGGCGTTGAGTTGTTCGAGTTCTCTTTATACAGATTATTGAATGATACAGAATGGAATATTCACAGCATAATTCCTGCTGTGGACGGACCCGGAGTACATTCTATCACCGGTTCTGTCGAGTATGTTGCCAGTTTTGATATAAATATATTAGACACGAGCATTACTGGGGGAGAAGACACATGGGTCTTGAACGACCGGTGTTATGTCGAACTTCACGCACCGATTTATTCTGGCGTTAATTACATACTCCATTGGCGAGCGACTTATGCGGCCGATGCCAGGCCGGCCATCTACCTTTCGAGTCAAGATGTGGCAAACGATGGCATCAACAGAACCAGATGGGCGCTATGCAACGAGGTCTCTCCGGATAACATAGCAGTGAAGAACTACTCCTGGGCGATCGAAGCTGGAGTAAGCTTCGATATGATCAACGGACTAGGCAACAGCCTCTACGCTGAGAGCGTCTATGTTCATGCAGGCGATTATCTCACCTGGGAAACATCTGACCCGGATTATCCAGACGACGAAACGGATTATTACCATACCTTGATGATGCCATTCGTGACCGACGATCATACTCTCAATGCAACGGTCACTTATACAAAAGCCACTACAACTGAGACCGTGGTGTGGCAGGATTCAAACACAGAATGGCTGGACTACATTCTCGCCTGTTCGGAGTCCCCTGTGGCGTTCGGTACTGGTGGAAGATATACCAGGGTCAACATCACATTCAACGAGGACGTACGGGTGAACTTCATGTTCATAGATACACTGGATTATTATCTGGATGACATGGCCACGTTCACTCTTTCGGGAATCACTCATAACATTTATGCGAGGCCGTGGGCATCTTATCAGCTCTCTCTCGGGGATATAGTTCCCCCAAGTGTCAATCCTTATGACTGGCCTGGGCTTTTAGAGGTCCAAGAGAACCAGAAGCAGACATGGTATGGCACGATCATAGGCATCGCGTTGGTAATTGTCGGTGCGGCTGTCATCGCCACTGGAATCGGAATCCCCATTGGAGTAGCGATGGTCGCTGGCGGCCTCTCGCTTATGATAATAGAGGACATCGCCCACAGAAGTGGATACAGCGGGCTTCCAGATTATGTCGGCGGTCTATTCCAAAATGCCATCGACGCCATCTGGGATGCCCTGCAGGGAGTCGGAGAGTTCCTTCGATCTGTCGGAGAAGGAATCTGGGACGCGATAACCTGGTTCGTGGACGCCGTTATAGAATACGGATCAATACTCCTGGGATTATTGATAATCGCCGTAGCCTTGATGCTCTTCTTCTACCCGATAAAGTGGCAGCTCGGCTTCTGGGACATGGTATGGGCCATGGCCTCTGGTGACTGGAAAGGGGCGGCCAAGGCCGCTAACGGTCTCGACCGCGATATTTCCAAGGCGATGCGAACGGCCGGGAAGGTCGATAAGCGCATATCGCGGGCAGAAAAAGTGCTCAGTAAAAAATACACAGCATGGGAGAAGTCAAGAAATGACAGAGGAGGTGAGGCTTGATGGACTTCCTGGGCATCGCAACCTGGATATTCGATTTCCTGGTGCTTCAGATGCTCCCGCTAGTGTCCATGATCCTGTTGGCGGTCGGCATCTTCGGCGTGATAGAGCGGATACCTGAGACCGTAACCAACTTCTCCAAGAGAATGGGCTCGAAGATGGCTGGCGCGTTTAGGAGGAAGTGATCGTGGACTTCCTGATGGACAACATGGGGACCATCATCATCGTCGCCATAGTCCTGGCTATATTGGTGAACGTCCTCGGATTCATCGCCCCCTTCTTCACCGGCCGCGGCCGTGTCTTCGTGGAGAAGGCCACCGACATTCACGAGGCGATCTATCACAAGCGCAAGAAGGCCGGCAGATTGAACATGAGCGGCATCCGCTCGCGCCGGGTCAGCATGTCCGGGGACGCCTATCACTCCCCTACGAACCTAGGCCGCCTCTACGGTGTCATACCCGCGGATCCGGTCAGCGACGTCTTCGTTCAGCGCCGACGCTGGGGCAAGGTTCGTTGGTACATGGTGCCGACCGCCCTCATCTCCGGCTGGCTCAGCAAGGAGCTGCACATAGACGGCGGCGGCAGCGTGGCCATGGGCAACTTCTACCACCCGGTCTGGCCGGAGAGGTCCAAGCCCTGGGAGTACGACGACCTGATCCTGCAGCACGAGGAGTACATCATGGCCATGGAAAAGAACGTGGAGCTCGAGGAGCTCAGAGGTCACAGCATCCAGGACAGCACGCAGATGAGCACCAAGGACCGCCGCATCATCGAGCGCAACGAGGTCCCGCAGCAGCGTACGGCCGCTCAGGACTCCTATCAGGAGGCCCCCGATGACTAAGCGCAAGGAGTACGAGCCAGTGAAGTGCCAGAAGTGCGGCAGGGAATGGACCCCCCGCACTAAGGACCCGGCCCGGTGCCCGGGCTGTCAGTCCGCCGCCTGGAACGAGCCGCCGCAAGCGGAGCCGCCCAAGGCCTCCCCCGAGGATCTCCAGCCTGCTCCCCTGCCACAAATCATCGAGCAGCTGGAGTTCGACCCGGAGAAGGCCTACAAGGGCATCCGCTCCCGCCTCAAGCGTAAGCCGAAGGAGAAGAAGGAAGAGAAACCGAAGGTCAAGATCTCAGAGCGGTACCCCGAGCTCTACGGAACCCTCGCCTCCATCCTGCCCAAGACGCCGCTCTTCGCCCTGCTGGCCTTCCTGCTCTACGACGCCATGTCCTCCCTGTCCGCCGGCGACATGTTCTTCGCCTACGACTGGTACGAGGCCACCTGGGTACTTCCGCGCATCGTCGCCATCTTCCTGTACCCGGGCGGTCCCGGTGAGTGGTTCAAGCTGTTCTGGCCCCTGGTGACCCTCCTGGTCATGCTGGCCATGACCCTCATCTTCGTGGTATGGGCCATCCCCTACCGCTTCGCCTTCAAGGACTACATCATCATCCGCGGCAACGTGAAGGTGAAGGACGCCCGGATCATCTGGTCCACTGACAACCTGTGGACACGCGTCTGGGACAAGATCTACGGTACCCCGCCGAGGGACAAGGTCGAGCTGTGGCTCAAGCACAGGTTCTTCTGGAATCCCATACTCCCCGACCGGGGCCTGGTCAAGCTCACCCTGGACCGGGCCATAGAGAAGCCGGAGCAGGACGGCCCGTTCACCGTCATCGCCTACGAGCGGCGCTACCGCCGCTTCGTAGCCCTGGACGAAATGGAGACCACCGACGACGGGCAGCAGTCCCGGGAGATCCCTCTGGACCAGGCCAACGGCCGCTTCAACGACCGCGGCAAGCTCCTGGTCTGGGATACCCAGCGCTTCTCCCTGGCCAACCCGGAGGTCCGCATAGAGAAGCTGAAACGGGGCACGCACATCGTGCCCCAGGAACTGAAGGAGGCTGCCGATGTCGCAAGAAAGGCCAGACAGGAGAATTGACGAGCCGGTGGACGCTCTTTACAGGGCATGCAAGCGCTACGAGGACCTGCACAGCCGCGACACCGGCGTAGGCCTTGACCACACCTGGTCCATCATAGTCATGTACTACTGCCAGCGGGTCAAGGCCGGGGACTATCTCCCGGCCCCGCCGCACGAGGTGACCGACGACGGGCAGTTCAACGTGACCAAGGACGAGGCAGTGCTGTTCTGGATAGGTCAGCTCATGGATGAGATAGAACGCAGGAGGAACCTACGTGGAAGAGGAGCGAGTTCGGGCACAGCAATCGTATGAGCAGATGCTCATCGAGGGCCTGATGCTCTCCGATAAGTCCGCAGCGCAGTACGGCATCGGGCAGATCTACGAGGACATCATAGACAGCGTCTGGAACGCCATACCCACGGCCAAGCGGGTCAAGCTCAAGGTGCCTACGCCCGAAGGGTACAAGTCCGCCATCCTGGTCTGGCAGGAGGTCTGCCTGCTGCAGCCGCCGGCGACGGACCCCATCAACAAGCGCATCGAGTCGCCGCTGCACCGGGAGCGAGCACTTGCCAAGAAGGCTGTCCTGGTGGACGTCCTCGCCGCCATGAAGCTCCTGTACCGCGAGCCGCAGGTGGGCAAGATGATGGAGAACCAGGAAGAGGGGGCTACATCATGAGCTGGACCGAGGCGGCGGTCAAGTCGTTCTCCTCCCCCGCCCGCAATACGGATCTCCTGCAGCGGCACGCCGAGTTCGCCCGCAAGATCATCCGCAAGGACTACGACTGGTGGGTCATCAATGAGGGGTACGAGGGCTCCGGCAAGTCTTCCGGTTCCATCTGGACCGGCCACTACGTGGGCCGCGGGGACTTCCGCCTGTCGGAGCACATCTGCTACGACCCTGACGAGTTCCTGCGCCTGGTGGATGACGTGCCGCCCTACAGCGTCATCCTCCTGGACGAGGCCGGCGAGGCCGTCTACAACCGCAACTTCAACAGCGACATCAACAAGAGCATCATCATGGCCAGCCAGCAGATGCGTGATAGGAACCTCTACGTCGAGTTCAACCTGCCGGCCATCGAGCTGCTCGACTCCGCCCTCCGCCGACGCTTCCGCAACCTGGTCATCTACGAGGACCCCAACTTCGTCCGCGGCAAGTCCATGTGGCACGTGCCCGTCCGCCCCCGCTACGGCAAGAAGGGCGACCCCTACTGGGACCACATCTTCACCTACTACTCCTACGACATTCCGACCAAGTGGCGCGAGGAGTACAAGGTCATCAAGACCCAGCGCGGCCACGAGCGCCTCGCCCGCTACATAGACGAGGTGCAGCGGGAGCAGGAGAAGAATCAGGAGGTCGACCCGGAGAAGATCGTCGACCGGATCCGCCGCCTTCCGGAGTCGGAGCGTACGCAGCTCCTCTCCGCCCGGGGTGACGGCTACAACCGGGACGCCGTGCGCTTCAAGTTCAAGCTGCCCGAGTCCGTAGCCCGTTCCGTCGTCGCCGGCCTGCGTATGACCCCCGCCGCAGGGGGCTAGGCAGGCGGGGGGCTTTTCCGTTCAGTCTTGTCCGAAGGACTGACAGTATGTAGGATGATTATAAGGAAAGGAAGGCTGCCGCCCCCCCAATATTGCCGAGCAATAATCCAAGGGCGCTCCCTCCCGACGGTCTATTTATAGATAACCGATGTGAAAGACATCAAAGGGCGCCAATGGTCGAGACAACCAGGCCCGAAAGGCCTGTCAGAAGGGATGTGAAAAAATGGACTCGACCATATTGGACCCGGTCTGGGACATACTGCCGCTCGTGATCTCGATCATGGTGCTCGCAGTGGTCTTCGGAGCGATCGGTGGACTGTTCAGCAAGCTGAAGTTCTGAGGTGATCTGTTGCGTAAACAGATCATCGCTGCACTCGCTCTGATGCTGATGTTCAGTCTATGCCTGGCATCTCCAGCCCAGGCCGCGAGCTCGTCCGGCAACTACGTCTACCTGTACGATAACGGGGGAGAGGTGCCTAACGCCACCTGCGACTGGTACGCGAAAGTGTCCCAGCCGATGTTCGTCCTGGCCGACAACGAGACCAACCTGGTCTTGGCTGTCACCATGGTGTTCTACAACGGGACCGGCGCTGGCGCTGACGGCGCATACGTGGTGGAGGTCGTCATAACTGACGGCACCACCACCTTGACCGAGAACGTCACCATCACCACCTCGGTGGCTCTGACGGGGAACATCACCTTTACCGCTGCCAGTCTGGCGACCTTGGTCGACACTGACAACGGCACCGTGACCTACACCCTCCAGGACGCCACCTATGTGGAACTGGACTCGTACGTCTGGGACCAGGTGACCATCAACGCTGATCAGGCCATCGGTGCGCTGTACTCGATCATACCGATGATCATCAGCCTGCTCTCCTTGACCCTGGTCGTATCGATACTCGGAGGCGCCTTCGGGAAGCTCAACGTCGGGATTGGAGGCAAGCGCAAGAAGAGCAAGGGCAAGAAGAAGTGAAGCCCGTGCCGCGCCTGCCGACGCGATCAAACCTTTTACGACCCTATCTTTTCACATTCAGCGATTCTGACCGAGTGTTTAACATTCCATCAATCCAAGGAGGTTACTGAAAATGACTCCGAATATCCCGAAGCTCACCATCACTATCATCGCGTTAATGATGCTCATGTCCGGACTCGCCCTCGTTCCAGGCGGGGCAATCGATTCGGCGGCGGCCTGGGATCCTCCGGCGAACACCTACGTTTGGAACGCTCCATCGGACAGCAACTTCAACAACGCATCGAACTGGCTACCTCTTGGTGTGCCTAGCGCTGGCAAGAACATCATCTTCAATGCTACATCTGTTAATAAATGCACTTGGGACCTGGCCATTACCGTTGGTGACATATCGTTGGAATCCACTTATTCTGGAATCGTCACGATAACTGGTGTGCATATTGGGTATGATGATTTCACAATGGCGGGCGGGACTTGGACCGCAGATGTCACAAAGAATCAAACTTGTTCAGGGAATTTTCTCCGGACTGGGGGAACTCTGACCAATGGTAAATTAAATCTTATTATGACTGGAGATGACAAGGATCTCAAGGTCTACCCAAGCAATATAAACGGGCTGCATATCAAAGGATACACCTACGTAGCCAGTACATTTTCGGTGTATAGTGCTAAATTTGTTATTGATGAAGGAGCCACGCTTGAGATTCCTGCTGGAAATCCCGTCAGTTATCGTTATACATCTCCAAGCCCGGTCCCAGTGATCCAAAATAATGGATTGATAAACGGAACCGGCATGTTCACGTTCTCTACCCGCTATGATATGGCTTTAGACCTTGGGAACGTGCAACTAAAGACCGTAGCTATCACGCAAGAAGCAGAAGCGGCGACGGCAAGGACTATTCAACTCTCTGATGCCACTCTTGATTCACAAGTTGAGATCAAGAACCTAAAGGCAGGAACGCCTTTTAATATTGACTTCGGAGATGGAGATCACCGAATATCTAGGCTAATTGCTTATTCTGGGGTAGTGCTCGATGGCGGGAACTCCAGCATCACTATCACCGACACCTGGGAAACATCTGCTGCCACCTGGAACGCTGGAAACAGCAGCGTTACATTTGAAAATGGTAATTCAAACCTGGATGCTTACACCTACTTAGATCTCCCTGGAGCAGTTGCGGGAAAGAACATCGTCCACCCAGATGTATTATACTTCGAGGAAGCCTGGAACGGATACCATTATTGGATGGTTTACACCCCATTCCCGCCAAACACGGATGAAAATCCATGGATAGTAGTAAGTAACGACAAGATGAACTGGGCGGCCCCTCCCGGATTGACGAATCCTGTATTCCCCTATCCAGGGATGGGCGACTCATACTTTGCAGACACCGATCTCCTATACGATCCTGAAACGGACAGTCTGTCCATGTATTGGTTATGGGGCGGCGGCCCGATCTCTCCCAGGCAGACCATCGTTTCAAGTTCGACCGATGGGATAACTTGGACGCCGTATGTTAACTGCACTATGGGTTATTATCCGACCGGAGAAAGCCCAGCCATCGTCAAGATCGGAGACCTCTATCGCATGTGGTATCGCGGAGGAACCGGGATAATCCTGTACGAATCGAACGACGGCCTTGATTGGCCAACTTATCAGAACTGCACCATCACTGGTACGCTTCCAAACGGGCATAGTCCGTACCATCTTAATGTCATCTACATTCCAACCCAGAAGATCTATCTGATGGCTCTGAACATAGCCGGAGGAATAGGCAACAATATGGATGTTTATCTGACATCATCCGATGGAATAACCTGGACACTTGAAACAGGCCCGCAAATAGTGGAAGATACTACGACCTTCCAGAGGACCGGCACATATCGCTCTTGCATCTTCCTGGACGGCTCCGACACGCTGATCAACATCATGTATGGGGCGGTTGACCCTTCCAGCGGTTACAAAATAGCATATTCCGCGATGGAAGCGACGTATGAAGATGGTGATATGATTCTCTCCTCGGCCAGGATTGGCTACATCAATTCAGCCGACCCATTTAAAGAGATGATCATAAAGGACAGCATCATGGTCAACTCTGACCTTGACATCGACGCGCTTTACGTCGACCCGTCCGCTACCGTCTGGAATTCACTCTATGATGTAACCGTCAAGGACCTGACCATATCATCGCACTATGGTTCATTCGTCCTAACTGGAGCTAATCAATATAACTGCACTGTCTCGCCTTCAACCGGAGCCATCAGCACAGATAAGACGACGACATTCTATGTCAGAACGGGAGTAACTTACCAGTACGCTCTAGGGGCATTGACCGTTGAACCATCATCATCCATCGACATCAGTATAGGCTACTGGTCAAAGACCAAGACCAGTCATGGCGATGTAGTTGCATCCTGGACGGCCACCGGCGGAGGAATGACCACCTATGAGGTGACCGGCCTCAACGACTCCACGACCTACCGCATACTGAAAGACGGGGTGACCATCAAGACATTCTCAGGTGGCGATGTGGAGTTCACAGTGGACTCCAACTCGGTCTATTCTATCGAGGTCTGGGACCCGTATGAATCGATGAGCGCTATCTGGGCGATTCTGCCTCTGGTGATACTGTTCTCCGTCATACCGATGGTCATGGGGCTCGGAAAAAGACTCCACTAAACTTTTTTATTTTATTATTTTTTACTATGGTATTAATTATTTTGTCATCCATGCGGAAATTCATATGAACGATGGTTTATTCAAATGCCTTCTTCAGGATGTGAAACAATATAATTTACCAGAAGCAAGGTGGAAAATTACTATATATAAAGCATTTGTAACAAAACGCGGATTTCGTGCTCTTTATATTCATCGCATGAAGCATCTGCATAAGAAGTCATCGCACAGATTCAGATATAAATTCTGGATGATTTTAGATGTCGTTTTCAACAAAACAATCGAAATTAATGATGATGCTGAAATAGGGCCCGGCTTTAAAATAAGCCACCCGTTCTCAATTGTCATCGGTGGATGTAAAATAGGAAATAACTGCTCGATTAATACCAGAGTGTCGGTCGGCGCGAATTATAGCATTGATGAGATTGGTAACCGATATCCGACTCTTGGTGATCATGTGGTTATTGGTCCAGGGGCTGTAGTCATTGGACCAATCAACATCGGCTCAAATGTCGTGATCGGGGCCAATAGTGTCATTACTAAGGATGTTCCAGATAATGTTGTCATCGTAGGATCTGGTCGGATAATTGGGGAGTATGATAAGAAAAGATTTGGATAAACTGACTAACCGTCTTTCAAATTCGAAATTTTATCCAGCATCTTTCCTATAAGTACCCGCTCTAGGAGAATGAAAGCTACGAGCACGAACACGAACGCATCTAAAAGTGTCCAACATAGGTATGGTCCCTCCAATCTTCCAGCGTTGTAGTTGATTACAAATATCGCGATTATAGCCGCTGATCCAATCGAAATATAGACAATATCGGTTATAGCCTTGGATAGAAGACCGTATTTTTCGATGGCCTTTTCTCTATAATTTCCAAGCTCCTTCGATACGCCAAATCTTAAAGGGGACAATTCTAGTTCGTCTTCTAATCTTGAACATACATTAGCTGTGATTTTTAAATAATTATGATAGTGGTCGTCCAAAATCCAGAATACGGCCGCCATCCCGATAATAAACGAACCCAACCACATTAATGTCGATTCAACATTGACTAGATCGGGCCGGGACAAGATATACGCTATGGCACTTACTGATACACCAGTGACGGTTAAGCACATTTTTCGTATGTCGCTGATGTTCTTATCAAACTGTTCGACCGATCTACGTGTGACATCCCAAACATGCAGCAGATCTGCTTCTTCCCTCATTCTTCCCCACGCAACATTCACTTATTGCTAGCAAATATTCCTATCGTCTTGATTATCGTATTAGAAAAGTTCATCTCACTATCATTTTCGGCAATCCCTGCCTAACTCATTTATTACCTAGCGCTGTTAATGACCAGCATCAATCTCCTTCCAGGGGGGGGGGGTGGCGATTTCGCCGCCCGTGGAGAAGGCGATAAAATGGACAAACCTTGTAAGATCAAAGCGATGTTGATAGTAGAAGGAGAGATCTGTGAAAAGAAATTGGAAGACCTGCGACGAATTTTCCGCAGCAATCTCAAGAACTACGAGATCATCGGCTGTTCCGTTGAGGATTCAAACGGAGATCGCCCTCAATGAACTTTCCAGATTCCTTGGCTTCTAGATAGTTGATGTACTCTCGGATGGCGATGCTGGTAAATTCAGAGCGAGATCTGAACAGCTTCTTTTCATTCACGTAGTAGTTCACCTTCGCATCCAGCTCTGGCGCCAGTCTCGTGCCAATTACCGGGGCCTCTTTTCCCATATTATCATCGGATGTTTACAATGTATATCAACTTAAAACATCTGTTAAGGCAAATGTTAACATAAGTTTTATATTGTTTACAATGTTTACAGATGTATTGCAGTGTTAACATGAAGAAAACTTGCACAATAGCGGCTAGAGTTGGGGCTGACGTAAAAGCCCAGGTGACGGAGCTTGTAGTGAAGCACCGCTACAAGTCGCCTTCAGACTTCGTCAGCAAGGCTATCGAACACTACATCCAAATGCTTCAGCAGGAAGCGTAACGATGACCACACCGGCCGTGCTGGACTCGAATGCGTCAACGAGCATTGACCCATCCCAACTTCCCACCGTCCAGCCGGCCGTACCTATGACAACCGCCCGGGGAATCCTCCAAGAAACCCCCCTAGTAATCCCTCCAACCCGGGCGGCCTCCCTTTACGAAAAGCATATCATCGAGCCAACGGAGTGTACAGTCAATGCCATACGCGAACAATACAGCGTTTGCCAGGCAGATGAGGGCGTATATCACGGACAAGCGGCGCAGGCTGCCGAAGGTCACCGTGGACCAATACGAGCGATGGTTCAAACAGTTCGGGGAGCGCCTGGATTGGATGGACCCCAAGGAGATCACCGTGAGACAGCTGGAGTCGTTAGAGGCGGAGATGATGGGCGCGTTCTCGGAATCTACCGTGTCCGTGCGCATGTCGATGCTCCGGGACATGCTGATCTGTGCCGGGAACAAGGATGCCAGACGCTACGACTCCCTGTGCTCCATGCAGCCGGCCAAGGACTCCGTCTTCCTGACGGAGGAGCAGATAGCCAAGTGCCGCCTCGCCGCCCGTCGCATGGGCGTAGAGCACGAGCTGCTCTACTCCCTGATGGTGGACAACGGCCTGAGGCCGGGGGACATCATGCGGCTGAGCATGAGCAACGCCAAGGAGCTCCTGGAGACCGGGGAGGCCATGATACTCGGCAAGGGCAGGAACGGGGGCAAGCTGGCCAAGCTCGTCCTCTCCCCGCTGACCGTGGCTCCGATGAAGCGCTACATGGCGCTGCGTCGGACCTATCCGTCCCACGAGACGCACGCGGAACTGGTGCTCAGCACCTACCGCAGCAAGACATGGCCGGCTTCCAGGACCTACATCGGCGTCCGGATCAAAGCCGTCTTCAAGGCGGCCGGGCTGGATGCCAAGTGCCGGGACCTGCGCAAGACCTGCGGGAACCGGGTCTACAAGCTGACCAAGGACGTGGCCATGAGCGCCATGATCCTCAGGCACTCCAATCCCGGAACGACCTTCCGTCATTACATCGGGGCGGACTCGGTGGAAATGAGGTCTGTTCAGGCCAGGCTCGCCGGGCTAAATCCCGACGGGCTGAGCCAGGAGTCAAGCTAGACGATAAAACCCTTTCGAAATTCTCTTAAGCAAGGAACAATATGATCGTCCGGGGAAGGTCGATGGCATTTTGTTCTCGATGCGGAAGCCAGGCCAAGGAAGGCGCTCAGTT
>Ga0209269_1000965_pt1 | contig 18457 bp, 18 predicted proteins | sample MTBAKMMethaMetaG_FD_187455 | JGI IMG/M metagenome (GOLD analysis project Ga0209269, IMG submission 187455) | Enrichment culture microbial communities from Arthur Kill intertidal strait, New Jersey, USA, that are MTBE-degrading - MTBE-AKM (Arthur... | ecosystem: Environmental > Aquatic > Marine >... | reverse complement strand
AGGCCTCCTTCTGCAGCATGGTGATGACCATCTCCCCCTTCTGTCCCGGTTCCAGCACTTCCCCGGTTTCCGGGTCGATGATCTCCAACAGCGCCAGGTCGCTCCAGAAGTGTATACCGTTCTGTTCCGCGCACTCCATGAACAACGGTCCGGACAGCTCGCTGGCCCCGAAGCAGTTGATACCCTTCACGCCCATGGTCTCGTAGATGCGGTCCCGCATACGGTCGCTCCACGGCTCTCCGCCCAGTAGTCCGTAGCGGAGCTTGGTGTCCTTGCGAATGTCTATGCCCCGCTTCTGCGCTACCTCTCCCAGGTACATGAGGTAGGAGGGGGTGGCGGCCATGGCCGTCACGCCTAGGTCGCATATCAGATCGATCTGGCGATCGGTGTTGCCCGTGGAGGCCGGGATGACAGTGGCTCCGATCTTTTCGGTGGCGTAATGGAATCCCAGGCCGCCGGAGAACAGCCCGTACGTGTTGGCCACCTGGATCACGTCCTTCTTCCCCAATCCAAAGGAGGTCATCGCTCTTGCCAACGATTCCGACCAGTTCTCCAGGTCGTTGCGGGTGTACCCGACGATGGTGGGCTTGCCGGTGGTCCCGGAGGAAGCATGATACCGCACGAGGTCGCCACGGTCGGTCATCATTAGCTTGTTAGGGTACCCGTCCCGCAGGTCCTTCTTGGTCATGAAAGGCAGCTTGCGCACGTCCTGAAGAGTTCTGATATCGTCAGGCCTTACTCCGCCCGCCCGCATCTTCTCGTGATAGAAGGGCGAGTTCTCCCACATCCTGCGGGTCTGTATCTTCAAAAGCTTGAGCTGGAGAGCTTCCAGCTGGGCCCGGTTCATCATCTCGATATGGGGGTTCCAAGCGTCCAAATTGCTACCTCCGATGAGGCGATCGTCAGAGAACGTCCTAAACCGACCGATGCCCCGACGATGCGTGTACGGTGATAACACGCATCATATATATTCTCTCCAAGCACTTCATCGCCCGGCGCCAAGGCCTATGAACACCGACCTGAACCTTTCGATCAGCGCTTCTTGTGCCGTGTCCCGAATCTCATTGAAGGGGTCCCGCCAGAGCCAAAGCACCCAGATGGTGCTGGCCGTCAGCCCTCCCAGCATATCCACATAGCAGTCGGACAGGGTGTCTATCAGCGAGTATTGCATGCGAGTACCTGCCAGAAGGTCTCCCGCGAACTCGGCCATCTCCCAGACCACACCCATCAGTATGGAGAATATCAGGATCATGACGGGGTAGCCCCATCGGGGCACCTTGATATTCACCGAATGCAGGTCGAACAGGAAAAGGCCAATGGCCGCCAGCATGCCCACCAGGGAGGAGGAAACAAGGTGCGTGAGCTCGTCCCACCACCAGGTATCGTCGTAATGCCCTTGCATCAGTCCGAAGATGTGGAGCCCCACGGCCATCATGGTCCAGACCTGAACGAAGACAGGCAGTTTGATCAAGGCGGTCCTTTCCAGAATGTAAGGAACGGCCACGATGGCCGCCCCCATGGCCGCGGCCGTACCGGGATAGTGCAGTCCCCTGGACACCACCAGTGCGCCCATGGCCAGCACCAGTGCTTCGGACATCGCGAGGACAATCGCGGTCTCCTTCCTCACCTTCATGGCCTCGCCCCTTCTTCTGGACCGACCTTCAGCAGGTCCTCGTAGTCCATGTTCCGCATGTCCCTTTTGAAGAGCGCCCCGGACACGACACCGAAGATCAGCACGCTGATCAAAGACCACATCAAATCGGCGTTCGATACCTCATCTCCTTCCATCAGTCCATATGAGGCAGAAAGGAAGGTGAAGAGCGAGGCCAGGGAGATGGCCGCGACGGTGGAGAACCCCAGGATGAAGCGATAGTTCATGTGGAAATCGGTGCGCTTCGCTATTATCAGTACCAGAAAGAGGCACAGCAGCAGGGTGGCCATCATGGAGATCAAGGTGTCCAGCAGCATCATCGGAAGACCGTCCCATTGACCGAGCAGGTACTGGAGGATGTACACGGTGAAGGGGAACACCATGAACACCGTCAACGGGCGCTGAAGGGCTGGCTCCTCCGGTTGGTCGAAAAGAGGCCATCGGCCGAGTATTGCCGTAATCATGCCGACCTCGATCATCAACCAATAGATGTCCCTGGTCTGCGCGCTCACTATCAGGGCCGCGGATAGGGTAATGTAGAACCAGGCCCGGAACCCACTCCTCCACATGATGACAGGGTCAATGGCCTTCCATCCTCAAATCCATTGTCCTCGCATCAACCGAACCGCCCGCCCGTGACCGTCTTGGCAACGTCCATGCGGGAAATCATACGCGTGGCCGGCCAGGCCGCCAGAAGGCCCAGGAGGAAGGTCATGCCCACGATCACCCCATATCCGTACCAGTCCTGAACGTATAGAATCGTGCGATACATGGGGAAGAAAGCTCGGAAGGTCTCCACCATCCCCTCCATCACTCCATAGAGCAATGGTGCCGCCAGCACAGAGCCCAGGCTCACCATGAGCAGCACCTCCAGATACACACTGCGGCCCACCTCCTTTCGGCGATATCCCAGTGCGCGCAGCTGACCGTACTCCACCCTGCGCTCCAGCACGCTGACGTAGACGATGTTGGAGATGGCGATGGCCGATATCAGCACGGAGATGAACCCGAATATGTACAATATCTCATTGAAGCTGGACATGAGGTCCAGCATTCCCGATTCCAGGTTACCCCTCTCCTGCACCTCCGCCACCAGAGGCGATTCGAGAAGCTGGGACCTTACGTTCTGGAGCTCTCCTTCCTGCACCTCTATGTACATCCCGGTGTAGACCTGGCCCAGGGACAGCGATTCGGCCACGGAGCGGTCGATGAACACGCCTCCTATGCCGTCGTAGGTCACGCCGGTGACGGTCACCACGGCCTCTCCCATCGGGGTGATCAGCCGCAGCTCGTCCCCAGCACCTACTAACGTCTCCTTGTTGAAAGAATAGGATACCAAGGCCTCGTCGATGGCTGCAGGTTCACTACCCTGGCTAAGCGAGAAGCGATGCAGGTCCTGCCCCCAATCCATTCCGATGGCCACCGTGCTGCCGTTCCCCCCGTCCTCCCAGTCCACGGTCAGTCGGGCCACAGGGACCAGCTCAACTATCCCAGGACCGCTCACCGATTCGGCGGTGGTACGGTCCACTGGATAGGCCAGATCGGCCATCAGGTCCCATCTCTCTCCCTCTTCTATAGTGGAAACGATGGAGTTCTGGAAGCTGGCCACCATAAGGAAGGCCATGCTGCCCATAACGATGGAGAAGGCCACTGCCATGACCAGCAAGGTGGTCCTACCCTTCTGTCTGACCATCTTGCGGACCGCGTAAAGTAGCATATAGTTGGCCTTGCGGGGCTTGGGCACCCTGCCCTTCGCTTTGGTCCTTCTTCCTACCAGCCCTGTTCCTTTGATCGCCTGCTCCGGCTCCAATCGTACCGTTCCCCAGACCGCTATTACGCTGGCCACCAGGGCCGTGATGGGCCCGAAGAGCGCTCCAACAATGAAGAAGGAAGGTTCCAACACAACCGTGGCCGAGCTGGCGTTGAGCGTCATCTGCACGTAGTAATCGGAAAAGGCCTGGCCTATGGGAAGGCTGATCGCCACACCGATGAGGGAGCTCACGCCACCCACGATCAAGGCCAGATATACATACGACAGGAGGATGCTCCTCCTGCTGTATCCCAAGGCCCTCAATATCCCGATCTCCCGGCGCTGCTCCTGCACCATCCTGACGAACGAGGAATATACTACGAAGAAGGCCACGATGAGTATCAACCCAGCGATGACCCCGGTCATGGAGTCCCCTTGGCTGAGGTCCTCCTCGATCAGGGCATAGCCGTAGATGTCCTCCTGATGCAGGACGAAGAGCACGTTCTCTTCGCTCATCTCCTCCCAGATCCCCGCCTCCGCCCCTCCGTCCTCGGTAAGGAAGACGAACTCGTTGACAGTGCCCGAGGGAAGACCGAAGGCCTCCTGCAACCATGGCAGCGGCAGATAGACCACCGCCATGTTCCCCGGCACGGGGTTGATGGACTGGGGATTTATGGGGAGCCAAATAAATTCAGGGGAATACACCAGTCCCACTACTATCAGCTCGATCCACCCGCTCTCGGTCAACAACGATATTGAATCTCCCAGGGCGATACCGGCCTTGTCCGCCGACCCCTTTTCCAATACCACCTCCCCCGGTCCGTCGAACCATCCCCCCTCCTTGAACTCCAAGGTGTCCACATCGGGAGGCGCGGACGGGTCCAATCCTATAAGGGTGGCGGCCAGTTCCCGATCCGCCTGGACCCTGGAGGCCAGGTTAAGCCGCCCCTCGGCCGCCTCCACCCCTGGCACGGATCGCAGGTCATCAACCAGCTGGTCTGAAGTGAAGGTGGTGCGGACCACCAGGTCGCTCAGGTTAAGTATCTCAACCCGCTGGTCCAAAGATTCCTGGGCAGAGGGGACCATGGTCCCTATGCCCACGTACATGGAGACCGCCAGAAGGATGAGCAGGCTGGCTCCGATGGCTCGGTACCTAATGCGCACCAGCTCCCGGTTCATCTTGCGGAACAGGTACCGGTTCATGCCTCCGCCCCCGGTCCGGCGGTCCTTTCGACCTTACCGGAACGCAGGTAGAGCGTCCTGTCAGCGAAATCCGCCGCCTCGGCCCAATGGGTGACCGCTATGACCGTGGTCCCTGTCTGCTTGTTGAGATCCCGCAACAAGGCCCACACGGTCTCACCGGTCTCCGCGTCCAGGTTCCCGGTCGGTTCATCGGCGATGAGCAGCTCGGGTTCGCAGGCCAAAGCCCTGGCCACCGAGACCCGTTGCTGCTCTCCTCCCGATAATTGATCTGGGAACTTCCCCTCCATGCCCTCCAGGCCTACCATCTTGAGATACTGCAAGGAACGGGACCTCAGTTCCTGGGGGTCCTTGATCTTGAGGGCCAGTCCTATCTCGACGTTCTCCAGCACGGTGAGGGTGGGGAAGAGGTTGAAGAACTGGAACACGAAACCAATCGACTGCGCCCGGAACTTAGTGGCCTCTTCGTCCCCCATCCCAGCGATGTCGCGGCCTGACACGCGAACCTCCCCTGAGGTCGGTCCTACCAGTCCGGATATTATGTTTAAAAGGGTGGTCTTGCCCGACCCGCTGGGCCCCAGGACCACCACGAAGCTTCCTTTATCTATGGACAGGCTGATGCCGTTGACCGCCTTCACTGACCGATCGCCGTTACGATACTCCTTCACCACGTCCTTCAACACCACGATCCGGTCCATGATGCCAATAATAATGAATTACGGTCATTAATAAAGGTCACTCGACGGGAGCGGACCTAGGATTTCTTACGAGGGTATCTTCCGGCCAGGTATCGGTCCCTGAGCTCTGCATAGCTAAGCGCGCTCTTCTCCGCCTTCTCCCTGATGCTCATGTCATTATGCCTGACCACCTTTCCAGGCACCCCCATGACCACCGAGCGCGGCGGTATCTCGGTCATGCTGGTCACCAGGGCGTTGGCCCCGATTATGCACTCATCCCCTATGATCGCTCCGTCCAAAATGGTGGAGTTGATGCCTATGATGCACCGGTCTCCCACGGTCGCTCCGTTGATGACCGCACCATGCCCTATCGTGACCATCCTGCCTACGACCGACGGGAAGTCATGGCTGGTGTGTATGACAGCGCTCTCCTGCACGTTGGTGTCGGCGCCCACATGGATACGGTTGGCGTCACCGCGCAGTACTGCTGTGGGCCATATGGACACTCCCTCTTCCATCTCCACGTTCCCGATGACCACCGCCGCAGCGTCGATATAGACCTTGCGCTCAGGCATGCCTTATGATATGAAATGGATGGAAAAATAAGTTGGCCTTACTTCTCGGCCGGTTTTGCCGCCGGGCGGCGCGCCGAGACCCTCTTGGGGAAGTACTTCAGCAGGATAACGTCCCCAATGGCCTGAATCCAGCGGAAGGGTACGTTCACCGCCTTGGAGTCCTCCACCAGCAGGGGGTTGGACTCGCTGACGAAGAGTCCGTCGACCTTGCGGTCCTCCACGTCGATGACCAAGTTGTTCACGTTGCCCAGGAACACCCCGTTGGGCGTGTAAACCTGCATCCCTATGAGCTCAGAAGCCTCCTCTAACATCGGCACACCCTCTGTCAGATATCGCCATCCCCTATTAAAAAGATTATCAGCGGGCCTGCCCAGGCGCCCCCCTGGAAATATGAAGTGAAAGCGAGGCCCGGAACTGGTGCGAAAGGACTAAAATTCGTTAACCAGGAAGGATTGTATAAAAGATTAAATACTGTTGAACATCAATACGGTTTTGTAACAACAATGCACAACCGCGACGTGAGGTCTCCTGATGTCTGATGACGAGCTTGCCGAGATCAGGAGGCGTAAGTTACAAGCATTGATGGGTCAACATACTGATAAAGGAGTGAAGAAATTGTCCGGAGTAACCGAGGTCAAAGACAGCACTTTCGAGGAATTCATAAAGAGCGCGCCGTTGGTCATTATTGACTGCTGGGCCCCATGGTGCGGTCCGTGCCGCATGCTTGCTCCGATAGTGGAGCAGCTGGCCGAGGAGTTCGAGGGTAAGATCAAGTTCGGCAAGATGAACACTGACGAGAACGAGAGCACTCCCATGAAGTTCAACATCACCGCCATACCCACTATGCTGGTGTTCAAGAACGGTGTCCAGGCCGATCGCATCGTTGGCGCGGGTAATAAGGACTTCATGAGGCAGAAGTTCTCCAAGTACCTCTGAGCCAACCGAAAGCTCTTTCCACCAAACCGTTTAATCCTTCCATTTTGATTAAGCAGGGATGACGCTCGAGTACGATGTTGCGATAATCGGGGCCGGTCCGGCCGGACTTCAGGCCGCCATTCATGCCGCCCGTAAGAAGGTCAAGGTATGCGTTCTCGGGAAGGTCTCCAACAGCGCTCTGGTAAGAGCGGAGATAGAGAACTACTTCGGCGTATCCCCCGCAAAGGGAAAGGACATGCTGGAGCTCTCGGCCAAGGCCGCCGCGGGGTTCGGAGCTACGCTCATGGGGGAGGACCTCCTTACGATCGAGATGATGGAATCCGGGTTCAAGCTGAAGACCGAGTCCTTGAAAGAGTTGACGGTCAAGGCCCTGGTGCTGGCCCCCGGGATCTCCCGCAAGAAGCTCAACGTGGAAGGTGAGAAGGAGTTTCACGGTCTAGGGGTCAGCTATTGCGCCACCTGCGACTGCAATTTCTTCAAGAAGAAGACAGTGGCGGTCCTGGGGGATGCCAGCATGGCCGCCTCGGCCGCCCTGTTGCTCAGGGAGTACGCCTCCAAGGTCTACTGGGTGGCCAAGGAGTTCAAGGCCTCCTCGGAGCTCATGGAAAAGGTGAGGGCAACGGACATAGAGACGGTGCAAGCATGGCCCACCAGGATCCACGGTGATCAGGTGGTCAAGGGGATGACCCTGGACAACGGTCTCGATCTGGTCCTGGACGGCGTGTTCATTGAGATGGGAGCGAAGGGCGTGGCCGACCTCGCGATGGAGGTCAACATCTTCCCGGACGAGAACGGATATATAGCCGTTGACCGCAGCTGCGCCACCGATACCCCCGGGGTCTATGCCTGCGGGGATGTGACCGGGCTGCCATGGCAGCTGGCGAAGGCCGTGGGCGAGGGCTGCGTGGCCGGCCTGTCCGTCGCCAGCTACGTTCGTAAAGAGAAGGAGTGAACGTCATGAGCATGGTGGAGGAGCTGATGTCCGGTATCCTTCGCAGCGAGGAGGGCTTCCGGGAGGCGCTGCGGCACATACTGGAGGAGGAGCTGAAGATATCGGTGCCTGAGTTCTGTGAGAGGACGGGACTGTCCCCCAGCACCATCTACAAGATACTGCAGGAACGGCGGGAGCCGAACCTGCGGACCGTCCGGGCGGTCATCAAGGGCGTACGGAAGCTGGACACCAACCCTGGCGGGGAGTTCATAGCCGTCATCGCCTCACGTCCGGTCCTCAACAAGATTGAGGAGAGGATGATGAAGGTGGGCGAGCGCAACGTGAGGGTGAAGGAGTACCCCGCGGGCACGATGGAGGACGCCATCATCGCCGCGGTGAAGGCCGAAAGGGATGGGGCTCTGGCCCTAGTATGCGCGCCTATCGTGGCGCCTACCGTGGAACAGATCGTAAGAATACCGGTATCCGTGGTCGTTCCCAAGGACAGCATGGTACGGGCCATCGAGGTGGCCACGTCAAAGGTGCTCTGATCACTCTTCTATCTTGACCATGCTCTCCAGTTGAGCCAATATCTGCTTTCTGAGAGCGGCGAACTCCGTGGAGGCGCGGTCCCGCGGTCTCGGCCATTTCAGATCATAGATCTGGCCGATGTTGCTGGGCCTGCCGGTCATAACCACTATGCGATCCGCCAAGAAAACCGCCTCGTCCACTGAGTGAGTGATGAAAATAACGGTCTTCTTTGTCTCGCTCCATATTCGCAGCAGCTCCTTCTGCATGAGGTTTCGGGTCTGAGCGTCCAGGGCACCGAAAGGCTCGTCCATGAGCAAGATGGCCGGCTCATTGGCCAGGGCACGGGCTATGCCCACTCTCTGCTTCATCCCGCCAGACAGCTGGTACGGATGATAGTCCTCGAACCCGTTCAGTCCGACCAGGTCGATGTACCTCTGCGTTCGGGTGCGGCGCTCCTCCGGCGATACCCCCTTCAGCTCCAGGCCGAACTCCACATTGCGGCGTACGGTGCGCCAGGGGAACAGTGCGAACTCCTGGAATACCATTCCGCGGTCGGAACCGGGGCCTGATATCTCCTTTCCGCTCAACAGGATCTTGCCACGGGTCTGGGTCTCCAGCCCAGCGATGATGCGAAGTATGGTGGTCTTTCCGCAGCCAGATGGACCCAATATGCAGACGAACTCACCCTCCTTCACGTCAAGGTCGAAGTCGGCGATGGCCACCATCTCCCCCTTCTTCTTGGGGAAGGATTTCTTGAGGTCCTTTATTTCCAGGATCATCTTATCCCCATCCTGCGGTTGGTGGCGTTCTCAAAGTACTGCATGATCCCGGTTGTGGATATGCCTAGAAGGGCGATGACGATCATTCCGGCGAACATATTGTCATACCAGCCTATCCTGGCCTGCAGGTCGATGTACATGCCTATCCCCCCGCCCACGCCTCCGATCATCTCGGCGGCAACTATGCACATCCAGCCGATGCCCATCCCTATCCGGATGCCGGTCATCAGGAACGGCACGGTGTATGGGAACACGACCTTGGTGAACAGCTGGAGCCTAGAAGCTCCCTGTGTCCTGGCAGCGTCCAGTAGTATGGGCTCAACGCTCTTGACCCCGAAGTATATGTTAGATAACAATGGGAACAGGACGCCCACAAATATGACCATCACCGGCCCCCAGAAATAAAGGAAAACCGCGATGAAGAACGGAACCCAAGCGATTGGGGGAATTGGTCGGAAGAGCTCCACCACCGGCTTGGCCACCAGATCGAACAGTTTTGAGTAGCCCATTGCCAGCCCCAGCGGGACCGCCACTATCAATGCCAGCAGAAAACCGAGCACGAAGCGTTGCAGGGATGCGTATATGTTCTGCCACATTGTGGTGCCCAGATTGGGGTCCGGGTTCTGGAAGGACCAAATCAGCGCGTCCAATACCTCCGGTGGGGTAGGGAGGTAGGTGAGATTGGCCAGTATGGCCACTGCCCACCAGGTACCGATGAACATGCCGAGGGAGAAGACCGTTACTAGCGTGTTCTTGACCAAGGGCTTGTTCAAGAGCTCAATGGTCTTGTCTAGTCGATCAACGCGCTCCTCGGTCATGCCATTCCCCACAATTATAAAGAAATAAAAAGGTTTGGAGTGTGTTTTATGTGCCAGACAACTTCACTTTGAAGCCGTGCTCCTGTGCGAAGGCGAGCAACATAAGGTGCTGGATGGAACCCGGTCCGGGAGTTCCAAGGGTCTTGCCTCCCAGGTCCTCGATGGTCTGTATGTCGGCATTTACCACGATGGCCGAACCTTCGGTGTTGACCTGGGCCACTATCCTGATGTCACTGTTGTCCGTGTTCACGTTCAGGTGCTTGATGATGGCCGGCGGCGACCCCAGATATCCCATGTCGATCACACCGCTGTCAAAGGCCTGCATCACGTAGGCCCCGTTGGCGTAGGGGCTGGGAGATTCGATATCGACACCCCACTGGGTGAACAGGTTCTTGCCTTCCCAATCCGTATCGTCCCACATGGTTACATTGCTGGCAACCACCCTGGCGAACTGGTGCAGGTCACCGAGCAGGTAGCCCAGACGCACCGTTCCGACGGTGCTTTCGACCTTGGTCAGCTCGCCGGACGTGGCCTCGTCCAGATAGCTGTCATCCACAAAGGTGTCGACGAAGTTCTCTACGGAGGAGTAACCGCGCTCGGTCACAGATTCGTTACTGGTCTGCTGCAGATCGATGAACTGATTGGTGAAGTCCACAAGGTACTCCTTCAGGTCCTCGTTCATCTCGTAGAGCAGGGTCATATGCTCCAGGGATGCCGCAACCACATCGGCGTCGCGCCCGCTGAAGACCGCTCCCATGGCCAGCAGGTTGGTGTAGTTCTCCTCGTTGGTATCTTTATTGGCCACGGTGTCCAATATCCAGTCGGTGGCCTCGGCGTGGGCGGCCAGGGTTCTGGCGACCAGCTCGGGGTTGTCCTCGGCGAACTCTGCGTTAACGGCCACAACGCAGCATGGATGATTGGGCCAGAAATCTCCAGACCATAGCAGGGCGTGCGCGTCACCCGAGAGTATGGAGTCGGAGCAGTAGGGCTCCCAGCTAACTCCACCGTCGATCAATCCCTGGGCGATCTGGTCCTTCTGGTTGACCGGAGGGACCTGAATCCAATAGATGGTATCCTCATCTGTATCATTGCTCATGAGCATCGTCGCGGCCAAGGCGGCGATGATCACGACAGCCACGATAAGAATCGCTATTATGGCGGTCTTCTTTTCCATATGAAAGTCACCTTTTTGAGTTAAAATTGGCCGATGATATAAATCGTTTTTGTCCTCTTAGGAAATTTCTATCCTTTTTGTACAATCCACGCTGCATATTACCCAACTGTACCCCGTTAACTAGGAATCGACATTTCCTTGACCGAACTTACAGGGCTATATGATAATAATTAAGGAAGGAAGTTTACAAATTCTTAATATCACGAGCATCTTATCGACATCTCAGATATTATGTTCGAAATGAACGTCGTGAGCAACACCCCTCTCACTCCGGTGGAGGACCTCAAGGACGCCTCTCTGCAGTTCCTCAAGCAGATCGGCTACATATCCAAGGGCTATGACCCAAAGACGGACGTGGACAACATCCAGGAGAGCATACCCTACAGGCTCTTCACCGAATGCTTCCTGGGGAACCTGAACCGGGTGTGGGCGGTAGAAGAGCTATCCGCTTACCTGGGCACCACCAAGCCCACCGTGTACCGTCATCTCAACAAGCTCAAGGCCATCGACGTTCTGGAGGACGTGTCCATCGATGTCGGCGGGCAGAGGAAGAAGGGATACCGCATAAGGTATGGGGACCTGGGCAAAGCATGGAGCTTCACCGAGGCCAATGTGGAACTGGCCATGCAATCCTATCGCAAGACCGTGGAGCACCTGCAGCGTCTGGCCAAGGAGGCCTGAACATGGAGGACAAATACCCAACGAAACTGACCAAGGGCTCCCGCTATCATCTCGTTCTAGGTCTGGGAGGCGGCGGTACCCTGGAGGTCCAGGGAGAGTTCGTGGGATATCTTCAGTACGGTAGCGATATGGCCCTCACCATGCGCATGGAGGGAGGCGCCCTAAGGGTGGTCCCCTCCCGTTCCGTGCTGTATCTGGACATACTCGATTCCAAGGAAGAGAAGGACGATCGCCCCAAGGAGAACGGTGTCTACTTCGGATGACAACCGACTGATTACAGTGACCCCATGGACCGTCGACAGGAATACCACCAGCGCCTCATAGGGATGCTGCTCTCAGGAGAGATCAGGAACAAGGACGAGCTGCAGCGACGCAAGGTCAAGCTGAGCGGGGAGTACGGGTTGGCCGGCGTACCGAAGAACTCGGAGACCCTGGCGCTAGTTCCACCTGAGCGCCTGTCGGAGGTCCGCGACATCCTGCGGCGAAAGCCGGTCCGCACCCTGAGCGGGGTGGCGGTCGTGGCGGTGATGACATCCCCCGCCCCCTGCCCCCACGGTAAGTGCACCTACTGCCCGGGAGGGGTGGAGAACAACTCCCCCCAATCGTACACCGGCAAGGAGCCGGCTGCCCGCCGGGCAGCTGACAACGATTTCGATCCATACCGCCAGGTGCGCTCTCGCCTGGACCAGCTGTCAACGATCGGCCATCATACCGACAAGGTGGACCTGATAATCATGGGCGGGACCTTCACCTCCCGACCTGAGGAGTACAGGGAATGGTTCATCAAACGCTGCTTCGACGCCTTCAATGAACGAGAATCTTTGAGCCTGGAGAGTGCGCACGAGCTCAACGAAGGGGCCGAGCACCGCGTCATCGGCATGACCGTGGAGACCCGACCGGACTCCTTCACCAAGGACGTGGCCATGGAATGCATGAGGCTGGGAGCCACCCGCGTGGAGCTTGGCGTACAGATACTTGATGATACGATACTGGAGTCGGTCAACCGTGGCCACGGGGTGAATGAGGTGGTGGAGGCCACCCGCATGGCCAAGGACCTTGGTCTCAAGGTCTGCTACCATGTCATGCCCGGGCTCCCCGGTTCCACGCCTGAGAAGGACATCGAATCCTTCCGGCAGGTGTTCGACGATCCGCGCTTCCGTCCGGACATGATCAAGATATACCCGACCCTGGTGGTAAAAGGCACCAAGCTGTACGACGACTGGCAGCGCGGGGAGTACGCCCCCTACACCACCGAGGAGGCCGTGCGGGTCATCGCGGAGATGAAGAAGCTGGTTCCGGAATATGTCCGTATTCAGCGCATTCAGAGGGACATACCGGTGCCTCTCATCGAGTCCGGGGTGGACAAAGGACACCTGCGCGAGCTGGTAAAGGAGAGGCTGAGGGCGCAAGGGTCCGCCTGCAAATGCATCCGCTGCCGAGAGGTGGGGTTACTGGGGATAGAGGAGATATCACCCGAGGACCTGGTTCCCAGGGTGATCGCATACGAGGCGTCCGGGGGGCGGGAGCAGTTCATCTCGCTGGTCCTGGACGGCAACGCCCTGGCCGGTTATGTTCGATTGAGGATGCCGGAAGGTGATACGGCGCTGATCCGGGAGCTGAAGGTGTTCGGGCGCATGGCGCGAATCGGCGAGACCGAGGGGGAATGGCAGCATCGGGGGCTGGGCGGAAGATTGCTGAGCATGGCCGAAGGTACCGCGGCCGAGGCCGGGTACCGCGCCATAAAGGTCACCAGCGGGGTGGGCGTCCGCGGATACTACGCCTCTCACGGCTATGAAAGGGCCCTTCCGCACATGAGGAAATGGCTGTCCAGCGACAATGATTAATCTCAGACGTCCAATATCCCTTCGGGATGCGTATGGTTTGCACGTTCTGCGGAGCCCCGTCGATGGAAGGGGCCATGGTCTGCTCTGCCTGCCTAGGTAAGTTGCGCGGAGAAATGTTCATCAGGGAATGGTCGGTGGACCCCAGGTCCGACATCCGTTCCCTGGGTTGCCGGAGCGCCTACCTCAGGGTCGGCCCAAGTTCCCAGGGCGAAGTGCTGCTGGGCAAGGGCGTCGACCCCTATCTTCTGGTGGAAAGGACGCTGCAGGCGGAGGACCGCTCTCACCTGTCTACGGTGCTCGACCAGTATCTGGCCGGGGCCGGTGTCGGGCTACATCTGATGGGCGATGAGCAGATCCCCGTCCGTTCGAAACTGAACGACCTGCTCAACATACCAGAGCGCATGGACCTCCAGGGAGAGCGGTGGGGTCGGGCGCTGCTGCGTCTGGGTAACCTGCTAGCAATTAGCGCCAAGGACGTCTCCCGTCTCCCGCTGGGGGAGGACGGGCGCAAGGAGGCCTTCGCGGAAAGGGCGGCCAGGGCTCTGTCTCTCTACCAGAGGGCCATGAAGGTCCCCGAGCTGGAACCGATAGCGAAGGCGAACCTGGCCATGCTCAGGCACTGGGGCGGGGAGCACGAGGCCGCTCTGGAGGAGCTCAGGGCGTTGTCATCGACCGAAGACATAAAGCTGCAGCTGGCCAAGGTCTACTGGGACCTAGGGATGGAGGACGAGGCGGCGGAGACGGTTGGGACCACCGCGGACATCGAAGCTTCCATCCTGCGGCTGAGGAGGGGATGCCAATGACAGACCTGGCCGAGAAGCTGGACCTGGGCAAGCGCCAACGGCTGGTGCAGGCCATCCATAAACAGTCACCGTCCGAGTACCGGGACATGATGATATCACTGATGGGCGGCATGGGCGTCCGTGTGCAATCGGCCCACGAGGACCATGGCGCCCTCATCATACACGGTCAGGGGGAGGAAAGCTACCTGGTGCTGGCCGCTCGGACCGACTTCGCCGATCCCGAGCTGGTGGTACGATCGCTGGTGGAGGAGGCCAGGGACTCGTCCCGGGTGCCGGTCTTCATGACCCTGCAGTCTCTCGACCCCGGCACCCTGAACTATCTGGACGATGAGAGCGTATCCTACGCCTCGGCGGACAAGTTCCTGGACCTGCTGGAGAAGTATGGCCTGGACGAGCAGCTGCTTGACAGCGAGGACCTCAAGGTCCTGGAGGACCGCGGGGAACCATGTCTGCCGTCGGTTTGCAAGCTCGAATCGCTGCTGGAGGAGGCGGAGGAACGCAAGGGCAAGGGGGATCTCGTGCGAGCGGTCCAGGTCCTGGACCAGGCCTTGGAGATCAAGCCCCTGAACGATTCGCTCTGGCTCAAGAAGGCCAATTACCTGCTGGAGATGGGACGGCCGGCTGAGGCGCTGGTCGCCGCCAACCGCGCCGCGGAGCTGCGCTCCGGCGATGCCAACACCTGGTTCCTCATCGCCCTGATACAGAACCAGCTGGAGGACAGGGAGAGGGAGCTGTCAGCCTACGACAACGTGCTGAGGATCAACCCGAACCACGCCCCCGCAATTCTGAACAAGGGAGCGACGCTCTATGAGATGGGCCGTCTGGAATGGGCGCTCAAGGTGTTCAACGACATGGTGCACCGTTTCCCACAGGAACCCCGGGGCTGGAACAACCGCGGGCTGGTCCTCAAGGGCTTGGGACGACCGGTAGAGGCCATGGCCTCCTTCGAGAAGTCCAGGGTACTGGACAGAGAGTTCACCGACCCTCTGATCAACATCGCCCGCATGCGGGAGGACAGGGGAGACATGGCCGAGGCGGTGGAGGGATGGAAGGACGTACTGCGTCTGGTGGATTCTCGCGCGGACATATGGGGCCACCTGGGTTCCTGCCTCCGTAATCTGGGGGAGAACGAGGACGCCCTGACCGCTCTGGACAGGGCGTTGTACCTGGAACCCTCCTTGGAACTGGTACGGCAGGAAAGGAACGAGCTGGCCGCCCTGATGGGCGTGCAAGAGGAAGAGCCCGTTCCAGAGGACGCCCCGATCACGGTCGAGGCGGAGGCCGAAGCGCCCGCTGTTCCACCGACATCGCCCTCGACGATACCAGAGGAAAGAGCGCTGCAGGAGAAGGAGGTCGCGTCCCTGCGCGAAGTTCCCGAGGCCCAGGTACCTATGGAGGTAGTGCAGGAAGAACGGTCCCTGCAGGAGAAGGGGGCCGTGGCCCTGGAAGAGGTCCCCGTGTCCCAGGTGCCGGCCGAGGTCAGGGAAGAGGAGACCGCCATTCAACAGCAGGAGGCCACGAAGGTCCTGGAGGAGCCCCCTGCGGCAACCCCTCCCTCAGTGCTCGATGCCGAGCCCGCGGCCATCGAGGTCCCGGAGGCCCCGGAGCCCGAGGAAGGACCGGCGGAGGGCGAAGAGGTAGAGCCGATCGCCGCCGCACCGGAGGGGAGCGAGGCGGAAGAGGAACGTTCGGAGAGCGCCATGCCCGCATGGCCATACGAGATCTCGCTGCCCCCTCTCCCAGAGGAACGGGAGGAGCGTTCCAAGATGGAGGCACTGTTGTTGCTGGCCGGCGGGGAAAGGGAGAAGGCCCTTCTCGTGCTCGATCTGGCCACGAAGGAAGGGGTCGACCTGGAATCCCTCAGGCTGAAGGCCCGTGCGCTGCTCTCCCTGGGGAGGGGGGAGGATGCGGCCGAGACGCTGAAGGAGGCCCTGAGGCACTCCCCTGACGACGTCCGCACCGCGCTGGACCTGGAGGCGCTGTTCCACCGCCTCGGCGGCGAGGGGTCCAAGCTACTGCGTTCCGTGGATTGCCACGAGGCCAATTCGCGTCGGGCACTGGGCCTTCTGGAAAGGGAAGAGTACTCCGAACTGTCCCGAATGGACGTCAGGAAAGAGGGACTGCCGGTCCGGCTGGCCAAGGCGTTGGCGCTCATGCGCCTCGGAAGGTATCGGGACGCCTCGAAGCTGCTCAAATCACTGATATCGGAGTTCCCGGCCTTCCCGGAGGGGCTCAACAACCTGGGCGTGTGCATGAGGTTCATGGGAGAGTTCGATTACGACCAGGCGATACACCTGATGAAGCTGGCCCTGGAGGTCGATCCTCACCACTCGGACGCCATGAACAACATTGGATGCACGCTCTTCGCCACGGGTAGCTACGATCAGGCCCAGGAGGTCCTGAAGGCCGCGGTGGACGAGAACCGCCGGCCGGAGTACCTGCTCAACCTTAGCAACGCGCAGATGGCGTTGGGAGACACCGACGGAGCGAAGGAGAGCCTCACCTCAGCGCTGAAGATGGACGAGAGCGCAGACGTGCTGTACATGCTAGCCGTAATCGCCGAGACCGAGGGGCAGCACAAGTGGGCGCTGAGCCTCTATCAGGACGCTCTGGACAAGGCGCCCGGTTTCCGGGAGGCTCAGGCCGGCAAGGACCGCGCCAAGATGCTGGCGAAGAAATGAGGCAACCCTCATCTCGACATGACGGACCTCCTCATCATGCGTTGAAAGCTCGGTTCGGGTCTTGCTCATCTCCATTCAGCCTACGAGATCACGACCTGGACCATCGGCTGTTCATCGCAATGCTCAAGCGGAATCGGGCACGGTCTTCATTACATTGAACCCCTTCACTATCAACCACAATGCGAAGGCCATCTCCTGTACGGCTATCGGAAGGGCCAGAAGAGTGGTGACATCCATCGCGTTGGTATCTGTTCCGAAGAAACCCAGGATGCCGTATGCGATCACACCCACGCCCCCTATGAGGCCCCAAACGGACAACCATCGAGGCACGAGCTCCGACCTGAATAAAAGGTAATTAAGGATCAGAGCCCCAAGACCTAGAAAGATCAAGGTTCCTATCAGGAACGACCATTCGCGCAAGGCCAACATCATAGCGCCAAGTGATTGCGGGTCAGCGGCATGCATTGCCCCCGCCTCATAGTCCTGACCGATCGACAGCATCAGCATCAAGGACATTGCGGCGATTATGATAAGTACGGCCTCGATGAGTCGAATGCTGGAATAACCAAGGGCCAACCCTTCGTCGTGCTCTCTGAGGATCGGGAATATCAGGGAACCGATGGCCACCAGTGAGATGGCTAGGACCAGTTCCACCATCGCCGCCACTATCACGTTGTTCTCGAACTCCGAGATATCAATGAGGAAGTCCGAACCGTCAAGAGCGGTTCCCAACAAGGCGACACTTATAAACGACGTCACCGTCGCGATTATGAACAACGCTCCTATGATCGAAGCGGTTCTCCTGTCTTTCCTTTCTTTCAAGCCCATCGCCCCCGATATGGAAAATTAGGTCTCCAATGTTATTTAAAGATGGGGAAGACAGCTTCTCGGGCACTGTTCAAGTTCTATCTGGCACTTGATATCTTGTATATTGAAATATATATAATTATATTATTTTCAGTAATGAACGCTTATGAACCGTCCATCCGCATGAGCATCGGGAATGGGTCACGAACAGATTGGCCGGTCCGCTCATATGAACCGCATGACCCATCACCTATCGGGGAACGACTCGTTCTGAGCGGACCTCGAGCATATGCTCCTAGGTCTAGGCGTGCCCGTTCCATTTACATGGGGGACATCAGGAAGGACGCCAATTCAACCCTATAATGACGATAAAAGAGCGAAGGTCGATGAAAGGGTTTCTTGCTCAGCCCACATCACCTAACTATGACCGAACGATGCCGGTCATCACGTTCTCGCGACAGGGCAGAAATATATCGTTTGGACCAGGCTTAGCGAGAGATGCTCATGACCACGACGTCACGAACATCCTTCATCTCGCTGAATGGGAGCACCAGGCGGCCGTGACTGTCAGTGCGGAACAGACGGCTGTCGATCTCTTCGGCGGGGACCACCAGCACATGGT
>Ga0209269_1000964_pt1 | contig 18497 bp, 11 predicted proteins | sample MTBAKMMethaMetaG_FD_187455 | JGI IMG/M metagenome (GOLD analysis project Ga0209269, IMG submission 187455) | Enrichment culture microbial communities from Arthur Kill intertidal strait, New Jersey, USA, that are MTBE-degrading - MTBE-AKM (Arthur... | ecosystem: Environmental > Aquatic > Marine >... | reverse complement strand
CGATATTGCGCCGCGCGTATGACCAGCTCACCCTCCTGATTGATGCGGCGGCCGGCCAGTTTGACCAGACGCTGGCGTACGTCATCAGGCAGCGAAGCAGATTGCAGCGCATTAAACCGCAATTGAACCGCGCTGGAGACCTTGTTCATGCCCTGGAGGACTGCCGGTACACTTCTCGCTATCATTCAGCTACCTGCGAGAGCCCAGTCCCCGGAGGAAAAAGAAGGTCACTCCCAATCTTCCGGGACATAGCGCCGAATCCGTTTAGTTTCGCCATGCTTTTTCTTGTCGCCCACCCGAGCCGCTTTTGCAGTAACGCTCGGGCGGGTTGCTTTTCTTTCTTTGGGTTTTTCGAGGGCTTTTTGGATCCAGGTGATCAGACGCTGCGTGGCATCAAAGCGATTCTGTTCCTGGGTCCGGTAGCGCTTAGCTTCAATGATCAAGACGCCATCCTCGGTGACGCGGCTACCGGCTAGCCTGATCAGGCGTTCTTTGACATCTGGGGCCAGTGAGGGGGAGTTGCGAACATCAAAGCGAAGTTGAACCGAAGACGCGACCTTATTTACGTTCTGGCCGCCAGGGCCGGACGCGCGGATGAAATCGTATTGGATTTCGCTTTCATCAATTTTTAGGGTCGGGGTAACCTCAATCATGGGTTAAGTATATCAGTTCACTCAGAAATGGTCGCCGGCGAGAAACCCTTCGGTACATATTTATAAGTCACATCAATCCGGGCATGCCCAAGCAATACTGATACACATTTACGTGCCTCGCGCTCATCCATTCCCTGGGCTAGAAAATCCTGGTATCTATTCTGGGCAAAATTTGACCGCAGTCGGTGAACTCCGCTGATCTCAATTCCAAGGGTTTTTGTCGCATCCCGAACCGTTCGGCGGAACCCAGATCGCCAGGAAGCGCTGGGGATAAAAAGATATTGTTTGGAGTGGTTTAGCTGACTAAGCAAATCGTCTGGGATAGGAACAGGACGATATCGGCCACCTTTGCCAGTGATATGCAGCAGCTTATGTTCTACATCGATGTTCTCGCCTTTCAATCCAGCAATTTCATCTTCCCGTAGCCCACAGCGTAAAGCCAGTTCCGCCGGTAGAGCATAGACAGATTTTTTCGCTTTCAGATGGGAAACCACTCTTTCGGCATCTTCAGGTCTATATCCAAACCTTGGTGAACGCACATCACTATCGTCGCGAAATGTCTTTACCCATTCACGTAATTCCGGGGTAATCGGACAAGGCTCTTTGGTCCAGCCGAGTTTGGTGCAACCAAGATGAACTTTCTCTAGCGCTGCCAACAATTTATTCACCGTTCCAGGTGCCGCATCCGAGTAGTGCTCTTCAAAAGTCGTCATGATGATATCTGGATCCAGAAGGTTGACGAGCAAACCCTCATCGGTAATTTCCTCAGCGCGTTTGAAGAATAAAGTGGCTGCCTGAAAATAAGTTCGACGGGTGCTGATGCCCAGAATGACAGGTAGGGGTTGGGTTGGATCTCCGCCTGGTCGCAGCGATTTCTTGACGGATGTCACTCCTTCTTCAGCCTGGTACTCTGCAATTTGTTCTTTATTCCAGGTTACTTTGGCCAGGGCATGATTGACCTGGTTGGATATGGAAGCCAATGACAAGTTACACCTCCTCCGACGGCTTTGGTTTGCGTTTCCAGCCGTTTCTAGTATCGTTAGCCCTCGAGTGAAACGAAGAGGGTAAGGATTTTTTGTTGTGCCGTTGAGCCTTTCGCCGAGATCAACTCGGCGTACGTGTGCCCCTTTTCAGGGGTACAACAGGGTTCTTGCACTTCGCGATGCCGGCGACCCTGAGCGCTCTGCGTGGCATCTGCGGACTGGTTTTTTGCCTGTCCTTTCGTGACAGGCGGGCAAGTGCAGGTCTTGCCTTTTTCCCCATGAATAACTCACGTTGAAAATAATTCTTACCATAGGGGAAACCAGCTCACGTTGAGAAACATGATTTTGTCTACAAAGAGACAAGATGTACTGTTACTAAACCACAAACCCACGATTTAGTTCAAGTACCCACTTTTCGGGAATTTTCATCTTGTATTCGTAATACATTTGTATTACAATTTCAATATCAACTTACAGGAGAATAAAAAATGCCCAGGAAAAATTCGAGCACCAAACCAGTACGTTCTTTCCGCCTCAGTCTTGAGTGTGTGCGTCAGTTAAAAGATTTGTCTGGAACGATGGGGCGCAGCGAAGGAGATGTCCTTGAAATTTCTATTGACCGGATGTACAGGGAAGAACTGAGATTTGGAAACTTGATGGTAGCAGAGGGAAATAATTCCGAGGACAACTACATCGTTGAAAAGAAAGAGGAATAAACATGATTTCAGGATTTTTACACCTGGTATGGAAACTGATCTCAAATATCGTGCTTCTGATGGTCTGCGCTGGTATTGTGTTCATTGGATACAAAGCGAACCAGCCCATGGCAGTTGCCGGAGCGCCGGCAGGCATGACGTACATTGAGTTCATGCAGGACCGGCTGGATGCGGCAAAAACCGTAAATCCATCTCGTTGCGGATGGGGCATGATGCTTTCGTTAGCGGCGCTGGGACCAATTTATTCACTTGACTATACTTGGGTGGCAACCCATCCGGACGGTTTTCTCGCAAAGGTTACAGCTCCAGATCCGGACATCCCTCAGAATGTGGCCGGGGCAAGTTGGTATAAAATCCCTGGAATCTGGTGGACGGTGGTCGAGCGATTGTCCTGGACAATGCTGGCAGAACATCATCCGGGATGTAATTTGGGTCTGGTGCAAGCGCAAAGTGATTAATAGGATCGCAGTTGAAAGAGTTGGCACACAAAAACAGCCGCGGTAGATTGTGCGGCTGTTTTTGTTGCTTGGTACTCTTTTAGCATCTTACCCTACTGAGCTTGTCACTTGCCAACCGGTTCAAACTGACGCCGGACTCTGCTGCTTCCATTACCAATTGCCGGTGGAGTTCAGGAGGGACTCGCACCATGAAGCGGCCGCTGTATTTTTTCACAGCCAGAGGTTCCGGAACCGGTTCGCCGTTCTTTTGCAAGTCTGCGACGACATCGGCAACCACCTGGCGGATTCCCTGGAGCGCCGCTTCCGGCTCGGCTGCCAACCAGCTCAGGCTGGCGAACTCCGCACACAGCCCAATATATTCACCGTCTTCTTCTGACCAGGTAACACGATAGGTGTAATGATCATTTTGTAGCATTGTCTTGTACCTCCACATCCCCGTCGGGGGCTGTCAATCGCTCAATGGCTTTGAGCACTTGCTTCACCTGATAAGCTTTTGCCATTCCTTTGTCGTTTTGAATGTTCACTCGCGGATCTCCCGGCCAGGGTGTCTTGCCCCCACCCTGGGTGGGGGTTGTAAATCCTGTGGCTGCTGCCAGACTGTCGGGCCACACCAAAGAAATGGTCGCACCTTTACACAAATCGCCAAAACTTACCCCTTTTGGGTTTCGCCGCATGATAGCGAGAATGTCTTGGATGGATGGCATATCAATATGATACTACTATTGATATCATTGTTAAGAAATTTCATAACGAGTCACCCCACAAGTGAGTTATCATCATTGCTATGAACACCTTTGTCATTGGGGATATCCACGGCTGTACCACCGAACTACAGGAGCTGCTCGACAAAGCCGGTGTCGCAGAGGACGTCCGCATTATCGCGTTGGGCGATATCGTCGACCGCGGACCGGATTCGGCGCAGGTGCTGGATTTCTTTAGCAACAATCCTTCCCGGCTCAGCCTGATGGGCAACCACGAGCGCAAACACGTTCGCGGTGCACGGCACGAGGTGAGGTTGGCGCTGTCGCAAATCATCTCGCGCGAGGAGTTCGGGGCATCGTACCAACAAGCGCTTGAACGGATGGGCAACTTGCCGTTGTTCCTCGATCTGCCCGAGGCGGTTCTGGTACACGGGTATTTGGAACCGGGCATCCATCTGGAGCAGCAGCGGGACACAGTGTTATGCGGTACGATGTCGGGAGATCATTATCTCCGGAACCAATATGAACAGCCCTGGTATGCCCTGTACGATGGCGAAAAACCGCTGATCGTTGGGCACCATGACCATCTACGGAATGGGCAGCCGTTCATTTTCCAGGATCGTGTCTTCTGCCTGGACACCAGCTGCGTGCACGGCGGAACTTTGACCGGTCTGCTGCTTCCTGAATTCAAGATTGTGTCGGTTCCCAGCCGGCGCGATTATTGGAGGGAGGCCCAGAAAAAATATGCTCAGGCCAATCCACCCAGGCAGGTGGCTCCGCCCAGGCAAATCCTGCCCGACAGGTGGAACGAAACCAGTGAGCGAATTCTAGAAAAGATCGCGGCATTAGCCCAAGCTGAGAGCCGGCGAGTTCTGGCGGAACTGCAAGGCGTGCCTGGTTTCTCTGAATCAACGTCCCGCCAGCAGGCAAAGGCCTACGCAACAGCGGTTGGCAGTGAGATGCCGTGGTCTGCTCTGCTGCACCAGACTCGAAATGGGGAGATCCACCTGGATACCGTCAGGCGGCTTTTCAAGAGCCACGCGGAAGCGAGAGACCTTTTAAGCAGGTTGAACGGGGAAATTGATAAGTAATAGGACTCAAAGTGGAGAAACGGTGAAGTATAGAAAAGCACATCTCCGTTTCTCCACTTCTCCACTTACAGATATGAGGTGTTCCCGATCGATAATGGGACGGTTTATCAGCCATATTGATCGGTGACTTCGCCGGAACAAGACCTTCTACATTGGGTAAGATCGTTTACCTCCCAAGTTTGGGCCATCGATTGGATTTGAGGTTAATACTCATGAATATCGGTATCGGATGTATAATATTAATGTGTATCCGATACTAAAAGGGTGTTAAAATGATTGAACCACGACTACTTGCCAGGATAGAGCATAAAAAAGAGCAGCTAGACGGACTGCGCCACCTACCCGCTGCAGCGGTTACCCGGCTGCGTGACCAGATTCTGGTGGAGTGGATCTACAATTCCAACGCGATCGAAGGCAGTACGATCACCTTACAAGAAACTCGCCTGATCCTCGAGACCGGTCTGACGGTTGGCGGGAAATCCCTGCGCGAGCATTTCGAGGTAATCAATCACCGGGACGCGATAGACTATGTTGAAGACCTGGTGGCTTCATCCGAACCGATTACCCCCTTCCATATCCGCCAGATCCACAAACTGGTCCTATCGCGCATCGATGATGAAAATGCCGGCCGGTATCGTGAGACCCAGGTTCGGATCGCCGGCGCGTCGTTCACTCCGCCCGAATCGTGGCTTGTTCCCAACCTGATGACAGAATGGGGAGAATGGCTTTTGGGTGAGGAAAAATCCGGCCATCCGGTTGAACTGGCAGCCCTGGCGCATCACCGCCTGGTGGCGATCCATCCCTTTATCGACGGTAACGGTCGGACGGCGCGCCTGGTGATGAACCTGATTCTGATGCGAGCCGGATATCCGCCGACCGTGATCCAGCGCATCAACCGCCGGCAGTATTACCGAGTGCTGGATCAGGCGGATGCCGGGAAACCAGCGACTCTAGTGAACTTTGTCGGCAGAGCGGTGGAGCGCAGCATGAACCTGTACATGGAGGCATGCACGCCGGTGATCTCTGCTCCGAGCCCTGAAGCCGAATGGATCCCGCTGCGGGAGGCTGCAGGAGGAACGCCCTATTCTCAGGAATATCTGAGCCTGCTGGCCCGTACCGGAAGGATTGAGGCGGTAAAACGAGGGAGAGTTTGGTATACAACGCGAAAATTGGTGGAAGAATACCGGCAATCGATCGAGTAGGAATAAATCCAATTCTGTTCTATGTTATTTCTTTCCGAAATCATATACAAAAGGTTGGTAGATTCTTCAAATTTCTGACAGTAAACTTTTCAACCTTACTTGGCTTCCCATTGCAATAGTTACAAGGCCTGTCTTTTCCGCAAGAACCAGAGCTTGCTGCAAAAAGCGTATCGCATCATCATGACGCCCTTCTAGATCGGCAATTTTTCCATTTTCGTAGTAGTTTCTTGCGAGTAGCCCAAGCTCTCCCTTTTTGGATAAAAGGCCGATTAATTCATTTCGAAAGTAGCTCATGGATTCGGTTATTCCTAGCTTTTCTGCCCAGAATATTCCATCACTTGCTTCCTCAATCATTAAGTCGATTTCCTCAATTTTCTTCAATGCATCATACCGGGTAATGCAATAATCCAGGATTGCATACTCCAATCGTATGACCTCATTCAGATCTAGGACACCTTTTCTTGCTAGGATGGTCTCTTGTTTCCAGTGTGCTAAAAGATCGATTGTCTTATGGAGGTGCTGATCAACAAATAGCTGTAATTTGGTAGCTATGTTTTTCACTGATTGCCCCATGATTTCTTCGATCTCCAAGACTGCTTTTATAACATCTATAGAATCAAAGTCAGGGATGCCATTAACGATAAAAATGCTTGCCAGACAATGTTCAGCCTCCGCTGACGTAATATCAATAAAGCTGTTATGTTGATCAGAAAGAGACAATTCCTCAACAACAACGGCATTTGCTAAAGCGTAAATAGGAGCAAAGTCGCTTGCCCATTCTTTTTGAAGCGAGCGCTTTATCAGTCTCTGCGACCTAGCTTCAAGGAGGGGTGCTTTTTCATCACCACTGCCAAGCAGGCCGGTGGTCATGTTCCGTAGGAGGAGAAGGAACGTTTCTTCACTAATCCCTTGGTGATGGCGTAAAAACCATAGCACCCGATTTAATAAAAAGTAATATTGTGGAACATGCTCAACTGGCACGTTTTGCATGTAGTTTAGGTTGCGTAATGAATCCACATATTTGCGGATCAAATATTGGAACTGGCGCGCCGTGGAAGGAGTCGGTGGAGTGGGAGGTTTGCTAGTATGGACCGCGATGTCTCTACCCACTTCTGCTAGTAAAGTTTCTTTCTGCCTGCCAGGTAATCGACTCCGTAAATGTTCGAAAAATGCTTCTAACGTCTCTTGATATACTAATCGGGCGCTAGCTTCTTCCGCTTCTGCATCCTCAACCATACTTTCATCAGTAAAGAAGACCTCCGTCTCGGTTGGCTCAGTCTGTGCCTGATCGGATGCTCGAGATCGGTTGGTAAACCGCCCGATATGAGATGTCTGGTTCTGTATATAACGTGTTTCAATCTCGATCAGGCGTGCCAGGGACTGACGAAGTTCATTCCACTCACTCTCTGAGGCAAAAATGCCATCTGCCAGATAAGAAGCAGCTTTTATGTCGAGTAATGGCAGCCCTCGCCGGATGGAATTGAGCTCATCAGATTGATTGATCCAAAGTGTGTTGCAACCAAGATCAACCGCATGCCCGAACTCATCCATCGCTTCGATATATAAGAGCATTGGCTTGCCTAGGGCTTGTTGGTAAACTTCATCGGGTAAATTAGTGATAGAAAAATCTTGGTCAGGCACCATCTGTAATGGCAAGTGATATGTATCTGAGATGACAGCCTTGAGGTGGAGTCCAGATGCGAGTGGTTCACTTAAAGTAAATCGCAGGGTAATAGTGTGCTCGTGTAATGTTGCATCTAGCAAATAGATTTGCTGTTGACGAACTTGAGGTTCCTCGCTTTGCGGTTTCCATATGATTTGGTCGGGGGTATAAGCGAGAGGTGAAACATTCAATGCATCAAGAAGATAAGTAAAATCCCGGCTCTTATCATATTTGCGAACCAGAACTGTTTCGAAATTCCCCTGCCTGGTTGACTTGAGCAGGGCAGCACTCGTGCAATTTGCGCTCCCTGTAATGACCCAATTATGCCGCTCACCTTCCAGAATGTAAACCTTGGCATGTAAATAGCGCGGCTCATCATTACTCGTCAGGTGAAGAGATATAGGAATACCTTCAGCCCGAAGACGGTCTAGACTAATTGGATTCGCAACAGCCTTTTGGTTTTGTACAATTAGTTTAATTTCATCTGGCTTCAAACGCCGATAAATTTCTCGCACCGCTTTCCCTTCGCTGTCGAGAAATGGGGAGATGATTGTGGCTTTTCGAATTGTGTCATTTGATAAGACCTGACAGATTTGTTCTAGCAAGGGTGACTCTAGCGTATGCAAAAACCAGGTCTCCTCAAGCTGAGATGCCTGATTTCGCAGCCAGGTAAAGCGATTCGCAGCATTAATGAGAATCTGATCGGCCTGTCGTGAATGTCCATACTGCTTTTGCAGCGATAGAATCATGTTCCATACTTGTTGAAAGAGGAACAGGGCGCTAGTATCACTTTTACTGTAATCGACCGAGGTATACACTTCAAGATTCGATCCAAATCCGGAAAAGGTCAAGTTTCCGCTGCCAACCAACAGCCGTCCACCGTTGTCACCCAGTAGAAGGATCAGCTTTGAGTGAAATGATTGAAGGAATCCTAGATCAACGGGAACAACGACATAATGCCGGCCAATCAGGTTCGCTCCTTCGGGCTGTTGTTTGGTCAGATCACGGTAGCGCTGGGCATCGATAAAAACCAGGTGATAGCGGCAGTTGCGGACCCATAACGGCCGCAATACAAGTTCCTCATAGAATGCCAAATCCGCTCCGTATGAGAGGATGACACAGGTGTGATAATCAGAACTATTCTCAAGTGTATTAAGCAGATGGATTGGGCCAGTATTCACGTAAGTTCCCCAACACTTTATCAAGCACATCGCTACCCGCTGGTGTAAGCGGGTGCTGGTCATTATCCAGACTGATCAAGCCAAGGTCAGTGAGCATATTGTGGGCTTGATCAAACCGTGAAGCTGCGAAGCCAGTATTATCGCCGCGCACGTACTCAAAGTAACCGGCGTCATAGATAAAATGGAAAGTATTTGCTTTACGACTACGCCATTTTTCAAGTGCGGCGATAGTATGCTGCGTTAATATGTAGTCGCGGATTAACCAGGTAATACTTTCCAGGATGCAACGGCCATGGAGGCAGTCCTGTTTGAAATGCTCTACGAACAATGCTAATGATCTGCGTCTCTGTCCACCGAGTTCCACGAATGGCCAGGTTTGAAAAGAGTCGTTTGTCTGGATCGCTGATAATCTGATATATACACCGGTTAGAAGAAGTATAGTCAGACTTATATATTCTGGCGTATTTGTTTTATCTACCGCGCGCAATTTCCTGATGAGTTCAAATTCATTCAAAGACGATTGGCTCTGTGATGAATAGGCTATGATTCGTTCTTCAAGTGTCCCCTGCGGTATGTGAGATGCGTTCAGAAAACTATTCAGATAGTCAGATAACCTCCAGGAACTTAGCGAATTACTCTTAGCCCCGATTTCACTCTTAGCATCTAACAAATCAAAACGAACATTTTGATCCAGGTAACTTAGGTAACTTTCAAGTGTTTGCGGACCATTCTGCCGGAGCCATTCAAGGAAGCTGGCCCATAGACCATAGAGACTGTAAACATAAAGCTCGCGGAGCGTACGTATTTGCCAGAGAGCAATAAATGGTTTTAATTCAGCAGAAGGACAGTACAGCGTATAATCTGCACAAAAGGCATATAGAGTGTTTTGTAGGAAGGCGATTTCATTAAGCTGGCCTGGTAAATCTCCGCGACACATATCCAGAATCATGCCGAGAGAACCACGCATATTCTGAACTGGTAGGTTGGAACTTTCGTAACCCGGTAATGGCTTTCCAGACGAAAACTGAAACAGTAACTCAAGAACTTCATTCGCATCTGGCTGAGATTTAAGCTGGCTAAGATGGCATTGCCTTCCATATTCCTCAAGGACTGAGACCGCAATCGAATCAACATGGTCATACTCAGCCCGGTGCTTGAAATACTCTGTGTTCTGGATTGAACACTCGAATGCATCAGCGAGTTTCTTTCCATATGCCCACACTTGTATCTTGTTTGCGCCTGTGGTTTGGTAGGCATTAAGGTTTTGAAGCACGCCTGAATAGATTCGGTAACCGCCATATTCATTGGTGAGAAAGTTATCCAGCGTCAGCGGTATAGCTCCAGTACTTTTATGTTGACTCCAGTGTACAGTCACTGCGTTATAACCCGCTAACCCTATTAAGGCCTTACGATAATCAATTGCGGGTTGAAAGGCGAAGTTAGCGAAGGCAAAGATCTGCTCACGGCGTTTGATGAATTTCGCAAGCGTCCAACCCGGTGGATGCTCTTTCTCATAATCGACGATCAACCAGCAGTAGAATGCATAATAGCGGGCGCGTTGAGTAATCGTTATTATCCCAGGTAATAGGTAAGAAAGTATATTTTCTGAAATAATGCGAATACCAAGAAAATCCTCGCCATCACTATTATTGTAAATACGCTCAATCCATTGAGGATCCATAGATAATGCCACCACTTCGATATAGTAAGGTCTAATATGTTTTTATCAACATACTATACTGCAAAATACCGAACAGCCACACAGCAGAACAATCTTGGCCAGGGTTATGTCTATACAAAAATTCAAAATGATTTTGTTGAAAGGTTCTCAATATAGGCCATAAATTTTTCTGGATCCACCCTCTTAATAAAGTCATTTTGACTCGCACAACTACTAAGACGGGCAATCCAAGTTTGCACTTCTTTTGACTTATCTTCCTCTGCCATATTCGCCATCATTTCATGGAATGAGTAACGACGATGCGAGATTTTGACCTTTTGTTCAGAAGTTGCATCTCTATTTGCCTCGTACAAATAGAAATCAGCAATTACCAATAAACCTAATCCCTCAAACAATCTACTGGCATATTCGTTGAGCCGATAATTTAGATATCTCTCTAAACCTCTTTTACTGGATTTTATTGAAAAAAGTCCAAATTCCAATGTGGCTGCAGCCTCAACTAGTCTGTCTTTCTTTTCATAATCCTGAGCTATTTCAAGAACGGTCTGTAGGTAATCAGCTGCTGGAATGAGATGTTGACCTTCAAAAGGAAGGAGATTTGCCACATGGTAGGCTAAATAATAGTGTTCAACAGAATCGGTATCGCTTGCCTTTTTAAGCAACATAGCGAATAGTTTATAAGTTAACTCCCATATTCTCACAGACAAGTCCGAGTTATTTTTCCATCCCAGATACAATGGCAAAATAAGTTTGAACCATTCGCAATGTTGTTTATAAGCTTCATGGAAGTTCTCTTCTTCAAAACAAAGCTGGTAAAGCTTCTCTTGCTCTATAACAGATAGAGCCACCTCATTTTGAATTACGCGTCGCAAAGAAGGAAAATCTGGCGTTTCTTCCCATGCCAGTTGTAAGAGGGTAAACCGATCAGAAGCTACTTTCTCTTGCTCGAGCTCTTTAAGCCGCAATTGGACCCTTTGTTGCTCGCCTATTTTTTCGATTTTATCTCTAAAATTCCCCGCACCTTGTAACTGTAGGCACTGATAAATTTGTAGTGATTGCTCAAAATATTCTCGTTCAAACGCTTGATTGGCCAAAGATGATAGAGACATAAAAAATTGCGGGCGGATATCTTCTTTGGTTCCAATCAATAGATTTTGCAGCTGAGTTATAAGCTGGTTAATTGGATTAGTAACCATCAGTTCCCATATACGCTGCTCAAGAAGCTTGGTTTTTTGTTGATCACGTGAATTCCGTGAAACACTTTCCCATAAGCCTCTCAAAGTGTCATCAACTTGCACATCAATTGAAGAAAGCGCTTGTAATTTAACTTGCCATTGAGTTGCTAATGCCAGCATCTTTTCGGTTATTTCAAAAAGCCTTTCTTTAGGATTATCAATATCTTCCTGCAAATAGTTCTCAAATTGTCCTAAATCTCTTCGAATCTCTCTCAATAAAAGATTTATAGCAGAAGGAGACGTGATCTGAGCTGATACTGACGAAGCTGGTTCAACTGGCTTTTTTAATTCTTCCGAATGAAGTTGTTCATTTCCTGATTCGGCATCTTTAGAATGTTCATGTTTTGGTTTTACAGACTTATCATTTCCATTTGGTTCACTTGCACCAAGCTGAGGTTCAAAACGCCAGAATCCATTTTCAAGATTGACAAAACAAGGCCTCTGGTTAAGTTGGTATGAAATACTCGCCTTTGCCACCTGACGAATTTTCATAACGCCATGAAAAATTTCATCAAATGACAAAACTCTCCCAGCTTCGCCGAACACATCACAGATCGTCTGAAAAACACCTTTCTTGCCAATTGCCTGACGAAAAAGAGCCTCGGAATCTTCTAAACGCTTTTCCGAACGGAAAACATATTCTGAAAGCTCACATGGGAATTCTGTAGATGGAACTTCGTATTCGCTTAAAGTACCATCCTCAAGTATCTCCAAGCAAATCACATTTTCTACCCTGGAAACATCTCCTTTCCAGAATAGGCGACAATGATTTGCATAAACGCGTTCCAGGTAAACAATGCCGCCAGCAGGAATCTTGAATGCATCGAAGAATTTCGGAAGCATTTCTTGATGGTGAATGATTTGGCGTTCATAGTCTATGTAGAGATCAAATTCCCATTCTGGAAAATCAGTTTTACATTCCAAACATGTTGGATGATCAGGAAACATGAGCCGGGCGCGTTGATGCAGCGGCAAGAAACCCTCATAGCGATTCGTAAAAGTTAAAGTAAAACGAGTAGACGTAACTGCGCCATTTTCTTTTTCGGCATCGTTGTCACCAACCCACTCCCGATCAGAATTGACTCGATCGGAGATTAAAATATCATTTTCATAATCCCCAGGCTCAGAAGAGTGTAAAGTTAAGCCATAGCGTCTCTGTAGATCATCATAATCATTTGGAAGCACTGGAACCATTGGGCGCGTTTGCCCTGTAAAAGCCGGTATTGAAGTATCGGGCTGATCTCCGTATTCATCAAATTCGAAAGGTGATTCTTCTGTAGCTGGAGGGGCGGCTATATCCGGTGGCATTTCCTGAACTACTTCGGTTTGCAGTAATTCGGGTTCATTTTCAACAACTGATGGTTGAGATGGGACAGGCACATCTACTTTATCCACATCAATGGGTATACTGCCGTCAGTGCCTTTTCCACCTTCAACGGTTGTCTCATTTGGAATATCCCATATATCAAGTTTGCCAGGAGCTGGTGATGCTAATGGTGGAAAAGAATCCCCCCCTAATACAATAGGGTATCCGTGCCTGTCCAAATAGTTATTGATCTCGGCAAGCTTTTTCTCTAACAAATTCTCAATGACGATGCTCGCTTTACTACCCGGAAATAGCAGGTTCTCGATTTCTAAAGCAAGTTGAACATTGTCTAGCTTCCTATTGATACGATGAACGTACAAACTATTATTGTCTTTGTAGAGTAGCGACTTCTCGTCTGTGTTCTGGTGGCCAAGCGTATGCCAACCATTCTGATTTTGGAGCGAGTATTGGACGACAATCCGATCACATGCAAATATTTCTAGATTTACAAGTAAATCAATTGCCTCAAATGCTCGTTTCTTAGCTTCCTCGTCGTCCTGATAAGCGCCTAAAGCGACTCGTTGAAAAGCTAATTTTAGGTTTGGAATCTGGTTATTCAGAACTGTATCCGGTTGTTCCCCTTCAATCTTAATTAATTCGCGATGGATCAATTCACTTAACAAAGGCATCCCGGATTTTCGCAATAGTTTATTGACGGGCTCCGTCAATTTCTCTTGATCCAGTCGAGGAAAATCTATTTCTTCAAACCATACCAATAAATCTTTTCTATCGACTAGAGCAATCTGAGACAGCTCATACAACAATCCATTATTTGCCGGCATGAATTTAACTTTGCTAAGTCGCTCGTGTATATGGTAGTTCTCAAATTGACTCAGGTGGAACAGGTTTGCATAGATCAACTTGTTATCAGCATCACTTACCGGAGTTCCATCTGTGTAGTCTTGGGCAATCTCGTTCAGCAAATCGAGCGAGTCATTGTAGCTATGGGGCTCCTCTCGGACGCCTAAATGCGACAGGAATTTTTGAGCATCTCCCCCAGGAGATTGCATGTAAGAACGACGATCTCCAAATAAATGGGCAAAGTTCGCAAGAAATACATGTTCAGGTTTCCAGTATCGTTTGCGGGATGACGACCAAACAACATCTGATGTTTTTAAATTCTGCTGAAGTAAATTGCTCAAATCATGCCAGCGATTGCCCAAGTCCTGGTATATGCGCAGATCGTTCTCTTCTAATGGTTTCTTCTTACGAGCAAGATCAAGCAAATGTTTTGCAACGATCTCAACATCAGGATACCTGGGCATCCCAAATACAGAACGAAGCTGCTCTCTAGACTCGCGAAATACTAATAACGGGGCTTGCTCCCCAATTAAATATACAAGGGATGCCTGATATATTTCCCGTGGGAAATACCACCGGTCACTTCTGTTGCGAGCCGGCAGCCAAGCAATTTCCGAGAGGCGCTGAAATTCAGGGTTACTCAGGTACGTTTTATTTTCGCTAATCTCGCTATTTAAGAAATCATATAATCGTCTAACAGCTTCAATCTTAGGCTCTGTAGGTGGGTTTATTCTGGTTAATTGTTCAATTGCATTCACCAGATCACGAGCTGCAGGGGTTTCGTTTATGCCAAGGTTATCAAATAACCAGTACCAAATATTTTGACGATAGGGTGCTTGATCTTCATCATCTGCTTCTGGTACGGGCACTTGATAATCACTATGCAACTTCAAGTAACCCGGGCCAAAAACTGTATCAATCGCTGGGCTAGCAAAATATACCTGCTGGGCAGCGTTATATTCTCCATTTGAACACAATATTAATTTGGCGGCTCGCAACTCAGGCCACAATCCATTTTGTTGATAGCTTGGCAACGAACGGAGCTGCTCACTTAGAAACGACAGCAAATTGCGTCTGTCAGTGTGATCCAGCCGCTGATCGTGATAATGTTGCAAAATAACATCACGGATTAGATCGACTTCTGATAACGGACGTAATCCAAGTATCTGTGTAAGAAAACTACGTCCCGATAAAACACCGCTATGAATCAGGTTATCAAGCTGCAATTTATCAAGACTTTTCAGCGCAGGACTTTTTAACAAAGTATCATCGCCAGGTAAATGCAACTTGTTTTGCTCTTCTTGCACCGAGGTCAAGCGAAATTGTTGCGTTAGACATAAAGGCATTGCAAGAAGAACGTTTTTGCTTACTTCATCAAGTTGGCCCTTATTACGAAAAAAATAACCGAAAATTTTTTGTAGCAGTTAGATCAGTTCTGGCTGGAGAAGTTTCGCCTGGGCCAATGGGCGATCTTGTAATGCCTGGATTACATGGCGAGGGGCCAGATTGTCAACGCCAGCTCGTCCATATACTTCTCTAATTTCTTCTTTTGCTGACCATTCTGGGTGGACAAACTGTAACCCCAAAGGCTGCAAGTCTGAACGTTCTGCCGCGTCAATATGAAAACAAACGCCGCATTCAGCCCCACATAAGAATCCATCTTCAGTGTAAATAATCGGTAGCTTTTTTAAAGTATCACGATTTGTTCTTAGCAAATCATCGTCAATAAATTTAATAAGATTCATCAAATGATCAAGGCTATCAAAAATTGTAGGAAGAGTAGATGATGAAATTGGTGAATCAGGCCACTTTTGTTTGGCCAGCCATTCGACTAATTCGGCGCCTCGCATTTCAACAACCAGGTTTTCCAAAAGGCGGGCATACTGCTTTTGGGCCTCTAATGACACAAACAACAAGCCGCTGTTGGTAAGCAGGGAACGGGTTGGTTCTGATGCCCGCCAAATATCACCAGAAAAAGGCCAAAGTTTTCCATCCTCTCCTAAACATAGAGTGGCATCAGCAAAAAGCCTGCGCTGCTCGTCAGTGGGATTGACAGGCAGTTCGCTGTACAAAAGCCATAACTTTTCTACAGAGTTGATCATTGGATGTGCTTCAGCCACAGGCACCCCCGGTTGGATGCTCTCATTAAGCACAGCAATGGCGTCTTTCCAATCAAGGAGTGGGATTTTAAGTGTGGAAGTCAAAAAATCTCGAAAAGTTTGCGGAACTCCAGATGGAACAATTGGCAGATAATCGGCAACCAATTCCGGCAAGCGTGAACCAGGACGTCCAATATAGACTTTCCCCGGTTCAGACCATGATCCCAGGCTTGAAAAGACAATCTTCTCCTTTGGCGCAGCCTGGCAAAAAGACTCGTAGATTGGCCCCAAATATTGTTGGGCGGGAGGAGGCGGCTGAGTAGGTAGGATTTCATAGAATCGGCGTGGTTCATTAAGCCTGTCTCGGATATCAGGGAGAACTTCTACAAACAAATCACCGATAGCGTCGATAACGTTCAGGTTCCAACGGCTTTTCTCGCGTTGGGTCTGTGGATCAATTAATATTGTCCGGCGATTATTGTCCGGGAAAAAAGCTCCGTTGATGTGAAAGCTGTAACCTGTCTGAATAGGGGTTGGCAAAAAATTGTATAATGCGCCTGGCAAATTTTTGGTTAACCATTCACGATTTTCGATTGGAAATGCGATCCCAATTTCGGTATCCTTGGGTTTTACTCCTTCAACCATGAGGTGTTTTGGAACATTTCCCCGGTAGAACAGCCAGGTATCCAGGCGCAGTTGCACACCAGCTCGCTGATACTCAATATCCCAAAGCTCACATCGGTATCCACTCTGTTGAACCATTGACTTGCGTGTGCGAGCCACCCGATACAAAAGCTTTTCTTGCCACCGATCTCCTTCGTATACCTCAATGCAGTTGACGTTGCGTAGGAAAATTATTTGGCGATAAATTGAAACAGCTAGACTATCCTTCAATACCTGGATATTTTCATCGCTCCAGATATCGGCGTCAATTTCACGGCTAATGTCACTTGGTTTTCTTCGCCACTCCATACGAAAACCGGTGCCATCTTTAATGTTGGAACTTGTTACATCTGCAAATTCTTCTCGAGGATCTAGAATTAATTTCTCTCCGGCAGAATTAACCTCAGGAATATCGGTTAAGTGAAACACCGACAGAAAACCGGTGCCCCATGTACCGATCTTGCCCTCTTCATTACGCTTTCCCCCGCTGGCAATGCTGGTTAGATTTTCCCAATCCTGATCAGAAAAAATGCTGTCATTCCAGGCCAAGAAATCCTGAGCCCTAAATTGGAACATGGCTTTCGATGCTGCAGCATCATCCGCGTTTTGAAGCATTTCACTGATAATCGAACTTCCGCCTGCATAGCCAGCCAATGCCTGCCGGATAAAATCCAATTTTCGGATGCCGTATCTTCTACGTTTTATGACTTCTGAGCCAGATCCCACTGCAGTAACCTCCCTGATGTCAACTGAGCTGCCCCTTTTTCAGTCAAATCCAAGTATTGATAAGATTGTCCATCATTAAATGTTTGAATGGAGCGTTGGACAAATCCATCTAAACTCAAACGTTCGAGTGTGTTGTCAATAACTTTGTCAAAGGAAGGCAAAACGGTCAATACTCCCCAGTGTGGGCAGCTGCGTGCCTGCTTGAGTCGCCATTCGCGCATGTGAGGTTCGGCCTGCCCCTGCGTTATCCAATACGTATTCCCTTTTAGAATAGCCAGAAGTGTGCCTATACCATAAGGCGAACCATATTTTTTTGCCCGATCCAGATTCCACTTAACCGTTTCGAGAAATACAAAAGCCGGATCTACATAATCATCCGGAGTGGCCACGTCACGTTGGGTCAACAAACTCCATGGCCATTCTTGTTCTGTCTGGCAGCCATCGCAAGACTGACAAGTATATTCGGATGTCTGTCCAAAATACTCTAAAATCAGCCGCCGTCTACACCGGCCAGTAGATTCAGCATATTCGATCATCTTTTGCAGTTTTGAAAACATTTCCTGGCGATGCTGCTCTGCCGCTAGTGCCCCTGCAACAAGTTGAAGACCTCGAATAAGCTTAGGGCTTTTTTCTACAACGAAACCTCTACGCCATGGATGGTATACCACTTCCCCACGTTGTGACATTTGCAACAATATCTGGTCAATACGATCAGGAGCTACATCTATTGCTTGCGCTAACACCAGTAAATCTATCTCAATTTTCCTGTATGCCGGCCAATGTGCTTGGCGCAATAAGGCAGCTAAGAAATCGGCGTCTGGTTCATTACTATCTCTCCATGCTTCCAGAACTTCTTCTGGGGCTGTCTGGAAAGTTATCGCGCCAGTCAAACTGAAATCAGTGGATCGGGCCAGATATCCTTGCGCTTCTAAATGATGTAATGCTACACGTAACTGAACATCTTCTAATCCAAGGGTTTCCTGAAGTTCATCCGGATCAAGGTATAGTCTCTCACCCGGTCTGTTTCGTAATTCATCCAATACTCGATTAATGGTTTCTTCATCTGGCGTTCCATTGGCGATGAAAAACTCCTGAGTGTGGATATCACTTTTGTGGTAAAGCAAAATGCAGTAAGCCGGCTGGCGATCGCGTCCTGCACGCCCTGCTTCTTGATAATAACTTTCCAAATCACCCGGCATGTTGTAATGGATTACATAACGAATGTCAGGCTTATCGATTCCCATACCAAAAGCCTTGGTGCAAACAACGATGTTGATG
>Ga0209269_1000960_pt1 | contig 18560 bp, 17 predicted proteins | sample MTBAKMMethaMetaG_FD_187455 | JGI IMG/M metagenome (GOLD analysis project Ga0209269, IMG submission 187455) | Enrichment culture microbial communities from Arthur Kill intertidal strait, New Jersey, USA, that are MTBE-degrading - MTBE-AKM (Arthur... | ecosystem: Environmental > Aquatic > Marine >... | reverse complement strand
TTTTCTTCTTTTATGATACTGGAGCCTCGGCTGCCAGTATCAGGTTGATCACCTTTTCCACGTCTGCCATGACCTTAATGCAGGCCGCTAAAGGCGACAGATTAAGTTTTTGGGCGTAGCTGTCAATATAATGGTAGCTGTTCCCGAAGGAATCGCCTGGCTGCCGCCCCACCATCCGACAGAGGACCTGGGCTGACAGCTCGGCCACAATCTCCTGGAGCGGATCCTGGCCCGGCTTGAGCTTGGCCTGGACCCGTTCATGGGCCGCATGGCTTAATTCGTGAAAGAACGTCTTTTCAGCCGGCGTGGCCAGGGCAATCTCCTTTCTGTCCGGCGAGTAATACCCGAAAAAGCGGTAATTGCCCGGAATGGCCTTGACTGATATGCCCCATTCGGCCGCCCGATGAAGGAGCGGAAAAGCCGGCAGCTCCAGTTGCTGGTAATCAAGCGGCTGGCCTTCAGTATCCTCCATTCGATAGACCGGCCGCAGCCCGAAGCCCAATAGGGCCTCGTCTTCTGCACCCGCCTCGTTTTTGACCTTTTTCAGAAAGGGCACCAGGATATAAACAGCCTTGCTACCCTTTTTAATGCGCCGGCCCGCCGCCTGCCATTGCCGGAAGCCGCGCGCGTCAGCCGTGCCGGAAAAGAACATGACCGTCCTGTTCAGTAAAGACCATTTGGCCGAAGGCACATTGGCCGGCGGAAACATGGCGACCGCCATGGCCTCGGGAATATCCCCTGACCGGAATCTATCTAAGACCCCGGCCAGGACCTCTTTAACTTTGGCGTTCATAGGGCTGCCACCTCCTTTATTTTGCCCTGGGCCGCAAAGACAAACCACTCGGCCGCCTCCAGCGGCTCGCCTGAATCCGGATCGTAATCCGTGAGTTCGGCACAGGTCTGCCAGCCGGCCAGGTCATAATTCCTTACGTCCATCTGTTCGCGGAACCTTTTCACTTTGACCGCGTGGACTTCTTTGAGCCCGAAGGCATCGGCGCTGACCGCGCGCGGATCAAGATAAGTCCAGCTGTCCGTTACGCCGGACTGACGCTTGTTTGCTGTGGATTGCATATGATTGGAAATTGGCGGAAAGGTTAGCTGAGACCGGTCCGCCTTACCGGCTGTCTCGGCCATTGCCAAAGCGTCGGAGACCTCGGGCCTGTCAAGGTGTGGGTAAGTCCGCGACTTATCCAGCGCCTTTACTGGCTAAGAGGTGACGCTACAATGGGAAAGAGAAGCCGGCAAGACCCCCGCTTGCGCCGGTTGTCCGGTTTGAGCCAGGCCGTTACGAAAAAGGAAAAAGGCTTTTGGGTAGGATTTAAAGGTGCAAAGACTCTTTTATATATTTTAGCACGGCCCCGCGTGGGCCGTAAATTTGGCTTGGGCAATGCGCTAGCGCGCAAAGCCAAATTTAAACGATTTTAAACTAGTTAGGGAAAAAGGAACCTGGCTTGACAGATTGGCCTTAATTCTCAATCATTTAATTAAGAACGTTTTAAAAAAGGAGGTGAAAGCCTATGGCCAGTAAAGACAATTGGGCAGATTACAAGGAAATCAAGAGCCAGGTCAGCCTAAAAACCGTGCTGGAGCACTACGGCCTGCTGGCAGGCCTAAAGCAGTCCGGCAAAAACTGGGTCGGCTGCTGTCCGATCCATAAAGGCACCAACAGCAAGCAATTTTCCGTTAATCTGGAGCGGAGCCTGTGGAATTGCTTTGGCAATTGCCAGTCCGGAGGCAATGTTTTGGACTTTGTCGCCAAAATCGAGGGCATTTCCCTGCATGACGCTGCCCTGTTGCTCCAAAATCGCTTTTTAAAGGGCCAAAAGGATGAGGGGGGTACCAAGACCCCTCCGGAGCCAAAAAAACGCGAATACAGCCCTCCTAGCGCGCCGAATGAAAAGTCTATAACCAACGAGCCTTTAAAATTTCAGCTTAAGACCCTGGAGCCGGATCATCCTTTTTTTACACAAAGAAATATTTTACCGGACACGGTGAAGCATTTCGGTCTCGGTTACTGCGACAAAGGCCTTTTAAAAGGCCGCATTGCCATCCCTATCCATGATGAGCGCGGCCAACTGGTAGCCTATTGCGGCCGGGCAGTGTCGCCGGAACAGAGCGCAGCCGAAGGCAAATACAAGCTGCCGCCCAAATTCCACAAAGCCCTGGTTGTCTATAACCTCAACAATCAGGCGCCGTCTGTCCGCCAGCTCATCGTCGTGGAGAGCTATCTCTCGGTCTTTAGCCTCTACCAGGCCGGATTGGCCAATGTCGTGGCTTTAATGGGCACAGCTTTAAGCGACCAGCAAGCGGACCTGATCAGTTCTAAGCTCGGACCAGCCGGCCAGGTAATTCTCCTGTTTGATAAAGACGAAGGCGGCCAAGCCGGAGCCCAAAGCGCCCTGGCTAAGCTCGCGGAGCGCCTCTTTGTCAAATGCCAGGATTTACCGGCGCACGTGGCCAAACCCCACCAGCTCGCACCGGACGAAGCCAACCGGCTTCTCGGTCCCTCACTTCTGCCCTAAAAGGGCCCCCAAAAGAAAAGACACCTTAATAAGGGTGTCTTTTTATAATAAGACGTAAAAAAACCAACAACCAGCTTTAAGGCCCAATGGCAGCCCTCCTGCCGGATAATACACAAGGACGGCCATTTGGTTGTGTCCCTTTTTTTCTGTTATCCGACAAACAACAACCACTACCACATAAACTGCGGCCCGCCGGCAATTGCCCATTGCCGGAAAGGCCTTTTCGGTCGGTGTTTACGGCAGGGGCCGGCTGGTTGTCTTCTTTAATTATATAAAATTGCGGGCTTTCTGGCAAAAAGCTAATCTAAAAGCGACACCAGTTCGCTGTCGCGGCCGTTCTGCCAAATCTTGTCCAGCAAGCGGCCCGGCTCGGCCAGGCTTAAGGCGCTCCCCTGGGCAAACAAAAACATTTTCGAGCCCTTGCCCCGGTCGTCCACGCCGCGGCCGGCCGCTATCATGCTCTGGATGCGCTCCTGGGACTTGGCCAGCGTTAAAATACGCGCGTTTTTAAAGCCAAAATGCTTGGCAAAAAGCCCCTGCCGCCATGAGGTCCAATAGCTGGCCAGCTTTTTGGCAAAAGAGCTTTTTAAAAAATTGGAACGGACCACTGGCATGGTTGACCGGTCAGCTTCCAAAAAGAAAAAGGCCTGGTTGCGGCCGGGCGGGTCATCCGGAAAATAAAGTCCGAAAATCTTGTCCGGCACCACGCTCACCACGGCTTGCCGGCTTGTATCCGCTTGCGACACCGGAATAGCCACCTTCCAGCTGGGTATGCCGTTCATAGTTGCGCTCGCTAGCACCTTGGCCTGGTCTAAAAGCTCGACATCGGCCCGGGCGCGGCAGGCCAGCTCCAAGGTCACCATAAAATGGGCTACCAAGAGGGTATGGGCCAGGTGCGCGCTTTTCATTTCCCGGTTCTTGCTCGTCCAGTCCACTTTCGCGCGCGGCACGCCGCCCTCAGCCGCCAACAGGTCGGCTCCTTTGTTCCCTAAGCCGTAAATCATCGGGTCACTGCCCTGTTTGTAGGGTCTAATCTGTTCCGGCGGCCGGTCCAGGTAGCCGTTATGGAATAAAAGGTGCAGCCGCCGCCTGATCCCCTGTTCACTGCCGCCGACCAAGGCCGCGATGTGTTCCGAGGATAAAAAGCGGTGCTTAAAAACCTGGCTGATAATCAGCCGGTCCCGGGCCTGAAGGCGCACGCCGGCATCCGGGGCCCGCCGGTAGCGCGGTTTTCTTTGTTGTTTGGTAGTACTCATAGCAAGCTGGTTAATTTTTTATTCCCGAAAGCTCTCTGGCTCTTCCGGCGGCAACAAGGCCAGCCTGGCCTCGTTTTCCAGCTGTTCGGACCGCCTGGCCAACTGGTCCTCGATCAGGGCGCGCGGCTGCACAAAATCGGTCAGACTAAAGCACTGCTCCTTAAAGCTCCGGACCCGCTCGGCGCGGGCGTAGCCTTCCTTGACAAAGGGGGTTTGGGTGAATAGGGCTTTTTTCTTGGGTAATTTAATTATAGCATGCCTTTGCGGCTGGTTCACCATCAAGGCCATGGCCTTGTAAATCTGCTCTTCCAGGCTGTATTCTTTGGTCGGCCTTTCCTCCAGCAACGGCTCCAGGGTTTCGTGCTCGCTCCAGGCCTCGCCTTCGCTCTCGCCCTCAAACCGGCTGTCTGATTCTGACCATTGTTCGCTGGTAAAGCCAGAACTGCCGGTCTGCATGGACATTAACTCATCGCCCAAAAGGCCGGCCGGCAACGTTGTTACCGACTCGGAAGAGCCGTAGCCTTGCCCGCCGGCCCGGCCTGATCCTCGACCGCTGCCCGCTGACCGGCTGCGGCTTTCCATGTAGCCTTTAAGCCAGGAACGGATATAGCCCACCACCACCGGCTTGTTGAATTTGACTTTGGCTTCTTCCATGTCCAGCTCGCCTAAAAAAAGCTGTTCGGCCAGCACGCGGGCGTCTTCGGTGTCCAGTCCGCCGAAAACCACTTTGGTCTTGGCGTCGGTCATCACCGAATGATAGACCGCCTCGCCGGCCTGCTTGAGCTGGGCCAGGTGTTGGTGGGCCAGGATCTGGTGCAGGCCGAATTTCCGGCCTTCGTCCAAGATCCGGCCGATATCCTCGTTAATGAACAGGGCGCACTCGTCGATATACAGATAAAACGGCCGGCTGTCTTTTTTTCGGCCCTTGGCCCGCAAAAACAGGTCGTTCACAATCAACGTACCCAAAAGCCGGGCGTTGTCTTCGGAAATGCGGTCGCTGGCGGCCAGGTTGACCAGTAGCACCCAGCCCTCGTCCATGACCTTGCGAAAATTGATAACCCTTTCCAGCTGGCCGATAATGGACCGGATAATGGGCGAAGACAGAAACTCCATCATTCGGTTAATGGTAGACCCGAACTCCTCGTAAAATGGCCGCGGTTTGAGCCGGTTAAAATAGTCCCATTCCTGCTGGATCACTTTATCGCGCAGCTCGTGCGTCAAATAGCCCCTGACCCGGCCGTCAATGGGGTTTACCAGGTGCTGGGCCTCCAGGAGCGATAATTGCCTTTCCCCTAAGGCATGAAAGAGGACGCGCAGGCAGCGCTTCAGTAGCGGCGTCTGGTCCTGGTTTTCGCCGCCCCAAACCTTGGCCACGGCCTTGACCATGGCGTCTACATGGAAAGCCAAATTGGCTAAATCGGCCTGGAGCGGATTAAAGCCAAAGGTCCACTTTTCTTCAGCCGGATCAAACAGGACGATTCTTTTGGGCCGGCCCCGATCCAACAGCCGCTTGGAAGCGCACCAGGTCACCAAGTCATTATAAAGATGTCCGTGCGGATCTATCAGGCAAAGGCCGTTGCCGTTGATAATGTCCTGGCGGATCATGTGCTCCAGGAACTTGGATTTGCCCTCGCCGGTGGAGCCGATCACCTGCATATGGGTGGCGCGCTCTTTTTCGTCGATATAAACCGGCCGGCCCGTGTCTTTGTTGTAGCCTAAAATAAGCCTTTTTTTCCGCACCCGGCCCCCCTAGAGCTTATCCAAGGCATAGTGCTTGGCGTCAGCCAGGTCCTCGAGGGCTTGCCGCTCGTCCTCGGTCAGGCTGTCCTCGGGCCGACCAGCCAGCACCTCTTGGCGGCGTCGCTCGTACTCTTTTTCGATCTCCTTGCGCGTCTCAAATTCGCCAAAGAGCCTAACCGCGTCTTTCCGGGCTGAAAAATTCAATTGCTCTTTTAACTTTTCCAGGTGCTCCGCCTGCCTTTCGGCGGCTGTTTTTTCTGGGCCGCGTTCCGGCTTTTTTAGTTCTTCCAGCCTCTTTTCCCGCGCGGCTATTTCCACGTCCAAATCCAGTTCGGCAAGCCGTCTTGTCTTCTCGGCAAGATCTCTTTTCAATTTGGCCTCGCGCAAGCGTTGCTGCCTTTCTAGGCGCTCTGTCTCAATTTCCTCTTCTACGTCCAAAAGCCGGCCCTTGATCAAAGAATGGTCAACTAAAGCACCCATCAAGCTGCTTTTAGCCTTAACAACATCAGTAAAGGACTCAATGTTTTTTTTCTGAAATTTATTAACCCAAGGAAAGCGAGACGGCCTGACAATAATGTCTGACTGTTTGTCATGTGTTTTTGCTACAAGGCTTTTTTCTTCGATCTGCTCTTCCGGATCGGGCGGTAAAACATCGACCTTTTTTCCTTCCATCAGCCCCCCCTAAATCATTCCATGCGACTTTTGTTTTTTACATAATCAACAACTTCTTCCATTAATTTATTTTCTGCTTTTACGCGCCCCTCTAAAGATTCAACGCGTTTACGCATGTTATCAGAGTGCCAGGCTGGCGGTAAACCGTCGCGCCTGCGGTTGTACATATTAACTACTATTTTTGACAACCTTGAATCAGACGGAACGCTACCATTTAAAACAGCGTTAACATATTCTTCTGCCGGATGAGGCCTGAACAAATAGCTCAAAAAGGTAAACAATAGGAAAAAGAAATAGCCAACTCCGGCATGAAAAACCAAAAAAGCAGGAACAAAAACAACATTAACCACACCATAGAAAAAAGGTGGCACTATATTTAAAGAACCCGAGACGTCAAGGCCCATGCCTCCTCTGATTGTTAAGGCTTTGCCAGCATCAGCAATGCGATCGAATTCATCGAGGTAGCTTTGGAATTGTGAACCCTGAACGGCAGCCAGCATAAGAAACATAAAAATAAAAGCAAAAATAATTCCGGCTTTATCTTTCTCAGACACGACGCTAACAAAAATCCCTGCTAAAATCATAGCAAGCGCGCACCACCAAAAATAATTGTAAAATAACAAGATGAAAAAATGAAAATACCTTCTAAATATTTGATTTTCAGCGTCTAAACCGGTCGGCCGGCCGTTTGCCGCATCCCACTTAACGGTAACTATTGTACCCGCAGAGCCGTACGAACCGTCAAAACTGCTCCTGGCATAATTTAGGTGTTTGCCCTCCACAATAATGCCAACGCTTATTTTATTTAAATTCCACACTTCAAAAACTGTGTTACGCGGATAAAACTTGCCTTCGAGATTAGCGCCACCGGAACCAAAACCAATTCGGTTATGTCTGATGACCACAAAGCTTTTCTCGCTAACAAGAGGCGGCTTTGGTAATTCCAATTTACCTTCTACCGCATATGAAATACTCGGCAAAACAAGCAATAAAATAAATAAAATAAAAAACTGTCTTTTAATCATCCCCCCACCCCAAACATAAAATATTTATACAAAGACGCCTTAACTTGACTAAATAAACAAAATGTGCAATAATTAACTAATATCATTGCGCTTTATTACAGCCTTAAGCGCGGCTACTGCCTTTAGGGCTGTAATAAAAAACAAGGAGGAAGCGCAATGAAAGATCTGATTCTTTATTATTTTCTACGGCTCTTTGTAAAACCCAAACCTAATCCGTTATTAGATGCAGTCGATAAATACTTAGAAGAAAGTGACAAAGAAATCGCCGAATTTCTCGGCCAACTTTCCAAAAGCGGCCGCAGCCGCTAACAAGTTATCCAAAAAGGAACGCCACCAGCGTTCCTTTTTTCCTTTTTAAACGCGTTCCCCCCCTGTCGGAGCCTTGCTTTGCCCAAGAGCCTGCCCAGCCATTTAAGGCTGGCTGGCGATTGGCTTGCAAAGCAAGATAGCTCCCGACCTCGCCCTTTTTGGTGCAGCTCCGTCAGGAGCAAACCCGGAGCGACAGCGTAGCCGTGAGGAAAAAGGGCGAGGTCGGGAGCGACAGCGACCGACAGGGGGGGAACGAGTTAATCAATGCTGGTAAGCGTTAAACCAGCATTTCCTTATTAAAAAAGGTATACATACCTAGGATATATAATCGTATGTATACCTTTTTTAACACGTTATCTCATTCCCTAAAGCTCTATCCCCTGCTCAACCGCATATTTCTTAATCAGGCTGGTAAAGATGGCTCCTTTGTTGGTTCTGACTTCGCCCAAATCCCTAATCTCTTTCACTTCGGCGATGGCCCGGTAAATGTCTTCGCGCGGAATAAGCCGCGCCACCTTTTTGTAAAAAGGCAAGCTCTGGTCGTCCTGACAAACCGCTAAAATATCTTCAGCCAATAAGTCAATTTCGTAATACTCTTTATTGGCCGTCTGCGCCCTTTTCGCGCCGCTAAAGCGCACCAGGCCTTTTTCTTCCGTGGCCCCGCCTTTGCGCCGGAAAACAATAAGCTCTGTTTGCCCGTCTGCGCCCTTTTCAAACGTGCAGCTGGCCAGCGGCTTAAAACCCTTGGCTAAAAGCCCCTGGCAGGCCTTTTTGACCCTTTCTTTAACGTGTTTCTGCAGCTTGGCATTAATGGGAATCTGCCGGGCAAATTCGCTTAACTCGCGCTTATGCACGGCCTGAGACCGGAATATTTTTGACAGGTAAATGGCTAGCCGCTGTTCCATGGGCGTTAAAGAATGGAAAAACTCGCTATCAAAGTCAGCCGTTAAAAGACTGTTTTTCCTAATACTGCCAAACAGCACCTCGCTGGCCTTGATCCGGCCAAACGGCAAAGCAGCCTGTCCGGTTGGTTTTTCCTTGTAAAGATCCAGCCGGTCAAACAGGTGAAAGGTCATATCCACATAGGCCTTGCGCTCATTATCCCAAAAGGCGTTTTTAGCAATTACCCGCACCCCGACCAGGCAGTTTAGGTCTTTGATAACTTGCCGGTACTGCTGTTTGCCCGTGCTTTGCCCTTTACGTTTTAGTAAATGGTAAACCGTGCCAAAATTAATATACGGGCCGTCAAAACCCTGTTCTTTCCACACCTGAAAAAGATCAAACATGGTTTCAAAAGTGCTGGCCGATCCAAAACCAGTTTCAGCGTCCGGCAATACCCGCCATTCCCGCTTTACCAACTCATTATCACGACCAATGATTGTATCCTCGTATGTAATGGCTTTAATGCTTTTGTCCGTTTTCTTAGCCAGCATAAAAAGAGGAAACTCAGATAATGTGAGTTCATATTTGCTTTTTGAGAGCTCCTGTTTTTGCCGGTTATTGTTTTTTGCCATTAAATTAAAACCGTTCGTCTTTAAACGTTATTTTAATATTATTTTAAACGTTACTTTCCGCTGAAAAATCGCTTTAATATTCGCTTAAATACAGCCTCCTTGGTCGTTCAAATACCGATAGTTGGTCGTCGTAATACCGATAGTTGGTCGTCGTAATACCGATAGTTGGTCGTCGTAATACCGATAGTTGCCCAAGTTATCCACAGCCTCTTTTTATAAGCTGGTCGTTCAAATACCGATACCTGGTTCGGCGCGCCGAACTTATTTCAAAAGCGCTTCAATCTTGTGTTTTAATTGTTCCAGCTCTACCAGCAGCTGCGCTTTTTGCCCCTGTTCAATGGCGGCAAAATCCATTTTCTCTAAATATTTGCTAAGGGCCAACACCCGGTCCAGGGCAATGGCTACTGGCACCCGCTGCACTTTTTCTTTGTATTGCCTAGCAATGGTCCGGACCTGCTCGCTTTTTAGCTGGCCAGACTTGGCCGCCTCAAACAGCGCCACCATTTTGTCTTCCGTCCCTTGTTTGGCAATTTCCACTAATAGCCGGCGCGGGTATTGTTCGGCGCGCCGAACTTCTTCTTTAATTACAGCCGGCAATTTATTCAGGCTCAGGGTTTCTGATACCGTGGATTTGGCCTTGCCAATGACTAGGGCCAGCTTGTCCTGGGTATAGTTGTATTCCTTGATCATTTCCGCAAAAGCCTCGGCTTCTTCCAGGGGTTTTAAGTTTTCACGTTGTAGGTTTTCTATCAGAGATATTTCCAGCGGATTGCCTTTGGTTAAAATAGCCGGCACTGATTCCAGGCCAACCATTTTAGCGGCCCGCAGGCGTCTTTCACCGGCCACTAAAATGACCTGGCCGCTTTCATCCCGCCTGACCACAATGGGCTGGATAATGCCTTTCTGGCTGATGGATTGGGCCAGCTCGGCCAGGGCTTCTTCGTCAAAATACTGACGGGGTTGGTGCGGGTTGTCTAGGATTTGGTCGATTTCAATGTGGTAAAAGCTGCCGTCAGCGTAGTTGTTCAGATTGGCCGGGTGTTCCTGGTCGGTTTTTTTCGGCAGGGCCAGCTTGCTTTTTTTGGCCGCTAATTTGTCTCTAATTGATGGCATAAGTTTAAAAATTCCTTTGTTAGCTGTTCATAGTCCTGGGCTCCAGAGCTCCGAGGGTTGAACTTAAAAATCGGCTCCATGGCGATTTGCGCCTGGTTTAAGGCCTCATTCTGCCTGATTTTAGTTTGAAAGAGCATGTTCTGATAGGAGCGCAGCTGTTCAAACATCCAGTCATTGGAAATGGTTTTGCGCGAGTCATACTTGGTCAACAGGATGCGGATCAGGTTTTCCTTGTTAAAATCGCCGCTGTTTTTGACTGTATCAATGGTTTCCATCAGGTCAGAAAAGCCGTCTAAGGAATAGCGGGACATTTCGCACGGCACCAGGATAAAGTCAGAGGCAAAGAGAGCGTTAATGGTCAGGGTGCCCAGGGTAGGCCGGCAGTCAATAACAATGTAGTCGTATTCCAGGTTGCGGATAGCCTTAATTAAGCGGCTTTCCTTGAACATTTCCGGGGTCAGTTGCTGCTCGGCCCGGTCCAGGCGGATATGGGACGGCACCAGCTCCAGGTGGTCAACCGGCGTCGGGATAATGGTGTCGCGGATATTGCGCTTGTTAACCAGGACGTCATGGACAGCGTATTGGTAGCTTTCCGGTTCGATGCCCAGGCCGATGGTGGAATGGGCCTGCGGGTCCAGGTCAATTAACAGGACGCGAAAGCCTTCCCGGGCCAGGCCGCAGGCAAAGTTGATCGAGGTGGTGGTTTTGCCAACCCCGCCTTTTTGGTTAATGACAGCGATGTTTTTTATTTTCATATTGTTAGCGTTTTAAGCGTTTTGGTGGGCAGCCCCCGCAAAAGGAAGGTATCACCCCAGAATTGAAATGTAAAGCTGGAAGGCCGGCCGAGCCAGGGTGCGCCAGGTGTTTACAGGTTTAGTAGGAGATATTATAATAATAACAGGTGTATAAGTATCTTAATTTTAGCAGACACCAGCCCAAAAGACAAAATTCATGGCTGAAATAATAAAAAGGCACAACAAGGAAAAAATCAAAAAGCTGTCGCTCCGGGCCCTGGCCAAGGCGGGCTGGGCGGTTTTTACGACAGCGGTAGTGATTGCGGCGGCCGGCACCACCATCTGGCTCATGGCCGCATTTACCGAGCCGTCAGCTGGTCCGTCTGCGTCAAACCAGGACTTTGCCCAGAATATCATGGGGGCGAACAACGCGGACAATGATTTTAATTCCTCCAGCGTGGCCGCCAATGCCGATGGCTCGATTATAGAAAGGATTGAATATGTTATTGATTATTTAGTTAATGGAGGTGCAGTTTGCGGCAACGGCGTGGTAGAAATCGGCGAAGGATGTGATGACGGCGGCACCTCCTGGACTAGTGGTGCTTGCGCCGGGGATTGTTCCAGACGAAATTATTGGAGTGAACCCGTAATACACGGCAGTACACTAGCCACTCACGACATGGCGTTAATCAATTGGTGTAATTGGAAAGGTTTTCGAACTAATACTTCGCAAATCACTTCAGTAGATACAAGTTATTCGTGTAATAGCACACACACTTCTTCAACTTTCCATTATACCAGTATAATAAAATATTACGGCCTATCTCCTTTTATTCGTTATACTAGCACATATAATGCCACAACCTATACTGACAGTACAAACTATAAAAGGGTTTATGCAGATAATGATTATTTTTTTGCTGATTCTAAACAAAACTGGAATTGCAGTGGGGGTAGTTATGACTGTGGGGTTTGTTTAAGCGGATTATATACCTCGTCATATTATACAAAAGAAATCTGGTGCACGGACTAAGAGCGCAGCAAGAGCAAGATAAATACGATACAAGGGCAATACTGGAAGGGTTTGAACGTGGTGATACAGCACTTTTTTCTTGTAATAATAGGACAATTATGATAAGTAAATGCTCGAATTCCTTGAATCAAGGAAGGAGGTGAAGCAAATGGCCTTCGAGCGGTTCAGTGAGCGGGGCAGGGGCTACAAGCCAAAGGTGTCAATATGGAAAAGAGGACAGATTGGGTTCAACCAGGGAGCGGTCAAGAGGTTTGATTTAGACAAGTACCAATACGCGGTACTTTTTTTTGACGCAGAAAACAAGCGGATTGGTTTCAAGTTTACAAACGACGTTGATGAAGATGGAATTTCCAAGTTGACGGTAAAGGATACCGGAGCCATAATGTCAGCGAAGTCTTTTCTGGATTTTCACGAAATAGACTATGAGGAAACGCGGAAATATGATATAGGGTACGATGAAAAGGAAAAACTGTACGTGGTGAAGTTGTTGGACTAACAAAAAAGAGCCGACAAGCTCCGTCAAACTTGTCGGCTCAACAGCTTTGCGGCGACTACTCCCGGTCATGGTTGTCGTCGACCGCTGGCCACTGTGGGCCGTTTGGTTCAGCTATTTTGAAAGGATGGCTATGATATCAAACACGGTATCCCTCGGTCAAGCTGAAAATAGGCCGGGGGAAAGGAGTGTTCTATCGAAGATTGGAAGAGAACGATCAACGAGTACAAGCGGACGAGGGTGAAGTAATCTTCGTTAAATGGTTCCGCCACTGGCGGACCAAGAAGATTGTTCGTCCCCGGAACGGAAAAGTCATTAAGATCCGCCTGAAACGAAAAAAACGCAAGTAAGGCAGTAAGCAGTGAACAAGGGGTCGCATCTACGGCCGGATGCGGCCTCTTTTTATTTTTCCCGTTCCTTATATCGCTTTCTGATCGTGCCCTCATCAATAGATAGCGCCTGGCCAATCTTGCGGAATGACAGGCCTTGGGCCCTCATTTCTTCGGCTTTGGATAAAAGTAAAGCCGGGACAGGCGGCCGCCCAAGGCGTTTGCCTTGCCGGCGGGCATTGGCCAGGCCGGCAATTACTCTTTCCCGGATAATGTCTTTTTCAAATTCAGCCACAGCACCGACGATCTGGAACACCAGCTTGCCGGTAGGGGTAGATGTATCCAGGTTGTTGTCGTAGGAAACAAAGTCAATGCCGCAAGCCCCTAGCTCGTCCAGGGTGTTGATGAGGTCTTTCAAGGATCGGCTGAGCCGGTCTAGCTTCCAGACTAAGAGAATTTGGAATTGGCGTTTCTTGGCGGCCTGCATCATAGACAAGAAAGCCGGCCGATTGGTGTTGCCGCCGGTGTAGTTCTGGTCAATGTACTCCTCTTTAATGGACCAGCCGGAACGGCTGGCAAACTGGCGAAGCTCTGCCAGCTGCATGTCCACTTTCTGCTTGTCGGTCGAGACCCTGGCGTATATTACAGCGGTTTTTTTTGTTTTGCTCATATCGTTGGTTTGGGGTGCGGAAAAAACCCTCTTAAAAAGCGATTAACAAAGTCGCTAAAATTACTCTACTTTAAGTATACAAAAAAACAGAGGATAAAACAAATGTTTTATCCTCTGTTAGTTTTTTATTTATCCTTGCTTATTTTACAATTAAGACCTCTTCGCCTAACATATCGATAATCTTAATAGCTATTTTTGCTTTTGTATCTGGCAATTCAAATTCATATTCTCCGGCAATCAACTCTTGTTTTCTCTCTGGTACATCAGAGATGACTACATTAAATACATCGTCTTTGTAGTTTGTATCAATTAAAACAACGTCAATTTGACTTCGAAAATCTTTTATTTTTGTTTGGAAAAGACTGGCGTCTATATTTAGTCGCTGAATAATGGTTGGTGAAATAAAATCAATAATGCGAATAAATCCTTTGCCCTTCTTTTTTGAAATTTCGATCTTTGCTTTTGCTGGCCTATGTGCAAAAAAAGAGCCGTATTTTTTATCAGTTCTTAATTCAATGGTCCTAATTTTATTTATGGGCTTCAATTTGTTGTACTTTTCAAGATCTTCGTCCACGCGCAACTCTTTGCCCAGTGAAACCAAAGCAATATTTCTTTCTTCATCACTGCGTTTTTTAAGCTCATCCTTAACTAACTGTAAATCAAGAAGTGTTAATGGGTGATTAAATGGAATTATCTTTATGAGCTCTTTTCCTAAAGTACCATCGAAAAATCGATCAGTCTTGCACCTTGTAATCCCCAAGTGTTCAAAAACCAAATCTTTAAATTCATTATGTTGAATTTGTAAGTCGTAATCATTGATACGATAGTGGACAAAACCATAAAGATCCTTTTTTGAGCCCTTTTTTTTGTTTTCACTTTGCTTGTTAATTATTGATTGAATTCTTTTGCTGGTTATTTGAATTGCACCCTTATTGATATCCCCGCCAATCCAACGACGCCCCGTTTTTTGTGCTACTGCGGCAGTGGTGCCGCTGCCAATAAATAAGTCCATAATAATAGAGCTTTCATCAGAGCTTGTTTTAATTATTCTTTCCAAAAGAGCCTCGGGTTTTTGTGTAGGATAATCTCCTCTTTCCATGGCCATAGGATTAACAATTGGTATATCAGTCCAGATGTTTTGTATTATTTGTCCTTTGTAATCGTCTAAATATATTTTTCTGTAAATTCTACTTGTTTTGTCTTTTGGCATAACAAGCTCATTATTATTAAAAAATTCCTCCATTCTTTCTTTTGAATAAAGCCAACCAGTTTCTGGCGGAAGCACACCATGAAACGTATATTTTAGATTTGGTCGATTAAGTGGGTTAACTAAAGGAGACTTCATGTATTTTCTGCCGTCCCCATCATCAAAAATAAAACGTTCTTTTATGTAATTCTGTGTGTTGTCATCTTCTTTTGAATATGTCGGGTTGAATATATGGTTACCTGTTTTTGAATAAAATAAAATTGTATCATTTGTTATTCCAAATTGATTCGATGACCAAGCCTGTGCTTGTTTTCTTCTCCATATAATTTCATTAATGAAATTATTTTCGCCGAAAACTTCATCCATTATTAATCTTAAATAAGAGTTCTGCCGCCAATCGCAGTGTAGGTAAATCGAACCCTTTTCACTAAGCAATTCTTTTATAAGAAACAACCTTTCATAAATAAATTGCAGGTAATTATCTTTCGCCCAGATATCTGAGTATTGTAATTGCTCCAAAAAAGATTGTTCTTCGCCGGAGAATTTTGACCCCTTAACACCCCTTAATTCAACTTTCCGAACGTAATCAGCCCCGCTATCGAACGGAGGATCAATATATACTAAATCTATTTTCCCCCTAAACCCATTAACTAAAAGCGTAGACAAAACATCTTTGTTGTCCCCGTGAAAAAGCAGGTTTGACCATTTTTTAGTAAGTATATCGAAATGCGGAGTTTTTGGAGGTTCCTTGATGTTGAAACATTCGATTAATTGGGCAGGAAAAGATTTAATCTCGGTAATGGGTTTCTTCCCAACCCAATGAAGCATAGGCCTGCCTTTGACTTCAGAAATCTTCATGTTATCGCTCTGCTTTTTAGACATATATTTTTAATTACTTATAAATTTTTTAACTTTTGTGAGGCGGTTTTCGGGGATCATTTCACCCTGCACAAAAACAATTTCATATGAAAACTTATCTTTGTTGAGCTTTAAGAGTTCATCCATTTTTGTTTTTTTGAGACCCTTTTCCCCGTTGACAGGATCATTCCTTTCATTTTCGGCTTTGATTTCCACGATATAATATTTTCCGGACTTTTTACGTATAAGAAAATCTGGAAAATAATTATGGTAGCGCTCATCAATGCCTTTGTACTCAAAATAAAAATCTGTTTTATTCGGATCTGTCATAGCTCCAGTGAAGTAAATATCTTCGATATCCTCAGGTTTTTCGTTTATCCAATAAAGTAATTTTTCAAAAAAGTCTTTTTCCGGTAGAGAGTCGAAGTTGTAAGGGGTGTAGTGAAAAGCAAAGTCATTTATATTAATAGTCTTTTTATCTTCATGCCGAACAAAATAACGGTCATTTCCTTTCGTGTATCTTATTTCAGTATAATAATCGCCGTCGTCGTCCCTATTAAAAAGAGCCTTTCCCTCGCTATCTTGAAGTCTGACAATAGCCAATGCTTCCTCGATGGTCTCTTCTTCAATTCTGTAATTTTTCAGTTGTTTTTCTGTCTGAACGAACAATTCTTGGATATGTGACAGGGGCACTTCACTTTCATAAATACCCTTGAGAATATTCAATATAGACAGATGCTCTAAATGGTAATTACTGGCAATCTGTGTTGCAGCACTGTAAATATCCAGAGTCTTTTCTGATTCAATAACCTCTGGAGCTTCGGCGATCGATTGTAAAACCCTATTCCCACCGGTGAGAACAGGATTGAAGGTTGTGACAAAAATTTTACTTTTTTCTTTGTCGCTTGGTTTAGCCAGGCGGATCTCTCTTTGTTCTTGGTCTAGGGCAACAACTTTCGGCATCTTTTTTTTGATAACAAGAGGCGGCATCTCAATTTTACGAACAACAAGACGCACCGAGGAAGTCTCTGCCTTTGTGGTGTTCAACTCAACCAATTTACTGCCGTAAGTTTCCCTTAATTCATTATCGAGAGTATTGTAATTCTGGTTATCTAAATAAATTGTGGCGGTTAAATTATTACCTGGCACTTGCCGTAAGCATCTTGTCCCGGCTTGAAGCAAAAAATTGTTAGCGCCTTTGAGTTTTCTAATTAAAGCCGTAGCGAAAAGGCTTGGACAATTCCAGCCCTCGGTACCTTTTCCAACAAGTAAAACCACCCTAAAAAGAGAAGCCGGATCATTAAGTGAGTTAAAATTGTCAATCTCCTGTTTGCTTGACTTTTGCGTGTTCTTTAAAACTACTGCCGCGGGCTGGCGTCTTTTTATTAGCGCCTTTTCGATAAGCGGCCTAGCCTCTGTTAAGGTCTCTTCAGAGGGAAAATAAAAAGCTATTTTGCTGCGGCAGCCGTTTGGTAATCGAACCCCCCAGTATTTTTTGAAGAAATGATCGATAATATCGTCAATCATTTCTTCAATGCTTCCGCCGGAAAAATCATAACTGCGAACACCGCCTTCCAGGCTCTTAAGAATGTTGTCTTTAATGCCTTCTGATAAACTGTACCAAAAAGTAACATCTTTAAGTGTTTGGGATTTGTAATAAGGTGTTCCGGTAGTGTTGATTACACAAACCAAGTCTTTTTTTTCATGCAGATAGTTAATAGTGCTACGGACACGCTTAAGGTCTTCGCCGAGCTTCTGGCCGTAAGTATGATGAGCCTCGTCAGAAAAAATGCCGAGGCAAGGCAAGCTGGCGATTTTTTGCAAGCGCAAATTAGCCTGTAGTTCTTCTTGTTGTTGCTTCTTTTCAAACTCGAAACGCGTTTGTTTTTTGTTTTTGCTGATTTTCTTCAGCATGATTTTCTCAGTATTTGTCACAATTAAATTAAACAGACCGCCACTTTCTACCGGAATATTTGGATCTCCGTTGCTGGTGTAAGTTAATTTAAAATTAGCCATAAATTGGCGGTAAAATCTTGGCGGTAAAATCTTTTCAAAGGGAATTTCAGAAATTTCTTTTAACGACTCAATAATTGTTGTGCCAGGGGCAAAAACCAGAGCGTTTTTCATAAAACTGCCACCCGGATATTCCTGTGCCAGCGCAAATTCAGTGGCAATAATGGTGCCGATTAAGATGGTCTTGCCGGCACCCATTGCCAAAGCCAAAATATAGCTTGGATATTCAAGCTCCATTGACTCGCGTAAAGATTCAAGCTGGTGAGCCTTAGCAAAGCTATCGTCATTTCTAACTTTATCCCAAAATTTTTCTCCTTCAAAAAGTAACTTGAGAAAATTCGGATCTGTTGTTCTGACACCGAAAGCGCTCAAAAGCTCGATGGGATTTTTAAAAGTGTCTCGGTAAAGATCAAAAAGTCGCGGTGTTCCAAGTACCAGCCTTAAATACCAGTAAACTTCAAGCGCGGCGAATTGAGGTTCGCGTAAAAACTTCAAAGCTCCGTTTTTTTTACTGAACAAAAGAATCTCGGCAATGGCAGGATAAGTATCACTTAAATAGCCAGCGTTACGCCAAGCAAGCGATTGTTCTTTTAATATCTCGTATAGATGCATAATGCTTTATTATTTCGATATCTTAGATTTTAACACGTTTAAAAATAAAGCAAAAGCAACGAGGGCGGGTGGGTGCCCCCTGCCAGCGACATTTTTTTAACATGAACGAGCGCCTTTATAAAGACATTAAAATCCCCTGTCCGCTGACAGGGGTTTTTAACTTGAACGCACTTTTGCCTTGTCGCGAAGCGCAAGGAGGGCAAGGCAAAAGCACAGAGGAGCGAGCCACGCGAGCTCTTCTGTGGTGAAAGCTCGTGGCTTTATAAAGGCGTATAAAGCCGGCAGGGGTGGGGTTGCTTTTTCCCGACTAAAAAAAGCCGAGATAAACCCGGCTTTTCTTCTTTTATGATACTGGAGCCTCGGCTGCCAGTATCAGGTTGATCACCTTTTCCACGTCTGCCATGACCTTAATGCAGGCCGCTAAAGGCGACAGATTAAGTTTTTGGGCGTAGCTGTCAAT
>Ga0209269_1000959_pt1 | contig 18605 bp, 18 predicted proteins | sample MTBAKMMethaMetaG_FD_187455 | JGI IMG/M metagenome (GOLD analysis project Ga0209269, IMG submission 187455) | Enrichment culture microbial communities from Arthur Kill intertidal strait, New Jersey, USA, that are MTBE-degrading - MTBE-AKM (Arthur... | ecosystem: Environmental > Aquatic > Marine >... | reverse complement strand
CACGGTTTCCCATGGACCTCACCGTCCTCTGCGATAACGTGACCATCACCGACCGGTATTTTCTTGGAGAGCCCGGAATATCCATCCATATCAGGGACGGGGAGACGACGGTCCTCTTCGACCTCGGCTACTCAGACGTCTTCCTGCGAAACGCCATGGCGATGGGGATCGACCTCCTCAGGACCGACGTCGTCGCCTTCTCCCACGCCCACCTCGACCACACCTGGGGCCTTATGCCCCTGCTCGCCCACCGGGCCCGTGCCGTCATCGAGGGGCAGGAGCAGATCCGCCCGACCTTCCTCGCCCACCCGGCGATCTTCAGGAGCGTTGCCGGCGGCGGCGTCCCTGAGATCGGGATGCCGGTGGACAGGGAGACCCTGGCGAGACAGGGCGAGGTGCTCCTCTCCCGCGAGCCCGTCTGGATCACCGACGACCTGGTCTTCCTGGGCGAGATCCCGCGGCGCTTCCCCTTCGAGGGGCAGGGGGCCTGCGGGGAGTGCAACGGCGCACCTGACACCGTGCCCGACGATACCGCCCTCGCCTACTGCTCAAAAGACGGTCTGGTCGTGATCACCGGGTGCGCCCACGCCGGCATCTGCTCGACGATCGCCCGTGCAAAAGAGGTCTGCGGCGAGAGCAGGATCGCCTGCGTCATCGGCGGGTTCCACCTCCTCACCGCCGCAAAGGAACAGATAGATGCGACCTGCCGCTACTTCGCCGGCCTCGACGCCGGGGCCGTCCACCCCTGCCACTGCACCGGCTTTGCCGCCACGATCGCCCTTGCCGGGGCGGCAAGGGTCCGCGAGACCGGTGTCGGGCTCAGGCTCTCTTTTGCCGGGCGCTCCTGACGATCGCCATCAGCTCCCATCCGAGGGCCTCGGCCCTCTTCTCGTTCGACATCAGGGTGTCGAGGCGGAGGCTGCCCGGCACCTCGCAGGTGTCCCGCACGTCCTGGACAAAGACGTCCACGAAGTCCTTGTAGAGGGCATGGGTCCCGGCGGACGAGGGCTCCATCCCCCACGCCTCCATCAGGGCGGCCGCCGGGCCCGAGACGGGCTTGTCGCCGATGAACGGCGAGATCGCGATGACGAATTTCTCCTGCAACGCCTCCCGCACGCCCCTGCACTCCAGGATCGGGGAGATGCTCGTCACCGGGTTGGACGGGCCAAGTATAACGGCGTCCGCCTCCCGGATCGCCGCGAGCACCTCGGGAGTCGCCTGCGGGTTCGCCTGCCCCATCCTGACGACGCCGCCGATGTCCACCTCGCCCCGGTGGCCGACCCAGTACTCCTGGAAGTGCATCGGTCCGCTGTCGGTCTCCACGTAGGTCGTCACCTCGGCGTCGGTCATCGGGAGCACCTGCGCCTCTACGCCCAGGGTTTTCGCGATCCCCGCCGTCGCCTCCGTGAGGGTGGCACCGTTCCAGAGGAGGTGCGCCCGCGCGATGTGGACGGCCCGGTCCTTGTCCCCGACGGCGATGAACTCGCCCTCGCCGAACTGTTCGAGGAAGCGGTGGGTCGCAAAGGTGTCGCCCCGAATCCCCCACCAGGTCTCGGTGTTGAGCAGGCCCGCGAAGAGATAGAGCACCGTGTCGATGTCAGGGGACATGTGGTTGCCCGAGATCCACATGTCCTCGGCCGTATTGACGACGACGGCGATCTCGTTGTCGTTTACGAGGTTGCGCATCCCCCGCAGGAGCTTGGGTGTGCCGGTCCCGCCCGAAAGGAAAGTAAGCATAAGAGAATAGTTTAATTGCGCATACATGAAGAATTTTAACTGAAAGCCCGATGAAAATCATCAAGGACCCGGTGCACGGCGACGTGGAAGTGGGAGAGGCGGCGCTCGTCCTCCTGGACTCCCCGCCCCTCCAGCGCCTCCGCCACGTCAGGCAGCTCGGGTTCGCCCATCTCGTCTATCCGGGCGCAAACCATACCAGATTCGAGCACTGCCTCGGGACGATGCACCTCGCCTCCCTTCTCTGCCGCCACCTCGGCCTCGACCGCCGCGACGCCGATCTGGTCACCGTGGCCGCCCTCCTCCACGACATCGGCCACGGCCCCTTCTCCCACGTCTCAGAGGCCTTCATGGTCGAGATGCTGGGGAAGGGGCACCAGGAGGTCGAAGGGCTCCTCCACGAGGAGCGGACGGCGACCCTGATCGCCCGCTGCGGCCTCGACCCGGACGAGGTCGCCGCCGTCATCAACGGGCACCACCGCTACGCCGGGATCATCCACGGCGATCTCGATGTGGACCGGATGGACTACCTCCTGCGGGACGCCCATTACACCGGCGTGCCGTACGGGATCGTCGACGCCGCACGGCTGATCCGCTCCACCGTCCTGACCGAAACCGGGATCGCCCTGGACCAGGGCGGGATCAACGCCGCCGAGTCCCTGCTCATCGCCCGGACCCTGATGCGCCCGGTGGTCTATTACCACCATGTCTCCAGGATCGCCACCTCGATGTTCCACCTTGCCCTCCTCTCCCATATCGAAGGGGGGGAGGACGCCGTCGATGACCTGATGGGCATGGACGACGCCGCTCTCTTCACCCGCCTCCTCGCCTCGCCCGACCCGACCGCCCGCACCCTCGCACGGCGGCTCTACGGCCGGGACCTCTACAAACGGGCCGTGTACGTGGGGAGGGGCCAGGTGAACGCCGCATCGGTCCAGAACCTGACCACCGTCGCCGAGAGCCGGCGGATCGCGGCGGCGATCGCCGCGGAGGCCGGCGTGGAGGAGGAGACGGTGCTCGTCGACATCCCGCCCTTCCCGAGCGAGATGTCGATGGAGGTGCGGGTGCGCGACCGGGACGCCCTCGTCGGGCTCGAACAGGTCTCGCCCCTGCTTGCGACCCTGAACGAGACACGGCGGGAGCAGTGGCGCCTGGGCATATACACCCTCCCGGACCAGCGGGGCGAGGTCGAACGGGCGGCGATCGAGATATTGCACATCAAAAAACCGACGCAGCAGTACAGGCTGCCAATATGAGGGAGAACATGGGGAAAGAATATGTCATCGGGGTGACGGGCGCAAGCGGGATCGTCTACGCCCGCCGTCTCGTCGAGGTGCTCAGCGCACAGGCGCGGGTGCACCTGGTCGTCTCTGATATCGCACGGGAGATCGCCGCCTTCGAAGGCGTGAGCCTTGCAGGCTTTCCGGTGATCGAGGAGAACAACCGCAACCTCGCCGCCGAGATCGCCAGCGGGTCGTTCAGGTACGACGGGATGGCCGTCGTCCCGTGCTCGATGAAGAGCCTCGCCTCGATCTCGACCGGGCTCTCGGACACCCTCATCGCGCGGGCGGCCGACGTCTGCCTCAAGGAACGGCGGCGGTGCATCCTGGTGCTGCGCGAGATGCCCCTCTCCCGGGTGCACCTCAAGAACATGCTCGCCGCCGACGAGGCGGGAGCCACGGTGATGGTGGCGAGCCCGCCCTTCTACGGGCGGCCACAGACGGTCGACGACCTGGTGGACATGGTCGTCGCCCGGATCCTCGACCACCTCGGGGTCGAACACGATATAGGAAAACGATGGAGCGGATACCATGACGATGAGAAGGTTCATTGAAGAGATGCGGGAGCGGGGACTGGTCGACGAGATCGTCGACCCGGTCTCCACCCGCTTTGAAGCGGCGCAGATGGCGGCAAAGACCGACCGGATCCTCCTCTTCCGCGACTGCGGGGGAAAACCGGTCGTAATGAACCTCACGGCGGGAAGGCCAGCCCTTGCGGCGGCGCTCGGGGCCGAGGAGAAAGACCTGGTGAAACGCCTCGCCGATGCCTCGTACAGCGGGCGGCTGAACCTGATGGGCACCCTTGAGATGCGCCCGGTCGACCTCTCCGAGATCCCGATCATGACCTTCTTCCCGAAGGACGGCGGGCCGTATATCACGGCGGGAATCGTCTTCTCCCGCTCCGGCGAGGTGGAGAACGCCTCCATCCACCGGATGATGGTGGTAGGAAACGACCGGGTCGCCGCCCGCCTGGTCGAGGGTCGGCACACCGACGTGATGCACCGCGAGGCCCTCGCCCGAGGCGAGCGCCTGCCCATCGCCGTCGTCATCGGGACGCACCCGGCCGTCACCTTCGCCTCGTGCACCCGCGTCCCCGAGGGGAAGGAACTCGCCTTCGCCGCCGAACTGATGGGCGGCGAACTCCCGGTCTGGGAGTGCGCAAACGGCGTCCTGGTCCCTGACGCCGAGATCGTCCTCGAAGGCTACATCGGCACCGAACGGGCCGAGGAGGGGCCGTTCGTGGACATCACCGGCACCTACGACTTCGAGCGGATCCAGCCGGTGATCGAGTTCACCGGGATGCACACAAAACCCGACCCGATCTACCACTCCATCCTTCCGGGCGGCAACGAGCACAAACTCCTGATGGGCGTCCCGTACGAGCCGCGGATCTTCAAGGCGGTCGCCGGGGTGACGAGCGTCCGGAACGTCGTGTTGACGACCGGGGGCTGCGGATACCTCCACGCCGTCGTCCAGATCAGGAAGAACACTCAAGGGGACGGGAAAAACGCCATCATGGCAGCGTTTGCAGCCCATACCTCCCTCAAGCATGTCGTCGTCGTGGACGAGGACATCAACCCCTTCGACATGGGCGACGTGGAGTATGCGATCGCAACACGGGTGCGGGGCGACCGCGACCTGATGGTGATCACCGGGGTGCGCGGCTCGTCCCTGGACCCCTGCCGCGAGGGGGACGGGACGAACGTGAAGATCGGGGTCGACGCCACGATGGTGCTCGGCGAGGAAGAGAAGTTCGTGCGGGCCAGGTGGGATGCCTGATGTTTCTTGAACCTGAAGAACAGCAGATCCTGGACGGCGAGTTCGGGGAGACCCGCCAGCAGATGATGGAGCTGCTCGTCGGCCTGGGCACGGTCTTCGGGGCCGAACGGCTCGTCGGAATCGCGAGCGCTCAGGTGAGCGGCGCCTCGTACAAGACGATCGGGCGCTGGGGGCTGGAGTGGCTGCAGGGGCTCGACGCCCGCGTGGCCGTGCCGACGGTCTTGAACCCGATCGGCATGGACCGCGACCGCTGGCGCGAGATGGGCGTGCCCGAGGAGTTCGCCGGGAAGCAGGAGGCGGTGATCGACGCCTACGAGCGCCTCGGGATCAGGCTCGAATGCACCTGCACCCCCTATTACCTCTCGAACACGCACTACGGCGAGCACCTCGCCTGGGCCGAGTCCTCGGCGGTCGCCTATGCGAACTCGGTCATCGGGGCGAGGACGAACCGCGAGGGAGGGCCCGGTGCCCTTGCAGCGGCGATCGTCGGCAGGACGCCGTATTACGGGCTGCACATCTTCAAGAACCGCCAGCCCTCGATCGGGATCGCCGTCGACGACCCTACCGCCATAAAGGACGCCGCCGATTACGGGGCGCTCGGCTACGTGGCCGGGAAGATCGTCGGCAACCGCATCCCCCTCTTCTCCGGGATCAGGCCGAACCGCGACCACCTCAAGGCGCTCGGGGCGGCGATGGCGGCGACCGGGGCCGTGGCCCTCTACCACGTGGCCGGGATCACCCCCGAAGCCCGCCTCCCGACCTTCAAGGCCGACGTCCCGGAGACGGTCGAGATCAGGATGGCCGAGGTGAGGGAGGTCTTCTCCTCGATCGAGGTGGACGCGATCGCCGTCGGCTGCCCCCACCTCTCCCCGGCGGAGATGGAGACGCTCGCAGGTCTTCTCGAGGGAAAAAAGGTGAAAAAACCATTCTTCGTCTTCGCCGCCCGCGGCGTGATCGCCGAGAACCGCCCCGCCGTCGAGCGGATCGAGCGGAGCGGGGCGCGGGTCTACGCCGACACCTGCGTCGTCGTCTCGCCGGCCCTCGACCGCTTCGATGCGATCATGGTGAACTCGGGCAAGGCCCTCGCCTACGTCCCCACGATGTGCGGGGCCGTGGCGCGGATCGGGACGATGGAGGAGTGCGTGGCCGTCGCCACGGCATGAGGTAAGAACATGGACACATTCACCCCCTTCCAGCAGGTGCCCGGCGAGAACACGGAGGAGCGCTTCGCCGCCCTCGGGATCAGGGCCGGAGAGACGGTCGACCTGCTCGCCCTCAAAGAGATCGGCGAGCGCGGCGACGTCGAGGTCTGGATCTACTTCGACGAAGAGGTGGCCGCCGCCTCCACCATCGAGCGGGACCTCGCGAATTTCGAGTTCGTCCCCGAGCCCGACCGTCCGTTCATCGAGCTCCGCCGCTTCTTCGCCTTCATGGAGAGCATCGAGCCCGGGTTCGAGCGCAGCCTCGCCGACACCCCGGTCAGGGCGCAGATCGTCGCCGTCGGGGAACGGGAAGCCTTCTGCGGCTGCGTGCTCTCGCCGCGGCCGTACGTGAAGGCGGCCCTCGAGTAGGCGAAGAACAGGAGGACTCAATACCCACCCCGCCCCATTCTCACAGGAGAGACAGATCGTGCAGCCAGAGAGTTCATGGGAGAGTGCCCGCGCACAGAGCGATCTGATCAGGCTCTACTGCCACCCCACGATCCTGCGCCTCCTTGTTGCACTCGGCGAAGGACGGCAGAGTGCAGGCAAACTCTCCCTGATCCCCGGATGCGGCGGGTGCGGCGCAGAGGAAGCGCTCAGGCAGCTGCGCTACCGCTGGATCGTGGATCAGGACGAGAACGGCTATACCCTCACCAACAACGGCGCACTGCTCGCCCTGCGGCTCCGGAACCTCTGCGGGACCCTGCACCGAACACGCTGCGGCAGGGGAGCGCACGGCCTCCAGCCCATGCCCGCACTCTTCGAGGAGGTGCAGGACGACCTGATCGGGATCACGCGCCCGGACTCGATCCATGCGCTCAGGGATCCGGGATCGGGCAGAGACGAAACGAGGGCATGGCTCGCCGAACGGGGCTTTTTTGCCGTGACCGACGGGGCGGCGTCCCTGAGCGCAGAGGGCGCGGAGATGCTCGAATCCATCGAACGGTGCATCAGGACCTTCGAGGTGATCGAGCGGTTCAACTCCTTCTTCCAGATCCATTCCCTCGACGGCATGCCCGAATCCGCCCTCGCCACCATCGACGACCTGATCTGCGCCGACCTGATCTGCGACGTCCCGGTGAACTTCGAGCAGGGACTCGCCTATTTCTACGACGTGATCAGGAAGGCGGACCGCCTCCACGGGGTCTCGACCTGGTTCCTGCCGCAGATCGCCGAGACGATCTGGGAGCGCGTGACCGCCGGGGCAGAGATCGAACTGGTGATCACGCCTGACCTTGCGGAAACACTCTGGAACGAAGAGATTGTCAGGAAAGGACGAAACCCGGCCGACTTCCCGAACCTCAGGTTCTACGTCTGCACCATACCGGTGAAGGTCGGGCTCACCGTCACCGACAAAGCCCTTTCCCTGGGACTGTTTCTCAGGGACGGCAAAACCTACGATCGGATCCACGACCTCCTCTGTTTCACTCCCGAGGCGGTCGCCTGGGGCGAACGGCTCTTCAGGCATTACCGGGAGCGGTCGGTCCCAATCGAGGAGTTCTTTTCCGACGCGGTGCGGGCAACAGGTTCATGCCGGTGAACGTCAAGAAGGAAGGTATGGATATCCCTTCAGAGGGTTTTGCACCGGTGCCTGGCGGGCGGGTCAGGTACCGCATCGCCGATGCCGACCAGAACGGCATTCCCCTCCTCGTCCTCCACGGCGGCCCGGGGTGCACGTGGGATTACCTCGAACCCCTCTCCGCCCTCGAGGGCGGGCGGCCGGTGATCTTCTACGACCAGCTCGGCTGCGGCGACTCAGACCGGCCCGACGACCCCTCGCTCTGGACGCTGGAGCGCTCCGTCGACGAACTCGTCGCCGTCAGGGAGGCCCTCGGGCTCGATCGCCTCCACATTCTCGGCCAGTCCTGGGGGACGATGCTTGCCGTCGAATACATGCTCACGCGCCGCCCGGCCGGCGTTACGAGCCTGGTGCTCTCCGCCCCCTGCCTCTCGGCCTCGCGCTGGGCAGCGGACGGGCGGCGCTACCTCCAGAGCCTTCCTGACGATCACCGGCAGGCGGTTCTCCGCGCCGAGGAGACGGGCGTCTACGACGACCCCGCCTACGGGGAGGCGATGATGGCCTATTACCGCCGCCACCTCTGCCGCCTCGACCCCTGGCCGGCGTGCCTGACGCGGTCCTTCGAGCGCCTGAACACCGAAATATACCTGCAGATGTGGGGGCCGAGCGAGTTCACCATCACCGGCAGTCTCAGGGACTTCGAGCGCGCCGAACGCCTCCACGAGATCGGGGTCCCCGCCCTCTTCACCTGCGGGGAGTTCGACGAGGCGGCCCCGGCGACGACGGCGTACTACCACCGCATGATGCCGGGATCAGAGATCGCCGTCTTCGAAGGGGCGTCGCACGAGCACCACCTGGAGGACACCGCCGACTACCTCCGTCTCGTCAGGGAATTCCTCGCCGGGGCGGAGATAACAGAAAGATAGAGGGTCTGAGCAGATCAATACACCGGAGAACAGATGTACGCACACGAAAGGTCAGACTGCCGCATCGATCCCGGCCAGATCGGAGTGTACACCACGCCTGCGGCGGTCCGCATCCTTGTGGCGCTCGTGCGCGGCGCACAGCCCCCGGCCCATCTCGCCGTCATCACCGGGTGCCGGCGGGGCGAGACCGAACCGATCCTCCGCGACCTCAGGCAGCGCGGGATCGTCGTCCAGGAATGGGGGGGCTACCGCCTCACCAGGAGCGGCGAACTCCTGGCAGACCGGCTCCTCGCCTGCGCCTCCAGGCTCTTTCAGACGCTCTACGGCAGGCCAGGCTCATCCCTCCCGCCCATGCCCCTCGTCGCCGAGGGTGTGCTCGACGATATCGCCCGCCTGACCCTGCCCGCCTATATCGAGGCGTTCGAATGCCCGGAACGTGCAGACCCCGAGATCCTGGCCTGGATGCGCTCCAACAACCATATCTCGGAGACGAACGGCGTCTTCTCCCTGACCGAGAAAGGCCGGGCCTATCTCACCTTCCTCGACCGCTGCAGCAGGACGATCGCCACCATCGACCGGTTCAACGAATTTTTCGAGAGCCATGCCACAAGCGGCGTCCCTGAAATCGCCATAAAAGAGATCGGAGACCTTATCAATGCCGGGCTGGTCGTGGACCAGCCGGTGAACGCGGAGCAGGGGTTCGCGTATTACCTGGAGATCATCAGGGAGGCGGGATGGCTCCACGGCGTCTCGAACTATTCCCTGCCGCAGATCGCCGCGGCGATCTGGGAGCGGGCGGTCGCCGGGGCAGAGATCGAACTGGTGATCACGCCAGAACTTGCCGGCGTCCTCTGGGAGGAGGAAATCGTCAAAAAGGGGAGAGACCCCGCGGCCTTCCCCACCTTCAGGCTCTATGTCTCGACCGTCCCGGTCACGGTCGGGCTCACCGTCACCGACAGCGCCCTCTCCTTTGGACTCTGTAACCCTGACGGCACCTACGACACCGTGCACGACCTGGTCGGCAGGACCGAGGGGGCGGTGAGGTGGGGCGAGCGGCTCTTTCGGCATTACAAAGAACAGGCGGTGCCGATCGAGGAATACGTTGCGACGCTGCACTGATCAGCAGGTCACGTGGACGAGGGCGGCAAATCGCCGCCGTTCCACGTTCATACGCCCCTCGACCTCGGGAGTCGGGGCGATCACCGTCTCGTAACCCTCCAGCATCGCCCTCGCCCCCGGCGTGATGGGCAGGGCACCCTCGTAGCCCGTACCGATGTACACGACCTCCGGGCGCTCTTCTTCCAGAAACCCGAGTTCCGCTTCGCTCAGAGGCGTGTGACCGTACGCTCCCCTCAGGTGCTTCGAGCGTTTCTTCTTCCGCTTCGCCACCCGACCGCCCGGGTGCACGACGACGTCATCGTCATAGACCTCGCCGCCGATCCTGACCGAACCCCATGGCATCGACGAGAGGACTCGCTCTGAGTGGAGATAAAAGCAGCGATCGCTCCCTGACGGTCTCGATACCGCCCGCTCAGGAAAGAAATGGACAAAAAATGATTGCGGGGAGGGTATCCCCGGGAATGGGTACGCCCGACGCTCACGCCAGATAGTCGTCAGGCCGCGGGATCTGTTCCTTGAGACCCTTCCTCTTCCGAATCGCCTTGACGACCTCGGGGAGGAGGCCCTGGGGAACGACCTCGAAACCGGCGAACTCGGTGGACCACATCGCACGACCCTCGGTCGCCGAGCGCAGGTCGCCCGCAAACCCGAAGAGTTCTGCGACCGGGGCCTTGCCCGAGACGGTGATCGAGTCGCCCATGCTCTGCATGTCGAAGACCTGGCCGCGGCGGCCCTGGATCTGCCCGGTTGCAGCGCCCATCTGGTCCATCGGGACCGTGATCTGGATCTTCTGCATCGGTTCGAGGAGGGAGTCGCCGGCCATCAGGATGCCGGCCTTCACGGCCGAACGGACGGCCGGGATCACCTGCGCCGGACCGCGGTGGATGGCGTCCTCGTGGAGCTTCACATCGACGAGCCGGATCTTCAGGTTCTGCACCTGCTCCTCGGCAAGGGGACCGCCCGCAAGGGCCTCGCGCCAGCCTTCGAGGACGAGTTCCATCGTCTCGTTGAGGTACTGGATACCCTTGGTCATGTCGAAGAACATGTTCGTCGCCTCGATCGCCTTGAGGTTCTTTGCCTCGTCCTTCTCGAGACCGCCCTTGAGCAGGGCGTCACGCCGCTCGAGCTCGGACATGTTCATCGTGATATCGCCACCCTTGATCATCTGGACGAGTTCCTCGGGCATCGGCTCCAGTTCGATGTAGAACCTGTTGTGCCGGTTCGGGGACTTGCCCTCGACCGGGCCGGCCTTCTGGGTGGGGGTCTCGCGGTAGACGACGATCGGCGGGGAGGTGAGGATCTCGACGCCCTTGTCGCGCTTGATACGGCCGGTGATGATCTCCAGGTGGAGCTCGCCCATGCCGGAGATCAGGTGCTCGCCGGTCTCCTCGTTGATCGTGACGCGCACGGTCGGGTCTTCCTTTGCGACCTGCCGCAGCACGGTGACGAGCTTGGGGAGGTCCTTCATGTTCTTCGCCTCGACGGCGACGGTCATGACGGGCTCGGAGTAGTGCTGGAGGGACTCGAACGGAGTCATCTCCATCAGGGAGGTGACGGTGGAGCCGACGATGGCGTCTCTCAGACCGGTGACGGCGGCGATGTTGCCGGCGCAGAGGCTCTCGACCTCGATACGCTCAGGGCCCATGAAGATGCCGACCTGCTGGAGACGGTTGGACTTGCCTGCGGTGCCGGAGATATAGACCTCGCCGCCCCGGCGGAGGGTGCCGGAGAAGAGACGGCCGGTGGCGACCTCGCCCGCATGCGGGTCGAAGGAGATGTCGGTGACCATCATGGCGATCGGGCCGTTCGGGTCGCAGTTGATCATCGACTTGCCGATCTCGGACTCATAGTCCCCGTGCCAGATGATGTGGACACGCCGGTCCTGGGCGTCGATCGGGTCGGGGAGGTGCTTGACCACCATGTCGAGGAGCACTTCGGCAAGGGGGCTGCTCTTCGCGAGCGCCTTCATCTCGCCGGCGCGGCAACGGTCGTAGACTTCCTGGAAGTTCACGCCGCTCTTCTTCATGTACGGCACCGAGACCGCCCAGTTGTACAGCGCCGAGCCGAATGCGACGGTGCCCTTTGCAGCGTCGAGCTTCCAGCCGTCGTTGTACATCTTCTCGTTCATGCCCTTGATCAGCTTGTTCACCTTGTCGATGACGCGGCCCAGGCGGATCTGCATCTCGGTCGAGTCGACCTTGATCTCGTTGATCAGGCGGTCCACCTTGTTGATGAAGAGCACGGGCTTGACGCCCTCCTTGAGGGCCTGGCGGAGCACCGTCTCGGTCTGGGGCATGGTGCCCTCGACAGCGTCCACGACGACGACCGCACCGTCCACGGCGCGCATCGCACGGGTGACGTCGCCGCCGAAGTCCACGTGGCCGGGGGTATCGATCATGTTGATCAGGTACTCCTCGCCGCCGTACTCGTGGACCATCGAGACGTTGGAAGCGTCGATGGTGATCCCGCGGGCCTGCTCTTCGGCGTCGGAGTCCATGAAGAGCTGGTGGCCGGCGAGTTCCTCGGAGATCATCCCGGCGCCTGCAAGCAGGTTGTCGGAGAGGGTGGTCTTGCCGTGGTCGATGTGTGCTACGATACCAATGTTGCGGATCCGCTGGGGCTTATCCATCAGCTCGGTGACCCGCTCTACCATCTTTTTCCTTCGTGTCATTGGGGTGCCTCAGAAAAAAAGGGGTTTAGCGTGCAGCCTTCGCAACACGCTCGCGTTCTTCTTTCTTGGAAACGGAGAAGCACTTGGCGTCTCCCTTCGCCGCGGCGATCAGCTCGTCGGCGAGGACGTCGGAGGCCGCACGCTTGCTCTTGTGGGAGCCGTTGTAGGTGGCGGTGGCAAGGAAGCCGATGGCGGCGTCGACCCGGCGCTGCGGGGCGGTGTCGACCGACTTGGGGACGTTGATGCCGCCGTACTTCAGGCGGACGGTCTCCTCGCGGGGGCCGGCGTTGGAAATGGCGTCGACCAGGACCTGCACCGGGTTCTTCTTCGTCTTCTTGTGGACTCTGTCGAAGGCTTCCTCGACGATCCTGATGGCGAGCTGTTTCTTGCCGGTGTTGTTCTCGGTCTGCATCAGTTTGTTGATCAGGCGCTCGACGACGAGCATCTCGCTCTTCGCAAACTGCTGCTGCGAGAGCTTCCCGCAGGAGTGCGGGACGATCATGGAGGTGAGGTTCACATATCTGACAAGGCCGGGGTCCGTAATCTGGACCTCGGAAATGTCCCACTTATTGAAAAGGAGCTGCTTTACGCCAGTCTCCTGCTCTTCTGCCTGGACAGGCATCTCTGCTTCGGTCATCATCATCACCTGCGCGGCTTCTCCTTACGGCCAAGCACCATTTCCTGGAGGCAGACATCGTTCACCTTGGTCACGCAGAAGCGGACCCCGGGGATATCACCCTTCGAACGGCCGAGACGACCGCCGATACCTTCGATGGTGACTTCGTCGTGCTCGTCGATGAAGTTGATCGCGCCGTCGCCGACCGCGAAGGCGGTGACCTGGCGGCCGTTCTTGATCAGCTGCACGCGCACGCACTTACGGATAGCGGAGTTCGGCTGTTTCGCCTCGACACCGACCTTCTCGAGCACGATACCGCGGGCCTGCGGGGCGCCCTCGAGGGGGTCGGACTTAACATCGAGCATCAATTCACGGCGTGCGTAGTCGACATCATTCCAACGAGTCTTGTTGGCATCACGCTTCATTTTTCTGGCTGCAAATTTTCCCATTCCCATTGAATACCCTCTTTAGAGTCGGATTTCTGGATGTGGATACCCTTCACTGTGGTATAATACCAAGGCGCGGAACGAATTTATATATTGTCCATCGTTCCGAAATCTGGTATTATTCATGGGATGTTCTCTATAATAATCTTATATGCCCGCCGGACGAATAATGGAGTGATGGTCACCTGCATCTACAAAGAAACCACCTTCGACGCAAGCCACCGCCTCCTCCACTACGTGGGCAAGTGCAACCGCCTGCACGGGCACCGATGGCGGGTGGAGGTATGGATCGCGGGCACGCCTGACGAACGGACCGGGATCCTCATCGACTTCAACTGCATCAGGGCGGTGACCGACCGGTTCGACCACCAGGTGATCCTCAACGAGGACGATCCCATGGTCCCCTGCATCCGCCAGTTCCATGAGGTGGTGACGACCGCCGGCGACCCGACGAGCGAGGCGCTTGCGGAGATCATCGCCGACCTCCTCAACGAGGCGTGCATCAGGGAAGGGACCGACGCGCGGGTGACGAAGGTCCGGGTCTGGGAAGCGCAGACCTGCTATGCGGAGATCGATTATGCTGGTCTGTGATATATTCGGATCCCTGCAGGGCGAGGGGCAGCACCAGGGGCGCCCGACCACCTTTATCAGGCTGGCGGGCTGCAACCTGCGGTGCGCCTGGTGCGATACGCCCGAGTCGCAGGAAGAAGAGGCCGGGAAGGCGATGACGGTGGACGCCGTCCTCGACCGGATCTGGCGGATGAAGTGCCGCAATGTCTGCATCACCGGCGGCGAGCCCCTCCTCCAGATGGGCGAGGTCGTCGAGGCGTGCCGCCGCCTTCACCGGATGGGCTACTCGGTGGAGATCGAGACGAACGGGACGATCGACTTCAGGCCGGTCCAGCCCTTCGCCTCGATCTGCATGGACGTGAAGTGCCCGTCCTCCGGCCAGAAGAGCGATCTCTCTCTCCTCCAGTACACCCGCGACGCCGACAGCGTGAAGTTCGTCGTCGCCGGGGAGGACGACCTCGCCTTCGCGGAGAAGGTGCTCACCCACTGCCCGGCCCGCGGCGAGATCTTCATCTCGCCGGTCTATGGGGCAGACGAGCGGCAGATCGCCGCCTGGGTGATCGATACCGGGCTGCCGGTGCGCTTCCAGATCCAGCTCCACAAGTACCTGGAGATGAAATAAGGATGAAAGCGGTATGCCTTCTTTCGGGCGGGATGGACTCGACCACCCTCGCCTACGTGGCAAAAGACATGGGCTACGATATCCTCGCCCTCCACCTCAACTACGGCCAGCTGACCGAGGCGAAGGAGCGGGCATGCGCGCGGACGGTCGCGGGCCTCCTCGGGGCCGAGGAGTTCCTCGAGATCGACGTCGGGTATTTCTCGCAGTTCGGCAAGAGCGCCCTCACCGATCCGGGGATTGCGGTTGAGGACTACAGCGAGGGGCACGCGGGGATCCCGAAGACCTATGTGCCGTTCAGGAACGCCAACCTCCTCGCGATGGCCGTCAGCTTTGCCGAGTCCCGCGACGCCGATGCGGTGTTCATCGGGGTGCAGTCCTCTGACTACTCGGGCTACCCGGACTGCCGGGAGGAGTTCATCCAGGCCTTCCAGCGGGCGGTGGACCTCGGCACCGCCGCCGGCGGGACAATCAAACTGATGACCCCCTTCGTGCACATGAACAAGACCGAGATCGTGCAGAAGGGGCTCGACCTCGGCGTGCCGTACGACCAGACCTGGTCCTGCTACACCGAGAACGAGGTCGCCTGCGGGACCTGCGACTCGTGCCATTTCAGGCTCGAGGCCTTCCGCGCCCTCGGGATCGAGGACCCGATCCCGTACCGGGTGAGGCCGTGACCGAGATCTACCGGGGCCGGAGGCTTTCGGTGGAGCTGAACCGCTTCACCCTGCCCGACGGGACCGAGCGGGAGCGGGTCGTCGTGAAGCCGGGAAACGCCGCGGCGATGCTCCCGATCGAGGACGACCACTGTTACCTCCTCAGGCAGTACCGCTTCGCGATCGGGGCGTGGATCTACGAAGCCCCGGCCGGGACCCTGGAGGAGGGGGAAGACCCGATCGAGACCGCACGCCGGGAGATCATCGAGGAGTGCGGCCTCGCCGCCGGGGAGATGATCCCGCGGGGGTTCATCTACACCACGCCGGGCTTCTCGGACGAGCGGGTCTACCTCTTCGAGGCGCGGGCCCTCTCGCCCTCCTCGGCCTTTTCTCCCGACGACGACGAGCAGATCGAGGTCGTGCGGGTGCCGCTCGCCGACCTTCCGGCCATGTGCCGGGACGGCCGGATCTCGGACGCAAAGACGATCGCCCTGGCCTTCAGGTGCCTCGGCTGAGAGGGCGGTTCGCCTGATGCGTGTGGTTTATAGGAATCTGAATCGAATACGTACTAGCTTTGAACACTGGTGAATAAGAGATGACCGAAATTGAGGAGATGGACCCGGCGAGGCTGCGCTACGAGTTCAAAAAGATGCTCGAGCGGCTGGAGGCTAAACAGGGGAGCGGGACGGAGCTGATCTCCCTCTACATCCCCCCGGACAAACAGATCTACGACGTGACCGCCCAGCTGCGCGACGAGTTCGGCCAGTGCTCGAACATCAAGAGCAAACAGACAAAAACCAATGTCCAGAGCGCCATCTCCTCCATCCTCTCCAGGCTGAAGTACTTCAAGAAGCCGCCCGAGAACGGGATGGCCATCTTCTGCGGGAGCATCAATACGGTCGGCGACCGCACCGACCTCCAGTGCGAGATCGTCTATCCGCCCGAGCCCCTCGGCCTCTATATGTACCGCTGCTCCTCGAACTTCGAGCTCGAACCCCTCAAGGCGATGCTCGAGGAGAAGTACGTCTACGGCCTCCTGGTCATCGACCGGCGCGAGGCGTACTGGGGGTTCCTGCGGGGCAACCGGATCGAGCCCATCGGCGGCTCCACCTCCACGGTGCCGGGCAAACAGCGCAAGGGCGGGCAGTCGGCAGCCCGGTTCCAGCGCCTGCGGCTGATCGCGATCAACGAGTTCTACAAGAAGGTCGGCGACCATTCGAGCGAGATCTTCATGGCCGAGAAGGACTTCTTCGAGCGGTTCAAGGGGCTGCTGATCGGCGGGCCCTCGCCGACGAAGGAGGAGTTCGCCGAGGGCGGATACCTCCACCACGAGGTCCAGAAGAGAGTCCTCGGCCTCTTCGACGTCGCCTATACGAACGAGAGCGGGCTTCCCGAACTTGTCGACGCCGCCGCCGACGTCCTGAAGGGGATGGCCGTCGTCAAGGAGAAAGACCTGATGAACCGGTTCCTCAAAGAACTGGTCAAGGACGACGGGCTTGCCGCCTATGGCGAGGAGAGCGTCCGGGCCAACCTGGATACCGGGTCGGTCGATATCCTCCTCCTCTCCGACCGCCTTCGCGAGTCCCGCCTGAAGATCAGGTGCGGGGCCTGCGGCTACTCAGAGGAGCGGACGATCAAGAGCGAGTCTGGAAAGACGACCAGGGACATCGAACTCGGAAACTGCCCGAAGTGCAGCGCACCCCTCCAGATCGAGGAAGAAAGCGACATCATCGACGAACTCACGGCCCTCGCCGACGCGAGCGGGACGAAGGTCGAGATCATATCAGACGAATTTGAAGAAGGGTCGGTGCTCTACTCCGCCTTCGGCGGGATCGCGGCGATCCTCAGGTACAGGACGGGATATTGAAATGTATTTCAACACATATCGGCAGATTGAAGCGGCCCTCAAGGCGTGCACCGGCGAGGAGACGGTGGACCTCGGCGAGGGCGGCGAGCATGCGGATTTCGCCACCCCCATCGCATTCTCCCTTGCGAAGAAACAGCGGAAGGCCCCGGCGGCGATTGCGGCCGGACTGGCAGAAGACCTCAGGGAACGCCTCGCGGGGACCGGGATCACGGTCGAGGCGGCCGGGCCGTACGTCAACTTCCAGGTGAGCGGCGACTACGTCAGGGACGCCGTTGCAGCGGCCCTCGAACCCGGCTTCGGCCGCCTCCCCGAGCGGGGCGAGCGGGTGATCCTGGAGCACACGAGCGCCAACCCGAACGGCCCCCTGCACGTCGGGCATATCAGGAACTCGATCATCGGCGACACCCTTGCACGCGCCTTCAGGAAGGCGGGCTATCCCCTCGAAGTCCATTACTACGTGAACGATATGGGGCGGCAGATCGCCATCGTCTCCTGGGGCTTTTCCCACAACCCCCTGCCCGCGGAGGAGGGCGAGAAGTCGGACCACCACATCGCACGCGTCTACGTGGCGGCAAACCGGGCGATCGAGGCCGACGAGACGATCACGGCCGAGGTCGACCGCCTGATGCAGCAGATCGAGGCCGGCGACCCCGAGACCAGGAAGAACTTCCGCGAGGTCGTCTCCCACTGCCTGGACGGCTTCAAGGTGACGATGAAGAACCTCAACGTCGCCCACGACCGCTTTGTCTGGGAGTCGGACTTCGTGCGCAACGGCGACATGGAGCGGGTGATCGCGAAGATCGAGCGCCTGCCGCAGGCAAAGCACGACGGCACTCTCTCTATCGACCTCACCGAGTGCGGCTTCGAGAAGGACTACGTCATCCGCAGGAGCGACGGGACTTCGGTCTACGCCGCCCGCGACCTCGCCTACCACACCTGGAAGAGCCGGAACTTCGACCGCGCCATCGACGTCCTGGGGGCCGACCACAAGCTGATCGGCTCGCAGCTCCAGTGCACCATGCGCCTCCTCGGCGAGAGGGCGCCCGAGATCGTGATCTTCGAGTTCGTCTCCCTGCCCGAGGGTTCGATGTCGACGAGGGCCGGCAAGTTCGTCTCTGCCGACGAGTTGATCGCCGAGGTGACGAACAAGGCCTTCGCCGAGGTCTCGGAACGTCGCCCCGAACTCCCCGAGGAGGAGCGCGAGGGGATCGCCCGTGCGGTCGCCCTGGCCGCCGTCAGGTACGATATCGTGAAGATCTCGCCGGAGAAATCAACGGTCTTCGACTGGAACGAGGCCCTGGATTTCGAGCGGCAGAGCGGGCCGTACGTCCAGTACTCCCACGCCCGCGCCTGCTCGATCCTGGAGAAGGCGGGTGCGTTCGAGCGCGCCTTTACCTTCACCGACCCGCACGAGATCGCCCTCGCCAAACAGATCGCCCGGTTCCCGGCGGTGATCGACCGCGTCGTCAGGGAACTGCGCCCGCACCTGCTGGCCGCCTATGCCCGCGAGCTCGCCGACCAGTTCAACACCTTCTACCGCTATGTGCCGGTGCTCAAGAGCGAGGGCGAGACCCTGCAGAGCAGGCTCACCCTGGTCGCCG
>Ga0209269_1000958_pt1 | contig 18609 bp, 14 predicted proteins | sample MTBAKMMethaMetaG_FD_187455 | JGI IMG/M metagenome (GOLD analysis project Ga0209269, IMG submission 187455) | Enrichment culture microbial communities from Arthur Kill intertidal strait, New Jersey, USA, that are MTBE-degrading - MTBE-AKM (Arthur... | ecosystem: Environmental > Aquatic > Marine >... | reverse complement strand
CTTCACCGGGCTGGAGGGTGATTGGGGCTAGCACCTTGAGGCCCGCCGGGACATCGACCCATACGGTCTTCGTCTGGTACCCTGTTTTTGTGAGGGTGAGGTTGCGGTTGCCGGCTGCAACGTTGGATACGAACTGATCTGTCTGGCCGCTGACGATCCCATCGATATAGATTGTTGCATTGGTCGGCACTGATGCAACGTAGAGGGTACCGACATCGGTCACGGGGCCTTCACCGGGCTGGAGGGTGATTGGGGCTAGCACCTTGAGGCCCGCCGGGACATCGACCCATACGGTCTTCGTCTGGTACCCTGTTTTTGTGAGGGTGAGGTTGCGGTTGCCGGCTGCAACGTTGGAGACGAACTGATCTGTCTGGCCGCTGACGATCCCATCGATATAGATTGTTGCATTGGTCGGCACTGATACAACGTAGAGGGTACCGGTATCGGTCACGGGGCCTTCACCGGACTGGAGGGTGATCGGGGATAGAATTTTCAGACCTGCCGGGACATCGACCCATACGGTCTTCGTCTGGTACCCTGTTTTTGTGAGGGTGAGGTTGCGATTGCCGGCTGCAACGTTGGAGACGAACTGGTCTGTCTGGCCGCTGACGATCCCATCGATATAGATCGTTGCATTGGTCGGCACTGATGCAACGTACAGGGTACCGGTATCGGTCACGGGGCCTTCACCGGGCTGGAGGGTGATCGGGGATAGAATTTTCAGACCTGCCGGGACATCGACCCATACGGTCTTCGTCTGGTACCCTGTTTTTGTGAGGGTGAGGTTGCGGTTGCCGGCTGCAACGTTGGAGACGAACTGGTCTGTCTGCCCGCTGACTACCCCATCAATGTAGATCGTTGCATTCGTCGGCATTGATGCGACGTACAGGCTACCCTTCTCACCGGGAATACCGGCCTTTGTGGTTGCCGTCTGGTTCACCCAGGTCGTATTGACGTTCTCTACGTCATCGACCGTTTGGGTTCCGATAGTGTATGACGTATCAGGGGTCAGGGAACCCGCGGTGCAACTCTCGGTTCCCTTGGTCACATTTACCATGAACATGCCATCGAGGTAGACTATCACCTTCGCGAAATCAGCATCGACGGGGTCGGTCCAGGTCCAGGTGATGCTGGTCTCCTCGTAGGTAGTGTTCTGGAGGTTGGTGACGCTCCCTGGCGGGATGGTGTCCGGCAGAGATGGAGCAGGGCTCGTCTGTGCCGTCTGGTTCACCCAGGTTGTATTGACGTTGTCCGAAGTATCGACCGTTTGCGTTCCGATGGTGTACGACGTATCCGCGGTGAGAGAATCCGCGGTGTAGTTCTCCGTTCCCGAGATTACATTCGCTTTGAACACACCGTCGAGGTAGATTACCACCTTCGCGAAATCAGCATCGACGGGGTCGGTCCAAATCCAGGTGATGAAGTTCTCCTCGTAGGTAATGTTCTGGAGGTTGAAGATGCTCCCTGGCGGGGTGGTGTCCGGCAGAGGTGGAGCAGGGCTCGTCTGTGCCGTCTGGTTCACCCAGGTTGTATTGACGTTCTCTGCGTCATCGACCGTTTGCGTTCCGATGGTATACGAAGTATCTGCGGTGAGCGAATCTGCGGTGTAGCTCTCTATGCCCGTGGACACATTTGCCGCGAACACTCCGTCAAGGTAGACCATCACCTTCGCGAAATCAGCATCGACGGGGTCGGTCCAGGTCCAGGTGATGCTGGTCTCCTCGTAGGTAGTGTTCTGGAGGTTGGTGACACTTCCGGGCGGGGTGGTGTCAGGTACCGCTGAGCCATTAATGGAAAGAACACCCCCGTGAATTTCGGGGGTAAATGGGTCCCCCATTTCATCATAGATTTGATACGACCCGATCAGGAGGTGGGTTACACCAGGAGCATCCGCTTGTATTGTCACGTTAGCGATACAAATATCTGTTGCGCCACTCTCAACCTGGGACGTCAGGTCCGCTGCGAGCATGGAAAAACTATCAGATGGGAGGGTTGAGTTATCAGTGAGCGTTGCCCACGATGGAAACGACACTGAAACGATCTCTGCCAGCATCCCATCTTCCAGGAACAATGAAATCTCATACCCGGATAGCCCCTCCGGTGCTTGATCCAGTACGATGCCAATCTGGGTTGTTTCCCCGACATTGTCAAATGTTGCGTTATCTATCGTCAGTGTCGAACCCATTACCGGGCATATCAGAATTCCTGATAAAAGTACCAATGAACACATTAATTTGAAACGGTTATCGTCAGCCATCCATTACACCACCTTGAGATTATCACCAGACCATTGAAGCCAGTTCTTTCATTCCATTAAATTCGCTGCAATCTATCGACTTTTTGGGAAATCCACATCAGCGACTATAGGATCTAGCCCTGATGTCAGAAGCCGCATATACCTGAAATGAATAATGAAACAGCGAGCTTATAATGCCACCACCTTATACTAGTGACTCTCTATAATCAGTATATAAATGTTGTTGAGAATTTTCTCACCCTTTTTTATAAAATTATACTTGAAACAGGCTGGTGAAATTTTTCCGTTGTCTCACCCGGTCGCCGTTCTCCCCGCATTCCCGAGCTCCCTGAGGTACCGCTCCCTCCTCGCAACATACGGTCCCGCATCCCTGCCGAAGGGGACATATTCCGATATCTTCCACCCGTCTGCCGCCATTTCCTGCTTGGTCCGGTCGGCGAGCCCCATCAGGAACCCGAAGGTGATCCGGTCGCGGTGGTCCGTCATCAGGGACCGGATTTCCGGCAGGAGTTCCGGATCATGGGTACCGATATGGAAGCTGACTTCGAAGCGGGCAGCTTCCCTCACCAGGTCGAGGAGCCGCGTCTGTATTTCCGGGAAATCTTCCACGTCGCCGAGGTAGGCCCCCTTGACGAACCGGGGGACAACCCCTAGTGCGAGCAGCAGCCGGAGATCCCCGGGCGTCCGGTACAGGTAGGCCTGGAGGGCCAGGGTAACCGGGAGGTTCTTCCTCCCGCAGAGAGCGGCAGCCTCGATGGCCGCACCCACCAGGTCCCTTCCTTCCATATCGATCTCGAAGCCCACCCCGCTCGTGTGGGCCTCCCCGCAGAGGTCATATGTTCGCTCAAGGGCGAGATCTCCGTCAAAAAGGGCACCGAGCGAGGAGAGCTTGATTGAGATGGCGGCATCCAGACCCTGTGTTGAGATGCCGTTGATGGTCTCCCGGTATGCAGCAGTGACGGTATCGACTTCCTCCCGGGTCCGGGTGTACTCGTCGAGCACATGGAGGGTGCAGGCGATCTTCTCCTGGTTCCGATCGCTGCACCAGGCAAGGGCCCGGTCGAGATCAGGCAGGGCCCAGCGGTTCTCTCTCTCTGCAGTATCTGTCATACGATCTCACTCCCTGGAATAGAGGGTCCATGCCGCATACAGCATCGAGATGCTCGCCGCAAGGAAGATGAGGGCCAGGGCATCGCCCGGAAGAGCGGCGCCGGAAAGGGCCGAGAAGTCATACACCACGTAGATTCCGAAGGTGAGGGCAATGAACCACCCGTAGGTCTGCCTCTTGAGCACGGCGATACCCACACCGAGTGCGCAGATGATGACCTCGATCAGGATGGAGACAGGCTGCAGGTAGAGCGAAAGGGCCATACCGTGATGTGCATCGTTCATGGAGAAAGGACCTTCGGGAGCGGTCCGGCATGCTGCCGTTTCGAGAGCGATGGGGTACCGTGTTGAAAAAAAGCGGTCCATTCATCCGGACGGTGAGGCGGGAGAGGGCATTCCCTCCGCTTCATGCCGGGTGGATCTGGTCTCCCTTACATCTTACCTGGTTTGCCGCCGTCCGCCCCGGAGAAGTCCTTCCGTTCGCTGTCGTAGTACCAGTTCTGGAGCAGGTGCGAGATCTTTTCTTCGAGCTCAGGCGGCACCTCCCGCTCCCCCTCTTTCAGCGGGCACTGCTCCCAGAGTTTGAGCAGCACTGAGATTTCCTCGCCCTTTCGCCTGACCTGCTTCTCCAGTTCCTCAACCCGCCTGCGCAGTATTTCATTCTCGAATGCGAGATCCTGCCCTTTCGTCCCGGCGCCCTGCAGGATATCGATATACATCCGGAGGGCGGAATTGACCAGGTCATCAGGGACGCCGGATCCCCGCTCCCGGGAAAACTGCCGGATCGGATCTTCGAGATCGGAGTCGAGGATGATGCAGAACGGCTTCTCTGCCATACCGGTGGATATGACGGGAGAGTTCATCATCCTTTTCTCTGCGCATGAGCAGACCAGCGGGAGAATACTTTTATGTACCGGGGCGCATCCTTCACCCATGGCAGGAACTGCAGGAACCCCGAAATATATCCATGAACTCAGACGGGTCCGCGGCCTCCCTGAGGAGGAACGGAAGGCGCTCGAGGCGGTAGAGGAGAAATTTGCCTTCCGGAGCAACGAGTACTACCTCTCCCTGATTAACTGGGAGGATCCCGATGATCCCATCCGCCGGATCGTCATTCCGTCACCCGAAGAACTGGAGCGGTGGGGCAGGCTGGATGCCTCCGAGGAAGTCGACTATACCATCGCCCCCGGCCTCCAGCACAAGTACGACCAGACGGCACTGCTCCTCCTGTCCGACCAGTGCGGCGGATTCTGCCGGTTCTGCTTCAGGAAACGGCTCTTCATGGAGCGGAGTCGCGAGGTTGTGCGGGATATCTCCACTGATGTCGCCTATATCCGGGAGCATCCCGAGATCACCAATGTTCTCCTCACCGGCGGTGATCCCCTCTTCCTGTCAACCAGGAAACTGACCGAGGTTATCGGTACCCTCCGGGAGATCGATCATGTCCGCATCATTCGGATCGGGAGCAAGATCCCGGCTTACAACCCGTACCGGATCATCAACGATCCCGCCCTCCTGGAGATGATCCGCACCTGTAGCACGGCACAGCGGCGGATCTATGTTATGACCCAGTTCAATCACCCCCGTGAGATAACCCCCGTTGCCCGCCAGGGCCTGGATCTCCTCCAGGAGGCCGGGGCTATCCTGGCAAACCAGACCCCCATTCTCCGCGGGATCAACGATGATCCTGCCGTGCTCGCGGAATTGCTCCGACAGCTCTCGTTCATCGGGGTCCCCCCCTACTACCTCTTCCAGTGCCGCCCCACGCTCGGGAACCACCACTTCGCCGTCCCGGTTGAGGAGGCCTACCTGATCATCGAAGAGGCCAAGAAGAACTGTTCCGGTCTTGCCAAGCGCCCGACCTTCGTGATGTCCCACAAGACGGGAAAGATCGCTATCGTGGGGCTTGACCACGAATACGTGTACTTCCGCTACCACCAGGCAGCAGACTACGACAACATCGGGAAGTTCATGGTATTCCGGAGAGATCCCGACGCCCTGTGGTTCGACGATTACCGCGACCCGGTCCGGGAGATGCGGGTCAGCTACGGCTGATTCCGGTTCGATATCAGGCCCTCTTTCTTTCTCAGGTGACGCTTGTAGGCTTCATGACTCATGAAGAGCAGGATTGGGAACGGCACCAGCAGCAGAAGGAAGGCCGGGGGAACAAACGCCGTATTGAAGATCAGCTGGATCGGGGGGACGGTGAGCAGGGCGATGATCCAGAGGAACTCTATCACATATGCTGCCAGCAGGAGCCGGTTGGTGAAGAATCCCTTCTTCAGCGAGGAGAACTCCCAGGACCGCAGGGTGTAGACATTGGCGAGCTGGCAGGAGACTGCACCAAGCAGGGTCATGGTCATGGCCTGCAGGTGCAGGGGGGACCCGATGATGGAGAGGTCCCCGTACTGCCACCCGGAGAGGAAGAGGAACCCCAGGAACGCGGTCATCGCCGCCGTTCCTTCGATGATGCCCAGGAAGAAATAGCCCCGTTTGAAGACCTCCCGGTCGAGGATCCGCTCGTCCCGTCCGACCGGGGGTCGGTTCATGACGTCCTCCTCAGGTCGTTCACTGCCGAGCGCCAGGCCGGGGACCATGTCGGAGCCGAGATCGATGGAGAGGATCTGGATGACCGTGAGCGGGAGCGGGATGCGGAGGAAGAACTGGAGGATGTAGGGGACGATCTCCGGGATGTTTGAGGAGAGGATGTAGGTTACGAACTTCTTGATGTTGAAGTATACCGCCCGGCCCTCCTCGATGGCGGCGACGATTGAGGCGAAATTGTCATCGATCAGGATCATGTCCGCCGCTTCCTTTGCCACCTCTGTCCCCCTGATCCCCATGGCGATGCCGATATCAGCCTTCTTCAGGGCCGGTGCGTCATTGACCCCGTCGCCGGTCATGGCCACCACTTCGCCGGAATCCTGGAGGAGACCGGCTATTCTCATCTTCTGCCGGGACTGGACCCGGGCAAACAGGATATGGCTGTCGGCGAGAGCTTCTACAAGCTCACTATCTGACATCGCTGCGACCTTATCGCCAGTGTAGCACTTCTCCACCGGGAGGCCGATCTTTGCTGCGATGGCCTTGGCGGTCAGGGGATTGTCCCCGGTGCAGATGATCACCCGTATCCCGGCTTTCCGGCACTGCCGGATGGCATCAAACACTTCGGCGCGGGGAAGGTCCATCAGGGCGGCCAGTCCGAGGAAGACCATTTCCCGCTCGTCATCGCCTTCCCGGTAGGCGATGGCCAGCACCCGGTACGCCTCCTTCTCAAACTGCTCAGCTTTCCGGAAAAACCGTTCCTGGTCTTCCGGGCCGAGCGGCCGTACCTGTCCGGACTCGTCGAGGTATTTTGAGCAGAGGGCCAGGATGACTTCCGGAGCACCTTTCGAGAAGAGGAATGGAGCGCCGTCTTTCTGGCAAACGGTGGACATCATCTCCCTGTCGCTGGAGAACGGATACTCAGCCGTCCGGGTGAACCCGTCCGGGATGATGCCTATTTTCTGTGCGGCGGCGACCAGGGCGAGCTCGGTAGGGTCGCCGAAGAGTGCCCCGTTATGAATGGTTGCCCGGCAGTTCAGGGTTCCTGCCGACAGGAAGAAGGCCAGCCGCTGCTTCGATCCGTCATTCCCGTTGTCGATGGTGGCTTCACCCGGTGCAAAGTAGCCTTCGCCGGAGATGCTGACCAGTTCGCCGCTGGAGAGGAAGACCTCCCGAAGCGTCATCTCGTTCCGGGTGATGGTGCCGGTCTTGTCGGTCAGGATGACCGTTGCACTTCCCAGGGTCTGGACCGAATCGAGGTTCTTGATCAGGGCATTGCGCCTGGCCATGTTCTGGCTGGCGAGGGACAGGGAGAGGGTGATGGTCGGCAGCATGCCCTCGGGGACATTGGCCACGATGAGCGAGAGAGCAAAAATTGCGGCAATCAGCAGGCCTTTTCCGAACACATACCCGAGGACAAAGAACACGCCACCGACGATGAGTGCGGCGATGGTCAGGAGCCGGGTTATCCTGATGATCTCATGCTGCATCGGAGTGAGGCGCTTCCGTGTTTCCGTGGCGAGGGAGGCAATCTTCCCGAATTCGGTCTCCTTCCCGGTGCCATAGACCACCGCCATCCCGTTCCCCTGCGCCACTGAGGTCCCGGCAAACACGAGGTTGGTACAGGCCAGGGGGTCCTCCCCCCTGACCGGCCCGGCAGTACGCCGGACCGGGGCGGATTCCCCGGTCAGGGTGGCGGTTGAGATGTACAGGGAATTGTCACCGATCAGGACCGCGTCTGCGGCGATCCGGTCCCCTTCTTCGAGCAGCAGGATATCCCCGGGCACCACCTCCCGGGCCTCGACTTTTCCCGGCTTCCCCTCCCGCCGGACCCTCACCATGGAGGGAATCAGTTTCCGGAGAGCCTCGACCGTACGGTCTGCCTTGTACTCCTGCCAGAAGGCGAAGGAGGCGTTGATGATAACCGCTCCGATAATCGCGTACCCCAGCAGGTCAAATCCTTCACCGGGGGCGTAGATGGTGGCGATGAACGAGAGGGCAGCAGCAACCTCGAGTAGCACGGCAAAGAACTGGGTATACCGGGTCAGGTAGAGCCTGAAGTAGTTCTTTTTCCTCCGGGCCTCGAGCTCGTTTGGACCGTAACGGGCGAGCCGGAGCCGGACTTCGCCTCCGTCAAGGCCGTTCTCTCCGGTCTGGAGGGTGGAGAAGATCTCTTCCAGGGAGAGGGCGGATACCTGCATGAATCCTCCTAGATCAGGGCACTCTCCTGTTCCGAGTCGCGGCAGAACAGGCAGGAGGTCCGGGTCTTTGCGATGGTCTCCCGTATCTGGTCAAAATCAGGGTCCGGAGGAAGGCTGAAGATCTCGAGGTCGGCGGCAGGGGCTGCGGAAAGGGCATCAGCGAACAGCCGCTCCTCAACCAGGATATCTGTGACCGGGATCCGGGTCTGCTCCACCAGCTCCGCGAGGTTCTCCCGGACCTCTGCCGCCCGCTTGGGGTCTGCCACCGGTGCCAGGATCCTGATTGCGGCCTCCCAGTTGATTGCCAGCTTGTAGGCGGTGAGGATGGCAAGGTCGCAGTTGGGGAGATTGAGCCCCTCCGGCCGCTGCAGGCACTGGCCGGCGATCCACAGGTTGATCCGCCGCCGCCGGCCGAGACCGGCCGCCGGATGGGGGGCATAGAGCAGGACGCCCATCAGGTTCTCGGCAGCCTTGCCGATGATGCTCCGGAGATCGTCTTCCCACCGGGGGTCTTCCGGCAGCTTGAGAAACACGATATTCGGGGAGAAGAACGAGTCCTTCAGCGCCTGGATGCTGGAGACCACCCCGTCTGTGTAGGAGTCCGTGTCCACCACCGTCCACTTGGTGTAGATGCCGTCCTCTTCGAACTCCCGGGAGAGGGAGGGGAGCCGGGTCTCCAGGCGGGAGCGCTCCTCCCCGATGCTGATCCCGAGGATTCGGACCGAGCCGCTGGGGTAGGTCACGTCCCGGATAAACTCCGACATTCCCCGCAACTCTGCCGGTGCTAGGAGGGGGATGAGGAGGTGGGGGCGCCAGGCCTTCTCCGGAGTCCGGGGAAGCGTCATGGACTTCTTGGCCGCCCATTCGGCCACGGCCACAAACAGGCTGCTCCGGACATCACCGTACGGGGTTCCGCCGGACAGGTGACGGTACATCAGGACGTAGTAGAGCGCCGCGACAAAGAAGAGGGCAATCAGACTGAAGACCGGGTTGATGATGAACATGGCGAAGATGCAGCCGACGGTCCCGATCAGGGGCACCACCCGGGGGATCCGGAAGAACGGCCGGAAGCTGACCAGCTGGAGGTTCTGCTCGATCAGGATGACGATGTTGATCATGCCGTAGGTGATCAGGAAGAACATGGTGATGACGGGGGCGATGATATTGAGGTCCCGGAGCATGAGCGAGGCGAGCACCGCACCCCCGGTCACCAGGAGGGCATGGCGGGGGATCCCGGACCTGGTGCGGGCGGCAAACCAGGAGCTGCGGGGCATGATGGCGTGCTCGCCCATGGCATGCAGGATCCGTGATGCCCCGACCAGTGAGTTGAGCGCCGAGGAGAAGGTGGCAGCGAGGAGGCCGGCGAGGACCACGTAATTCCAGCGGGATCCGGATATCAGGAAGGTGTAGTCCCCGACCAGCTGTTCCGGGGACGCGGAGGCGGCAAGCCACCAGGCCAGCGCAAGGTAGATGGCCCCGCCCACTACGATGGCCAGCAGGGTTCCCCCGGGGATGGCCTGCCGGGGGTCCTTCAGTTCGCCGGACATGTTGGCCCCGGCCATGATCCCGGTTGCGGCCGGGAAGAAGACGGCAAAGACGACCCAGAAGGAGATATCCGGGGGAGCGGTGACAAAATCATACAGAGGGGGCGCTGGCGGGAATATAGCAAAGACGGAGATGAGCGATCCGATGATCACCGCCAGAATGAGGTACTGGATCCTGAATGCCACCTCGGTGGAAAGAAAGACGATCACGAAGAGGAGGCCGAATGCCGCAAGGTCAATGAGGAGGGAGGAGAGGCCGGGGTAGAGAAACTGGAGCCCGGCCCGGAACCCGAAGATGTAGAGGGCAACCGAGAGGGTGAGGGAGAGGTAGAGCGGCACGCCGATGCTCCCCCCGATTTCCAGTCCCATGGACCGGGATATGATGGAGTATGCCCCACCAGCCCCAATCCGGATATTGCTGATGATAGAGGACATGGAGAGGGCGGTGGTGGTGGTGATGGCAAAGGCGATCAGGATGATAGTCCATGCCCCAAGCAGCCCCACGTTGCCGACCACCCATCCCAGGCGGAGATACATGATCACACCGACGATGGTGAGGAGGGTGGGGACAAAGACGCCCTTGAACATCCCGAATTTCACTATCCCTTCTTCGGGCTGGTCAGGGGTTTCCGGTGCCATGGATTCGTCTCACCCCTAACTCTGACGAAACGGGATAAAAGCGTTGTGAATCCCCTGCCCTCACATCCGGTGCAGCCTGGAGGGTCCAGGCAGGGAGCTTGGGACGCTGGCCGGCAGGGTGTTTCCTGCCTGAGGTGAGATGACAATCCTTACATACCTGTCCTCTCACCACTTCTGTATGCAGATGAGCGGGGTGCCATTCTCCGGGAGAACCGGACCATGTGAGGAGAGCGTACACGGGAAGGTCCCGGGAATGATGAGCGGTCCGGGGGTGATCTTCCGGTGAACCTGCCGGCGTTTCTGAAGGGGCGGGACGCTCTCTGGAATGTCTCCATCATCGCTGCAACGGTCTGTGCGCTGGTGGTCAACCTTGCCGGTCTCCTGGTCGGTGTTATCATCGTGCTCCCCCACCTCCTCTACATTCCGGTGGTCATCGCAGCGTACCGCTACCCGAAGCAGGGACTCATCTTTTCCGGATTCATCGGGGGCGCCTATGTCCTCATGGTCATCCTCACCGCGGGAGGGGACGGGATGACCGTAGCGGAGGCGTTCATCAGGGCCCTGGTGGTGATCGCCATCGGAGGGCTCATCGCACTCCTCACCCTCCGCCTGCGTGCCCAGGAAAGCCTCTACCAGGGGCTGTTCGAAAATTCGGAAGCAGGGAGCATTCTCATCCGGAATGATAACGGGATCTGGCGTGTCGAGGATGCAAACTGGAATGCCGCAGCCCTTCTGAAGAGGGATCCCGCTGACCTGGAGGCGCAACCGCTGACTTCGTTCTGGGACGAAGGAGAGGAAGGAGAAATTCTGTCCCTCTTTGCCCGGGAAGGGAAAGTGTACGCCATGGAGACTGCGCTCACGACTGCAGATGGGGATACGCAGAACGTGCTCATATCAATGGCCCGCCTCCCGGAGAACCGGGCTATCCTCACCTTTGTGGATATCACCCGGCGGGTCGCTGCAGAAGAGGCGCTGCAGGCCGCTCGTGACAAGTTACATCTCCTCTCCCGTATCTCTGCTGACCACCTCCACCGCACGGTCAACGAGATGATCGTGGCGATCGACACTGCTGGGGTCGGGGATCGGGGGGTGGCACCGGCAGACCTGTTGTCCCGGATCGGGACCCTCGCCAGGAACCTGGTCCGACAGATTACCCTGACAGAGACCTACCAGGATCTCGGGGCCTCGCCAGCCCGGTGGATCCCGGTCCAGAGGGCCCTTGAATCCCTGGGATCTCCGGAAAAGGCAGGAGAGGTCGCTCTCAGGTTCTGGGCAGAACGCCTCGAACTCTTTGCCGATCCGCTGTTCCATGACGTTCTCACCCACGTCGTGGAGAATGCCCTCCGGCACGGCACCACCCTGAAGAATCTCGTCGTCACCTATCATCGGACCGACGGGGGTCTCGATCTCATCATTGAAGATGACGGCATCGGCATCCCCTCGGAGAAGAAGGAATTGATCTTCGAGTACGATTCCGGAAAGCACAGCGGTCTCGGACTCTACATCTGCCGGCAGATCCTCGGCGTGACCGGGATGACGATTGTCGAGAACGGGAAGGAGGGGGCCGGGGCCCGGTTCGTGATCCATGTACCGGAGGGAAACTACCGCATCGAAGGCTCTGCAGAGGATGCGCCACCGTTCCCGGTCCCGGAAGGGGAAGCCCGCAGGGGCGTCCGCCATGCCAGTGGTACCCTGGTACGGGAACTCATATCTGCCGAGTTCCCGGCTGCCAATGCCCTCTGGGTCGACTACCACAACACCACCGGCGAACCAGCGACCGACCGCATCTTTGCCGCGTTTGCAAATGGCGATGTAGTCTCCCTGGCCCGCTGCAGGAGGCACCCGGATGGCCTGGAGGTGGATGCGATTTTCACCCCTGAACGCTACCGGGGGCACGGGTATGCCAACGCGGCGGTCTGGGGGCTTGTTGAGGCCTGCGGACACGATCCCCTGTACATGCACTCCGTCCTTAATCTCACCGGGTTTTACGGGCACTACGGTTTTGTATCCATCGGGGAGGATGAACTCCCCCCAACCATACGGGAACGGTATGCCTGGGCCCAGGGTGAACTGGAGGGTGCCAATGTCGCACCCATGATGCGGCATCTCCTTACACCGTGATTCCCTGACAATTTGTTCACCCTGTTCATCATCTCTTTTTTCCTGTTTCAGAGAGGAACGCAAATCTTTGCCAGATATAGAGGGACACGGGAATGTGCATCCCACATCCAGCTGACAGTATGCCCCCGGGAAGAGTCCCAAGGGATTATATCCGGCAGGAGTGATGGATATGCAGAGCGCGTATGGCTGAACCTGTTGCATTCACCCGTGTGACGATTGAGAAGCCCGACGATGTGAACGTCATCCTGGGCCAGTCCCACTTCATCAAGACCGTGGAAGACCTGTACGAGGCGGTGGCAGGCGCCGTTCCCGGGGCGAAATTCGGCCTGGCCTTCTGCGAGGCATCGGCCGACCGGCTGGTGCGGGTTGAAGGGACTGACGACGAACTCAAAGACCTTGCAGCAAAGAACGCTCTCGCTATCGGCGCCGGGCACTCCTTCATCATCTTCCTTCGCGCGTGTTACCCGATCAACGTGCTGAATACGGTAAAGAACGTCCAGGAAGTCTGTACCATCTTCTGCGCCACGGCAAACCCGGTCGATGTGGTCATCGCTGAATCTGTCGCTGGCCGTGGGATCATGGGGGTCATCGATGGTTTCTCACCGGTGGGAGTGGAAGGGCCGGAGGACGTGAAACACCGGACCGGCCTGATGCGGAAATTCGGGTACAAGCGGGGATGACCCTGCACCCTCATTCCTCCTGGCGGGAACGGGAAAAAATGGTTACTGCTCTATCTGTACCTGCCGGCTCGCCATATCCATGACCACGCCGTCTTTCTCGATGGTGACATTGACGAAGTAGGTTCCGGCATCGAGCCCGGCACAGTGGGAACAGGAGGGGAGCCGGAACTCTTCGGAAAACCGGTTGGTTCCTGGTGAGAGGTTCGCCGCAATCTCGCGGGTGAGCCTGAGGTCGCCGTACCGGTCCTCGATTCCCTCGATCTTCAGCAGGGTGTTGTCGAGGGTTCCGGAGGCGGTGACATCGACAGAGATCTTCATCACTTCATTCGAGTGGTACAGGTCCTTGTCGGTGGAGACCGAAAGGATATCAGCCCGGGCGATTCCGGAAGAGAGGGTGACGACGGCAGTGACCGCAACAACGATCAGGATGGCAGCGGCAACGATCAGGAGATCCCTTCGCATAAAGAGTGTTCTTGCCTGATCCTCATTATAGCATTGGTGGATGACTCCGGTCCGACATCCCGGACCGCCTGGGTGATGCTACAGGCTGACGCTACAGGCTGACGTGAAAACATGATCAGGCAGGTGAGCAGTGGTGTGAAACTTCTGCCTGGTACGGATGACTCAGACCGGTCTTCCCGCACCCTTCACCAGATCGACCAGTTCTCTGACCTTTGCCCCGTCGTTCACATCCTTTCTGGTCAGGACCGCCTCACCCACCACCGTTGCCCCCTTTTCCTCCAGCGCCGTGCGCATGATATCGAGGGTTTCCCCCGCCTGGCTCCCGCAGGTGGCAAAGATGACCGCCCGTTTCCCTGCACACCCGGTCAGGGCAGCGAGCGCCGCATTGATGGCAGGGGTGGTTTTAAATGACCAGACCGGGGAGCCGATTACGGTCAGGTCACAGCCCGAGAGATCGATGGTATCAGGATCGATCGGGTCACATCCCCCCCGCATAGCTCGTATGCCGCCAACAGGATACACGGTCAGCTTATTGTAGTTCTTCCGCGGTTTCACCTCGATGAGCTCTCCCCCGCAGGCGGTGCTGATCTGTTCGGCAACGCCCCGGGTGATGCCCGAATAGGAGTGGTAGATGATGCAGGTCTTCACAGTCATCCTCATTGAGGTGCGGATCGAATCCGGTATACATCTTTCGCAGTCTCCCGGACCATGGGATCACTCCCAGTACTTCACCGTAGCCGTATAGCTCCGGCCGCACTTTTCGTAGAACTGCTGGTGGTGCTCTTCGGCTTTCCTGAACCGCGAAGCAGGAATGATCCCGGTGACGATTTTTATCCCGCGGTACTTTCCGGATGCCTGCAACCGGTCCCGCGAAGCCTCGGCTCTGTTCTTCTGCTCTTCGGATGAATAGAAGATCGCGGACCGTTCATATGGCTCTTCAGCGGGCTGTGTGGGATTGTGGATGTCCCAGAACAGGTCGAGGAGCTGGTCGTAGGTGACCACCGCGGGATCGAAGGCGATCCGGACCGCCTCCGCATGACCAGTGGTGCCGGAGCAGACCTGCTCGTAGTCCGGATTCGGTGTTGTTCCCCCTGTGTAGCCGGCTTCGGTTGCAACAACTCCGTCAAGTCTCCTGAACGCGGCCTCAACGTCAGAGAAACAACCGGCAGCAAATATGGCGATCTCCAGGCCGGGACTGGTTTGCATGGAGCTGTGTATCTTCTCTCATTTGATGGAGGTTCCGGTATCAGGCCTACATCTCCCGGCACTTCACTCTCCCTGACTTACCCGTAAATACGATCGCCGCCCATACTGGAGTATGCACGCCAGGGTCCCGCCGGATGAACTAGAAGAACGGATGCACCGGTTCATCGCTCAGATGGATGCTGATAACAGCGGATGGGAGTGCGCTGCTCTATTCGGGAGAATAAATCTCTATTATTTCACCGGGACGATGCAGGACGGGATGCTGCTCATTCCCCGTGATGGGGACGCCGTTCTCTGGGTCCGCAGGAGCTATGAACGGGCGCTTGATGAATCACTGTTTCCCCGGATCGAACCAATGGACAGCTACCGGGATGCTGCACAGGGTTCGCGGAATCCCGGTGATACTGTCTACCTCGAAACAGAACTGGTTCCCCTTGCGCTGTTCCAGCGGCTGCAGAAACATTTTCCGTTTTCCCGGTTCAGGCCCCTTGACCTGCAGGTCTCAAAGGTCCGGGCCGTGAAAAGCGCGTATGAATTGTCACGCATGGAACAGGCCGGGAGGATCCACGAACGGGTGCTCGAGGAATGTGTCCCCCGGATCCTCACCGAGGGGATGAGCGAGGCCGATTTCGGCAGTGCAGTATTTTCGGTCATGGTCCGGGAAGGGCATCACGGCATCGTCCGGTTCGGAGGCATGGGGATCGAGATCGTGGTCGGGCAGCTCGGTTTTGGCGAGAGTTCACTCTATCCAACCAGTTTCGACGGGCCGGGAGGGTGCTATGGTCTTGGTCCGGCAGTACCCGTTCTCGGGAGCCGCGAGCGGAACCTTGCGAAAGGCGACCTGGTATTCATCGACAATGCCTGCGGGGTCGAGGGCTACCAGACCGACAAGACCATGACCTACATGTTCGGAAAACCGGTTCCGGACGAAGCCATCGGGATCCACCACCAGTGCGTTGACCTCCAGAACGAGATGGCCACCCTCCTGAAACCGGGAATTGTGCCGTCAGAGATCTATTCCGGAATTATGGACGGTCTCAGCCCCGTGTTCCTGGAGAATTTTATGGGCTACGGCAACCGGAAGGCGCAGTTCCTTGGTCACGGGGTCGGCCTGCAGGTTGACGAAATACCGGTGATTGCCAGGGGTTTTGATGAGCCGCTGCAGGAAGGGATGACCATTGCCCTCGAACCGAAATACGGAGTCGGGGGTGTCGGCATGGTTGGAATCGAGAACACGTTCGTGGTCACTCCGGGGGGCGGCAGGAGCATAACCGGAACGAGTCCCGGGCTGATCCCGGTCTGGTGATAAACAGGGAGAGGTCAAATCCCTGTCGGACCCCCCCGCTGCATTCAGGGATGAAAAAGGCCAGTTCTCCCGTCACCAGTTCCGCTTCCCCATGAGAAATCCTCCTATCCCTTTCTCCCTGATCCGGGCAATATTTTTCCGGTGGGCATCCCCATGGATCGCATTCAGGAAATCCAGTTTTTCGCATTCAGGAAATTCATCGCATTCCCAGCAGCCCCGTAGTTCCTTCTCCCGGCAGCACGTCCTGATCCTGCAGAACGGCGGACCACCCCCCTCCCTGCATCCCTTCGTGCAGCGGAACTTCATCATCAGCCCGAGAACCTCATAGCAGTCCCGGTACCTGGTGAACTGGCTCCCAAAGGGATAGGCTGACAGTGCTTCTGCAAATTTCTCGTAGTGCACCCTGCGCAGCTCCTTTCTCAGGTCACGGGCGAGATCCGGTATTCTTCCGGTATGTCCATGGCAGTCGAGACAGCAGAGCCCGCAATAGGCAACCATGGCGTCGTCTTCCATAGGGGTTCCTGGATGTTCAAAGGAAATGAACCCTGCGGGGATAGTTCCATGATTTCAGATCGGAACAAGGGGAAACGTCGAATACCCGCATCCAGAGTGTTGCGGATATCCGTGGTGTCATTCCGCTGCCGGACGATCACCCTCTCCCGGGCCGAATAAAAAAATTGAAAGTTGATTGCGTTCAAAAGAAATACCATTCGGAGGTAGGGGTGAAGTTCAGGAACAGGGTTCTCATTATCGGATATGGTTCTGTCTCGAAATGCACCCTCCCCATCCTGCTGAAGCATATCGCCATACCGTTTGAGAATATCACTATTATCGATATCGAGGATAAGTCACAGGAGCTTGCGGCGTGGACAGCACAGGGAATCACGTTTTTTCAGCGCAAGGTCACGCCGGAAAACCTCGACCGGGTGCTCTCCGATTATGTGGGGCCGGGAGGCCTGCTGATCGACCTGTCCTGGAACATCGACTGCTGCGAGATCCTCCGGTGGTGCCATGAGCACGATGTCCTGTACGTGAACACGTCCGTTGAGATCTGGGACCCGGAAGCCGGGCTGTTTACCGCGAGCCCGTATGAGAAATCGCTCTACTACCGGCAGATAAAGCTCAAGGAGCTCTCCCTGGACTGGAATGATGCTCCCAGCTGTGTTGTCGACCATGGGGCAAATCCCGGTCTCATCTCGCACTTCGCCAGGCAGGGTCTGGTGGACATCGCGAACCGGATGATCGCCGACGGGATTGCACCGGACCCGGACCTCCTGGACCAGCTGATTCGGGACCGGGATGTCGCCCGCCTGGCCATGGAGACCGGGGTGAAGGTCATCCACTGCTCCGAGCGGGACACCCAGGTCTCCCGGCTGCCGAAACAGGTGGACGAGTTCGTCGGGACCTGGAGCATTGTCGGGTTGCGGGAGGAAGGAATCGCCCCGGCAGAGCTCGGCTGGGGGACCCATGAGAAAGAGCTGCCCGCCCTGGCACAGGTACCCCCTGTCGGACCGAAGAACGAGATCGTGCTTCCCCGGATGGGGATCAACACCTGGGTCCATTCCTGGATCCCCCACCAGGAGATCGTGGGCATGGTCATCCGGCACGGAGAGTCGTTCGGCATATCGGACCGGTGGACGGTCTGGGAGGACGGAACAGCGATCTATCGTCCGACAGTCAACTACGCCTACATGCCCTGTGATGCGACCTGTGCTTCGCTGCACGAACTGCGGGGGAGGAACTATGATTTGCAGCCCAGGCTGCGGATCATGAACGATTCAGAGATCGTATCGGGGGCTGACATCATCGGGGCGCTGCTGATGGGCCACCCGTACAACGCATGGTGGACCGGCAGCATTCTTACGATAGAACAGGCACGGCGTCTGGCCCCCGGGCAGAACGCAACCACGATCCAGGTCGCCATCGGAGTGGTGAGCGCCGTTATGTGGATGATTCAACATCCGAGGCAGGGCCTCTGCCTCCCTGACGACCTCCCCCACGAGTTTGTCCTGGACATCGCAAAGCCCTACCTGGGGGAATTCTATTCCGCTCCGTCTGACTGGACGCCCCTGAAAAACCGGGAGGTATACTTCAGGGAGAATCCCGAAAACGAGTACGACCAGGAAGATCCCTGGCAATTCAAAAATTTCTTATTTGTGCAGTGAGTCACTGAGATAAAGGCAAAGGGTGGAGGGGACATGACCGTGGAGCCACAGAAGAGCGGGACTGAGAATGATGTCCATCATATCAGCAAGGCCAAGAAGAAACTGCTGCAGAACCTCGCAAAGGAGCATGGGACTCCCATCTTCGTGATCGACCATGAAAAAATACGGCAGAATTACCGCGAATTCACAAAGCTCCTGCCCCACGTCCAGGTCTACTATGCTGTCAAGGCGAACTCGAATCCTGGTATTGTGAAGACGCTCTTTGATATCGGCTGCAGTTTCGATGTCGCATCCATGCCGGAATTCATGATCGTCTATGAGAATATCAGGGATATGCCTGATCAGGAACGGCAGGACTGGATCTGGGACAAGATCAT
>Ga0209269_1000957_pt1 | contig 18632 bp, 18 predicted proteins | sample MTBAKMMethaMetaG_FD_187455 | JGI IMG/M metagenome (GOLD analysis project Ga0209269, IMG submission 187455) | Enrichment culture microbial communities from Arthur Kill intertidal strait, New Jersey, USA, that are MTBE-degrading - MTBE-AKM (Arthur... | ecosystem: Environmental > Aquatic > Marine >... | reverse complement strand
TCAAAACCTGTTCGAAATCTTCAAGTGAGTTCAGCCGGTGACTGAGCTGCCAGCGCCAATCGTTCCATTTTTCGTCTGGAACATCCTTGTAGATGGGGGCGCGGCGTGAAGGGAATGGTTCCATTTGGTTAACTCCTTTCCACTATAAAAAAGGTTGATTATGCAATGACGCGATATGCAGAGAAAAAAATAACCCGGCATAACCGGAATTTCTTTTGCATCCACCATATCTATATTATTGTAAGGATTAATCGCAAATGGGTCAAATTGTATTAATAATTTATATGAACCTGCCAGATGCGCTTGACGCTGTTTTTTTAACATGCTATCATTATTCACAATGATTTAGCACTCTAACATCGAGAGTGCTAAAAATTAAGTAAACATGATTGAATTAACCGATCGACAAAAAGTCATCCTCTCATTGGTGATCCACGAGTACACCCAATCCGCGCTACCGGTTGGGTCGAAGAATCTGGTGGAGCATTACCGGTTGGAGTATTCCCCTGCGACCGTGCGCAACGAATTAGCCGCGCTGACTGAAATGGGGTATCTGCGCCAGCCACACACCTCAGCCGGGCGGGTTCCCACTGAGGATGGCTACCGTTATTTTGTCGGCAGGTTATTGCAACGGACAGAACTGCCGGCTGAAACCCGGCGGACGATCATTCACCAGTTTTACCAGACGCACCGCGATATCGATCAGTGGATGCGCCTGGCGGCCTCAGTCCTGGCGCACCAATCACAGGGCGCCTCACTGGTGACCGCGCCGCACTTGATGGAGTCGCGGTTTAAGCATTTGGAGTTAATCTCCACACGCGGGCGGCAGGTGCTGGTCGTGCTGGTCACCGTGGGCGGGCAGATTCACCAGCGCATTATGACGCTGAATGAGCCTGTTTCGCAAGAAGAGCTGTCTTCAATTGGTAACCGGCTGACCGGCTTGCTGACTGGTAAAGATGTGCGCGCGGTTTCAATATTACGCGAACAGCTGCGCGACCTGGACCATGAGGTGGCGGGCTGGGTGGTAGACCAAATGCGCACTTCAGACGCGCTGGTGTCCGGTGAAATCTACTTGGACGGCATCACCAATGTGCTGGCCGAGCCGGAATTTGCTGAATCGGAAGACGCCCGCCGCGCTCTGCGCGTGCTGGAAGAACGCTCTGTGCTGCAAGATTTACTTTCGCGCACGGTTTTGGGCGAACACGCCAGCGGGGTGCAGGTGCTGATCGGCGGCGAGGGTAATTGGGAAGAGTTAAGCCAGTGTTCCATCGTTTTGGCGCAGTATGGCGCGCCAGGGGTGGCGATGGGTACATTGGGTGTGTTAGGACCTATGCGGATGTCTTACGGGCGCACAATCTCAACCGTGCGCTTTGTCTCTGCGCTGCTCAGCGACTTTGTGGCTGAGACGATGACAGAATAATTGGATTTGAGGGAAGAATTATGGATCGAGAAACAAGGAAGAAAAAAGCACCACAAGCCAAGCCGGATGAAACGTTGCAGGCTGATGCCGTTTCTACTGAGCCGGTAGAAGCTGAGATCAATGAAAAAACTTCCGTTGATCCGCTTTTGGAAGTGAATCAGTTAAAGGAAGAATTGGATAGCGAGCGTAAAAAGAGCCAGGAAAATTTGGATGGTTGGCAGCGCGAGCGGGCAGATTTTTCCAATTACAAGAAGCGCATTGAGCGTGACCAGGTGTTAATGGCCAGCAACCTGAAATTTGAGTTGATCAAGAAATACCTGGTGGTGCAGGATGATCTGGAACGCGCTTTGAAGAATCGCCCAACCGAAGGCGAAGGCGCAAAATGGGCGGAAGGGATCGAGTTAGTCGGCCGAAAGCTGAAGAACGTCCTGGACGCGGAAGGGATCCAGCCAATTAATGCAGCCGGGCAAATGTTTGACCCCAATCTGCATGAGGCGATCACCAGTGAAGATAGTCCCGATCACGAAAGTGGTCAGGTGATTGAAGTATTACAACAAGGATATATGCTCGGCGAACGGGTATTGCGCCCGGCGCTGGTGCGAGTAGCTCGATAACTGAGGAGGATATCATGGGAAAAATCATTGGAATTGACTTAGGAACCACAAACTCTGTAATGGCCGTCATGATGGGCGGTGAGCCAACCGTCATACCCACCGCGGAAGGCGAACGGCTTTGCCCGTCGGTTGTTGCTGTAAATAAAAACCACGAGCGATTGGTGGGGCGTGTGGCGCGCAATCAGGCGATCGTCAACCCCGACAACACCATTTTCTCGATCAAACGCTTTATGGGTCGAAAATTTGACAATAATGAAGTTCAGCGCGTGGTAGAGCGTATCCCTTACCGGGTCAGCAAGGCCCCCAATGGGGATGTGCGCGTGGAATTGGATAGCAAAGACTACTCTCCGCCTGAAGTATCGGCGATGATTCTGGCCAAGCTGAAAGCCGACGCGGAAGCCTTTTTAGGCGAGCCGGTAACCCAGGCGGTCATCACCGTTCCGGCGTATTTCAACGACGCGCAGCGCAATGCCACCAAAGACGCCGGCCGGATCGCCGGTTTGGAAGTGCTGCGCATCATCAACGAGCCGACTGCCTCTTCTCTGGCCTACGGACTCGACAAAAAGAAAAATGAAGTCATCGCGGTGTACGACCTGGGCGGCGGTACCTTCGATATCTCCATTCTGGATGTAGGCGAAGGCGTATTCCAGGTGCGCTCCACCTCTGGTGACACCCTGCTGGGTGGTGACGACTTCGATCGCCGGGTGATGGATTACCTGATCGATGAGTTCAAACGCGAGAATGGCATGGACTTGCGCCAGGACCGCCAGGCGCTGCAGCGTCTGAAAGAAGCCGCTGAGAAGGCCAAGATCGAGCTTTCCAGCACCATGCAGACTGAAATCAACCTGCCTTACCTCACCGCGGATGCCAGCGGACCGAAACACCTGGTTATGACCCTGACCCGCGCCAAGCTGGAACAGTTAACCCAGGACCTGATCGACCGCTCGCTGGAGCCGGTGAAACGCGCGCTCTCTGACGCCGGGTTGAAACCCGCTGATATCGATGAGGTGGTGCTGGTGGGTGGTATGACCCGGATGCCCGCCGTGCAAGAAGCGGTCAAACGCCTGTTTGGCAAAGATCCGCATAAAGGTGTGAACCCCGATGAGGTGGTGGCGGTAGGCGCGGCCATTCAGGCCGGTGTGTTGGGCGGTGAAGTCAACGACATTCTGCTGCTCGACGTGACCCCGCTGACTCTGTCGGTGGAGACCCTGGGCGGTGTGGCGACCCCGATTATCGAACGCAACACCACCATCCCGACCCGCAAGAGCCAGATCTTCTCGACGGCTTCTGACGGCCAGACCCAGGTGGAAATTCACGTGCTGCAGGGCGAGCGCCCGATGGCTGCCGATAACAAGTCACTGGGGAAATTCATTCTGGATGGTATTCCCTCGTCGCCGCGCGGTATTCCGCAGATCGAGGTAACCTTCGATATCGATGCCAACGGTATTTTGAACGTGACCGCGGTGGATAAAGCCACCAACCGCAGCCAGAAGATCACCATTACCGCTTCCTCTGGTTTGAGTGAGAGCGAAATCGAACGCATGCGCAAAGAGGCAGAAGCGCACGCTGATGAAGACTTGAAACGCAAAGAACTCATCGAAGTGCGTAACCACGCAGATAACACCGCTTACACCGCCGAGAAATCGCTGCGCGACTTTGGCGACAAAGTGCCTGCTGAGATGAAGACCAAGATCGATGACGCGGTGAAGAAACTGCGCGAGAGCATGGCCACAGACAATGTGGATGACATTCGCAAGCAAACCGAAGACCTGGGTCAACTGATCCAGCAAATTGGCGCGACGATGTACCAGCAGCAAGGCCCGCAGGCGGGCGGTGAGCCGCAGGGCGGCGAACAGGCCGGCCCCAGTGGTGAAGATGTTGTGGATGGCGAATTCAAAAACGCTTAAAATCGGTTAGAATATACGGCAGTGGGCAGAAATCTGTCCACTGCCGCTCAAATTGAACGGAATTTTCCCCGCCCTTTATCTGGGGCGGCATTTTATTGATAAGGCAAACTACGCATGGCACCTCGAGATTATTATGAAATCCTGGGCGTTCCGCGAACGGCAACCGCCGATGAGCTGAAAAGCGCCTTCCGGCAGCTGGCCCGAAAATATCACCCGGATGTGAATAAAGACCCGGGCGCTGAGGATCAATTTAAAGAGATCAACGAAGCCTATGCCGTGCTCTCCGATCCAGAAAAACGGGCCGCCTACGACCGCTACGGCTACGAAGGCTTGAATGGCATGGGCGGGATGCCCGACTTTAGTACGATGGATTTTTCAGACCTGTTTGAAGGTCTGTTTGGCTTTGGTGGATTCGGTGGCAGCAGTTCGCGGCGTTCGCGCAACGCGCCCCGCCGCGGCGCAGACCTGAATATGATGGTTACGCTGGAGTTTGAAGAAGCGGTATTCGGTGTAGAGAAAGAAATCGAAATCACGCGCGACGAAGTTTGCTCCACCTGCTCCGGCAGCGGCGCGGAACCGGGCACCAGCCCGAAAACCTGCCAATCTTGCGGCGGTCGTGGAGAAGTCCGACAGGTGCGCCAGACCTTGCTGGGTTCGATGGTGCAGGTAAGCACCTGCCCCACCTGCCAGGGCAAAGGTGAAGTGATTGAAACCCCCTGCCATACCTGCCGCGGGCGCGGGTTGGAACGTAAATCTGTGAAAAAAGTTGTACCCATCCCGGCCGGGGTGGACAGCGGTACACAAATCCGATTGGCGGGAGAAGGCCAACCCGGAGGGAACGGCGGGCCGAATGGCAATATTTACCTGGAAATTCGGGTGAAGGAGCACAAGTTCTTTAAACGCCGTAAAGATGATGTATTGCTGGATTTAAAAATCAACATCGCTCAGGCTACGCTGGGGGCGGATGTGGAAATCCCCACTTTGAAGGGGACTGAAAAAATAAAAATTCCGGCTGGAACCCAACCCGGCAAGGTGTTCACCTTAAAGGGCAAAGGGATACCGCACTTGCGCGGCAGCGGCAATGGCGATCAGCTGGTGGTGGTGAACGTGGCTGTGCCCACCCACCTTTCGCACGAGCAGCGCGAGTTGTTCGAGCAACTGGCAAAAACCCTGGGGAGCGAAGTTTCGCCACAGGAAAAGAGTTTTATGGACGTGTTGAAAGAGGTTTTGGGTGGAAACTAAGGCTTACTGGATTGAAATTTCACTCACCGTAGATGGTGAGCTGGCCGAAGCGTTGGCAGAGGCGATCAGCCGTTATGTGGTCAACGGGGTGGTGGTGGAAAGCGAAGCCATCTCGCTGCCGGATAACGCGGAGGGCATCCCCTCCACGATCGCCAAAGTATACGGATACATCCCGGTGGATGAGAAGTTGGAAGAAACCCGTCAGAAGATCGAAGAAGCTTTGTGGTATTTGGGGCGCATTCAACCTTTACCGCAGCCGACCTACCGCAAGATTGAAGAGCAAAACTGGATGGCAGCCTGGAAATCGCGTTACCATCCCATCCCGGTGGGCGAGCGTCTGCTGGTGTTGCCGGCCTGGATGGAACAAACCGACCCCACCCGCTTGGCGATTCGCATCGACCCGAGCATGGCATTTGGCACCGGCACGCATCCTTCCACGCAGTTATGCCTGCAAATGACGGATAAATACACTCAGGCGGGTGAGCAGGCAATTGACGTGGGTTGTGGCTCTGGGATTTTATCGATTGGCGCGGCCTTGCTGGGCGCCAGTCGGGTGGTAAGCGTGGATATTGACCCGGAATCGGTTAAGGCCACCCGCGAAAATGGTGAAGCCAATGGGGTGCTGGGTCAACTGGAAATTGGCCCCGGCTCAGTCAGCGAAGTGCTGCGCGGAGATTATTCTTTCAACCAGGCTCCGCTGGTGCTGGTGAACATTCTCGCGCCGATTATTCTGCAGCTATTCCAGGATGGGCTGGCCGATCTGGTGACCCCGGGTGGCAAGCTGGTCATGGCGGGAATTTTGGAGCCGCAAGCGCGCAGTGTGGAAGAAGCCGCCGAGGCGCGCGGCCTGCGCAAGATCGATCACGGGCAGATCAACGACTGGGTCTGTCTGGTGTATGAAAAATAAATTGAAACGGGTGAAGCCAAAGAAAAGCTTCACCCGTTTTTTGTTTCAGGTCGAGCGGATTTGGGTTGTCTTACCAGATCCGTTCCAGATCGAAGTTTTCACAGGGGCGGCGGCCAATCTTGGCCATGTCCACCCATTCGCCGTGAATCTTCAGGCGCACCACGTCGGCGGTGTAATCGGTTTTGGTAGGACCATGATTATCGAACAACGAAGATCCCACCGCATAAATATCCACCGGTACCCCCAGTTTTTCAAAGCGGTTGATGCGCTCGGCGTCAAAACCACCGGAAACGACAATCTTGACCGAGGCGCAGTATTCGCGGGCGCGTTCCATCCACTCCGCGGGTAAATTCCAGTCTTTCCAGGCGTTGTCCAGCGCTTCCCGAACGATATGCACCAGGCGCGGTGTTACGCCTAAATCCAACTTGGGATCGCCAAGCGGCGGAACGGCAACATCTCGCAGCGATCCGCTGGTGTCGAGGCGCACCCCATACAGCAGATATCGATTGGCTTCTTCTTGTTTGCCTGAATCAACCAGCTGGCGATATTTGTGGAACATGGCGGTGCAAACCCGCAGGGAGTCCGCCACGCAGTCGTTGTTGAAATCCACCAGGGCGATGCGCGGAATGGAGGCGGGTTGAATGCGCGCGAAAGCCAGCATGGCTTCGGCGGTATCGCCAAGGAAGCTGGCAATAGCCGCGTGGGCTACTGTGCCACCGCCCGCGCCGCCCCACCAGTCTCCCTGGGCGTCGGTGGAGACGAATGGCCCTAATTTGTGGGCGTAATCCATATTATAGCGTTCCACAGCGATGTGATACGCGTAACCGTCAGCAGCCTGGACTTCATGCACGTCAAACCGGGCGGGGAAGAAGAGCAGTGGCTTACCGCGCGCGGCAATCAGGGTATGGTAAACGTTGGTAGCTACCCGGCTGGCGCGGGTGAGGATTCCCAGGATGGTGGTTTCGAGGTGAGCAAAGTCACGGTAGTAGCCGCGGATACGCAGCACCGGCTGCACATCCATGGGGTCACCGTTACTGTACACCTTGCAACCGTCTTGAATTGCCCAGACCTCCAGATTGGCATGGGTATCTATCCATTGATCGCCCTGCCAGTAACCGGTGCAGTGACGCAGCATGGTGAGGGCTTTGTCGATGCCGACCACCACGGTATCTCCCAACCGGCGGGTGAAGAATTGCATCTCCACTTCGATATCGCCGCAGTTAATCCCCTTGTCGACCATTGACTCTGGCAGGTTGGGGTATTGTCCCTGATAGGTGTATTTTTCTTGCGCCAGCACGGTAAGCATGTTGGCGATATTGACAAAATATTTATCGGTGTACCAGCCGTCGCGCATGCGGTCGATGTCGAGTTTGAAAGTGGAGTTATCCAGCCTTTTGTTGTCGAAAACGCTCATAGTGGCTCCTTGTCAGCCGGCAATGGTTGTTTGTGTAAATTTTACACTATTATATCTTTTTCATTTGAAAAGTCAAGCCTGATGGCAGGAATCGAGCTGGGAAGGAATGAACGGCGACCCCGTCCCCACAGTGGTGCCGCGATCCTTTCCTGCGCGGCAGAGAAGTGTGAAAAGGGTTCGCGCAAATCCAGTTAATCCTTTATGATTAAAGCCTTACCAATAAGCAGTAATTTGAAGTTTTCAGTATAATGAATGATAATAGATGAATCTGAAAAATTGGAGATGCTGAACGATGAAGCACAAGCGCCTATGGATCTTCTTACCTTTACTCAGCCTGGTCGCGGCCGCGTTGGGCTGTAATTTGCCCGGGAGAATGCCGCCGGCTCCCGCGCCCACGGTTTCTGATTCAGAAGTAGCCACGCAGGTCGCCAAAACGATGGAAGCACATGGAGGGGAGGCGACCGCCACACCTGAAGTGGTCGTGACCGCGACTACCGTTTCGGAACCCGAGCCTGAACCCGAACCGTTACCCGCAGTCCTGCGGGTGGCGTTTAGTGACGCCAATCGAGATTTGTGGGTCTGGGAGGAGGGTTCAAGCCCGATCAAGCGAGTTGATTCTGGTGACATCGTGGATGCGAAACTCTCTTCCGATGGCCAACAGCTTTTGTTTGCCCGATCGGCAGACTTCACGGAATACAGCCTGTGGGTATTGCCATATGCGGGCGGAAGCGAGCGCGAACTGGTGAGCGCGGAAGATTTCGAAGAAATGAAGGGTTTTGATGATGCGATCACCGCGCAACCATTTGTTTATGATTGGGTTCCGGGCGCCAACCAGGTTTATTTTGTCACTTCGCCGGTGTTTGAAGGGCCGGGTCTGGTGGTGAACGATGATTTATGGCTGGTGGATGCCGCCAGCGGTGAACGGAGCGAGCTGCTCGAGCCAGGAGATGGCGGATTGCCTTATTACGCGCCGGATGGGGAAAGCATCATGATTTCCACCGCCGAAAACATTATGCTGATGAACGCGGACGGCAGCGGGCGAGAAGTGGTGAAAGAATTCGATCCGGTACTGACTTACAGTGAATATATGTATTACCCGTCAGTGCAGTGGCGCAGTGACAGCGGCCTGGCGGGTGCGGCCATCCCGCCTGAGGATCCGCTGGCTTCTCCAGCAGGCGAAACCTGGGTGGGCTTTTTGGCTTTGGATGGAGAAGCGCGAGAGATTAAAAGCGTTGCGGCCCATTTCCTTTCCGCCGCCGTGTTTAACCAGCAGCTCGAGAAGTTTGTCTACTTAAAAAGTGTGGGCGCGGCAGGAGAAAATCGCAGCGAACTACGCGTGGTGACGGCTTTAGACGCGGATGAGCCCGGTGATACAGCATTCGTTAGCGGTAATATTGAGTTTTTGGCCTGGGCTCCGGATGGCGAGCGCTTCGTCTATATCAACCGTGGAGATGCGAAGACGATGCTGGGGCAGGTGGGAGCTGGGCGAATGGAGCTGAGCGGGGTAAAAGACCCAATTGGCTTCGCCTGGATTGATGACAATCAATTCCTGTATCTGCAACGCGGTTCAGAATCCTGGAAGATGTACATCGCCCAGATTGGCGCAGACCCGGTAGAGGTCGCAGATCTTGGCCCTGTGGACGCCTACTTCCCCACCTATAGTTTTGTGAAATAAGCCGGATTTGCTCACTTTTCCGACAATAAACCTCCTTTACTAAATCAGTAAAGGAGGTTTTGGTTTATGCAAAACAAGAAAAAATGCAGGGACATTTGCTGGACCAGGCTAAAAAAAACAGGGCAGATCATTCGATTTGCCCTGGAGAACATGTTATTGATGGATTAATTATCCGGCGGTTACCAGAGTCCCTACCGATTCACCCAGCAGAGCGCCGCGTAAAGCGGATTCGTCAAACAGATCCAGCACCAGAATGGGGAGTTGGTTTTCCATACACAGCGAGATGGCGGTGCTATCCATCACTTTGAGCTGGCGGTTGAGGGTGTCGATGTAGGTGAGGTGATCAAACTTGACCGCGTTGGGATTTTTCTTGGGGTCAGAGTCGTACACACCGTCGACTTTGGTAGCTTTGATCAGCACATCCGCGCCGATTTCCATGGCGCGCAGGGCGGCCGCGGTATCGGTGGAAAAGTAAGGGTTGCCGGTGCCGCCGCCAAAGATGACCACCCGCCCTTTTTCCAGATGGCGGATGGCGCGCCGGCGGATGTATGGCTCAGCGACGGAGCGCATTTCCACGGCCGACTGCACGCGGGTGACCACATCCAGGCTCTCGAGCGCATCCATCAGGGCCAGGGCGTTCATCACCGTAGCCAGCATGCCCATATAGTCGGCAGTCGCGCGGTCCATACCCAATTCCAGACCTTCCCGGCCGCGCCATAAGTTGCCCGCGCCGATGACGATGGCTACATCCACGCCCATTTCGCGCACTTCGCGCACGCGTTCGGCAATATGCAAAGCGCGATGCGGGTCAATCCCGAATTGCTGCGGGCCAGCCAATGCTTCACCGCTTAATTTAAGCAAAATGCGATGATATTTAATATTTTCCATATTTTTCTCCCGGTTTTCACATCCGGCAGTCCTGCCTTTGGCAGGAGGGACGGAATACCTTGATCGTTACAGTCAATTTACCATTAATGGCTTGCTAAAAAAAAGGCCAACCGGAAGGTTGGCCTTTTTGCAATGTTTCTATTCTTCTGAAGTGGTTTCACCCAGTGCCCAACGGACAAAGCGTCGAACGATGACACTTTCGCCGATCGAGACGATGTTCTGGTTGATCAGCTCCTGAACGGTGATGGAGTCATCACGGATGTAGGGCTGGCGCAGGAGGACGGTCTCGTCTTTGAATTTCTTGATGGTGCCTTCTACGATGCGGGGGATGATTTGCTCAGGTTTGCCCTCTTCTTTGGCGCGAGCGGTAGCAATGGCTACTTCGTGCTCGAGCACGCTCTCGGGAATATCCGATTCGTTGATGTAGAGGGGGTTCGCCGCAGCAATCTGCAGGGCGATTTCGTGCGCCAGGGTGCGGAAAGCAGCCGAGCGGCCGACAAAGTCGGTTTCGCAGTTGAGTTCAACCATCACGCCCACGCGGCCATCGCCGTGGTTGTACAGTTCCACCACACCTTCAGAGGCGTTGCGGGTGGCGCGTTTCGCCGCGGTGGCCAAACCTTTTTCTCGCAGAAAATCGAGGGCTTTATCGAAGTCGCCTTCAGCAGTTTCGAGCGCTTTGCGGCAGTCTAAAATACCGGCGCCGGTCATCTCTCGTAATTTTTTGATATCTTCAGTTGTAATAGCCATGCCAAATCCCTTCAAAACAATGATTTCTCTATCGAAGCCAGGATTTACTCCCCGTCTTCGTCTTCGCTTTCTTCTTCACGACTGCCCAGTTTGGCCAGTGTGGCTTCGCCCAGCAATTCCTCATCGTCCATTTCAACGTCTTCACTCACCAGGCGGCGGCGTGGGCGAGCGACGGCTTCGTACTTCGGTTGATCGGCTGCGCCTTCAGCTTCTCCGTCTTCTTCTTTGCGCATGGATTTACCTTCGATCACGGCGTCAGCAATCTTGCCTACCAGCAGTTTGATGGCGCGAATGGCATCATCGTTGGAGGGGATCACATAGTCGATATCGGTGGGGTTGCAGTTGGTGTCCACTAACGCGATGACCGGGATTTCCTTCAGGTTGGCTTCGTGGATGGCGGTGACTTCGCGAGAGATGTCAACAACGAAGATCAGGTCAGGCAAGTTGCGCATGTTGCGAATACCGCTCAGGCGCAGTTTGAGACGATTGATTTCGCGTTGGATCAGCAGACCTTCTTTTTTGGTGAGCTGGTTGATTTCACCAGTCTCTTGCATGCGCTCGAGGCGCTCCAGCTCGCGAATACGCTGTTGAATGGTTACCCAGTTGGTCAGGGTGCCGCCCAGCCATCGTTCGGTTACGTAGGGGCTGCCGCAGCGGATCGCTTCTTCAGCGATGGTTTCTTGGGCCTGGCGTTTGGTACCGACGAATAATACGGTACCGCCATTGGCGACGGTGTCGCGCACGATGTTGTAGGCATCGTTGAGCAGTTTGACAGTTTGCTGCAGGTCAATGATATGGATGCCGTTGCGTTCGGTGAAGATGAATGGTTTCATCTTCGGGTCCCACTTGTTGGTGCGGTGACCGAAATGTACGCCGCTCTCGAGGAGAGCTTTCATGGAAACAACACTAGCCATTTTTATAAATCTCCTTTTGCGTTTTTACCCTCCGCCTCTGTCTACCCGGCTTCACACCACGAACTTGCGTGGCACGCAGAAATCGGTCGAGAGGCGTGCGGAATCAAAGATTTTTAAGCGGGTGAAGTATATCACACTTGGACGGGAATCGTCCAGCGCGAAACACGCGATTTAATTTATGAAGAGAAGCGTTTGGATTGTGAGGAAGTTGTAACTATAGCCATTCCACCAGTCCGCTGGATTGGTGATAAACCGCCGCGCGGACGACCAGCTTGCCAGCCTGGATAGCCGCCGGAATTATGAGGCCGCTCTGCGAAAGTTGCCGGGCGGCCAGGCGCGCGCCACAGGTGATGGCGTTTTCCAACAGGTCTCCGGTTTGGGTTTGGGCTTCCCGCACGGCCGGTTCAAGCAGTGCCAACAAGCCGCTGGCGGGTTGGTCCGCGTGGATGGTCTCAACCGTGGCGGTCAATGCGCCACAACCAGAATGACCCAATACCACCAGCAGCGGTACGCCGAGGTGTTCCACCGCGTATTCAATGCTCCACTGGGCTAGATCACAGGCGGGGCTGCCGGCGGCTCGCACCACAAACAGGTCGCCTAATCCCTGATCAAACAAGATTTCGGGCGAGATGCGCGAATCGGCGCAGCCAAGGATCACAGCAAAGGGTGATTGGCCCTGTACCAGCCGCTGGCGGGTAGGTGCATCCTGGTTGGGGTGAGCAGGTGTTCCAGCGGCAAAGCGGCGATTCCCTTCGATCAACTGCTGCAGGGCATCTAATGGGGTGATTTGATTGGCAGGTGTCATTGTTGTTCCTTAGAACCATATTCCGGATTGAGCTGTATTTTAACCTATCTGGCGGCAATTGGATGTAGGGAAATCGGGATAAGCATACTATAATCTAATCACCTGAATCTATCGCGGAGGCAAGCATGAATCAATTGGGAGAGCGGTTTCGATCGGCATTGGTATACGCGGCTCATTTGCATGGCGACCAGATTCGCAAGGGTAGCGGTGTGCCGTATCTTTCACATTTGCTGGCAGTGAGCAGCCTGGTAATGGAAAACGGTGGTGACGAGGACGAGGCAATCGCCGCCCTTTTGCATGACGCGGTGGAAGACCGGGGCGGAAATCATATTTTGCAGGAGATTCGCTCCGAGTTTGGTGAGAAGGTGGCTGAAATTGTAAAAGGCTGTTCGGATTGTGAAGGAAGCCCTAAACCGCCCTGGCGGGAGCGCAAAGAAGCCCATTTGCGGGATTTGGGAGCCGCGAATGATTCGGTCTTACTGGTAACCTCAGCCGATAAGTTGCACAACGCGCGCTGCTACCTGACCGATTATCGCGTTCGGGGTGAGGAGTTATGGTCGCATTTCCGAGGGGGCAAAGAAGGCACGTTGTGGTATTTGCGCGCTTTTGTTGAGCTGGCACGCGAACGCGGTCCAAAATTGCTGATTGACGAATTGGAGCGGGTGGTAAGTGAATTGGAACGCCTGGCCCAATAGCCTTAGGAAGCAGCATTGACACGAATGATATAATAATCTCAATGGCTAGCAAAACAAGGGAGTAAAGTTTGGCACGCAAACGATCAGTGGAAGATCTATCCGTCAGCGAGTTAAGACAACTTCTGATTGAAAAACGCCGGGCGGAACGCTACGGTCGGATGAACCATTATCGCCGTACCGGACGGGTGATTCGGGGAGAAGAATTGGGCTCACCGGCATCGCTGGCTGATCTGAGCAGTGTGCCATTACCGGCCGATGATCTGGAAGAAGCAACACCCCGCCAGCGGGCTGGCGCAAAGCAAACCTGGCTTTCACGCTTGCTTTTGCTGGTTGAGGTTGTAGCGGTAGCCGGATTGATTTTTGTATTGTTCAACGGAGCCAATCTGGTGCGATCGCTCAACCAGGAAGTGTCGGCAGCCATGCAGCAGCCCACGCTGACCCCCACACCGTTGATCATGGCGGTCGTGCTGCCTTCAGGTCACACCCCACCGAACTCGGCTGGAGGCGTGCAACCCAATGAGGCGGAGATCCCCGAGCATTTGCGGCCGTTGGTGCAAAGCCTGGCAGATTTACCGGTACCTACACCTGGCCCGCAACAGGCGGTGCGCATTCAGATCCCAGCCATTGGCGTCGATCATCCGGTAGTCCAGGGTGATGGTTGGGAACAGTTGAAAAAAGGGGTCGGCCAGCATATTGGCACGCCAAACCCCGGGCAGGAGGGCAATATCGTCCTCTCGGCGCACAATGATGTGTTTGGTGAAATCTTCCGCGACCTGGACCGGCTCAGCCCCGGGGATGAAGTGGTGTTATTTACCAACCAACGGACCTATACCTATGTCATTCAGGATACCAAGATCGTCGAACCCACCCAGGTGGAAGTCATGGCCCCCACCAGCGAACCGGTGGTAACATTGATCTCCTGTTATCCCTATTTGGTGGATAACAAGCGAATTGTGGTGAGCGCATATCTAAAAGATGGAAGTTGAGTTATAATTCAGGGCATCATAGCTTTGAGGAGTGATAGGAATGGCGAAAAAAGATAAACGCAGCGTATCTCGTGGAACTGAAACACAAAGCCAGGTGACCAGCCGCGGGCGCGTTTCGGTGAGCAGCGAGTTCAACCCGGATTACACGTACATCATCAATGACCTGAAACGCATCGGCACGCTGGCAGTAATTTTCCTGGTGGTGTTGGTCGCGCTTTCGTTTGTGCTCTAGGATACCAAGACGATAATCTGCGCGCGGATGTTCTTGCGGGCAGAATCATGATAAAACCACTTAGAAGAGGCTGGTTTCAGCCTCTTTTTCGTTTAAGAGCTGGGCCCCATCCCCGCGTTGCAGGGAAGGGGCTGAAACCGGGTATCTTGGTGAGTGAGTTTCTCTCCCCCGCTGTGCGGGGGAGCCGGAGGGGGTGTTTTTATCGGCCGAATACCAAAGGTTCCTGTGTTAATCAGTGATTCTTAGGCCCCCACCCGGCCTCCCCCGGCAAGCCAGGAGAGGTGCCTTGGGGTTGAGATGATACCCCCATCCCCGCGTTGCAGGGAAGGGGCTGAAACCGGGTGTCTTGGTGAGTGAGTTTCTCTCCCCCGCTGTGCGGGGGAGCCGGAGGGGGTGTTTTTATCGGCCGAACACCAAAGATTCCTGTGCTAATCAGCGATTCTTAGGCCCCCACCCGGCCTCCCCCGGCAAGCCAGGAGAGGTGCCTTGGGGTTGAGATGATACCCCCATCCCCGCGGCTGAGCCGAGCGATTCCAACCGACGCTGGGTGAAGAGTCAGCGAATAAAAACTCCGTATTGACTGTGTTTCTTTAGTCTGCTATATTGGACTATAGTCTAACGGAGTGTATGATGCCAGAAGATAACCTTGTCCCGACTGCTGAAAATACGTTAAAAATAATCGAGCTGCTGCTCGACCAACCGGATGGGCTTTCCCCGCAGGAGATGCTGCCTCACCTGGAGGTGTCGCGCAGCTCTCTGTTTTTGTTGCTACGCACTTTGAAAACTCTGGGATATCTGGATCAAAGCGAGCGGCGCGGGCGGTACCGGTTGGGGCAACGATTGGCCTCCTGGCGTCTGGCGCAGACCTCTCCAGCGGCGCATGATCTGCTCAGCGCGTTCTATACGGAAGCAGGTCGCAGCCCGTGTGGAGAAACTCTGGCGCTGGCGACCGTCTCGGGTGGGCAAATAATCATTCTGGCCCAGAGAGAAGGCACGCAACAGGTGCGCAGTGTGCTCACTCCGGGCAAGCTTTACGCGGATCTGGAAGCGGCCAGACGCGTGCTTTCGGCAGCGCCAGACGAGCAAGTGAAGGCAAATGGGTTTGCCGTGGCGCTGCGGGGAGATTGCCTCGACCTGGCGCTGCCAATTTGTCGCGATGGGCGCAAAGCAGATGCGGCATTGCTGATCACCACGCCGGCTTTTCGCTATTCCGAGCAAAAGCTGCTTGCAGAAGAGCTGGAAGACTTACGCATGTCGGCCGCGCGGATTTCCTATCAGCTAGGGGCGGTGGTGTACGCGCCTTATCAGGATCAAGCTGACCTGGGTGTGGAGCGCAAACGCGCGTTGACCGAGCGGGAGATCCAGGACTTTCTACAAGGCCCTTGGGCGGCGCGCCTGGCCTGCTTACGCCCGGATGGGCATCCGCACGTCATACCGGTGTGGCAGGAATGGGATGGAAAGGGCTTTTACATCATCGCCTGGGCGGGATCGCAATGGGTGGATTTTGTGCTCAGCAATCCCAATGTATCGTTGACTGTGGACGAGCCCTGGCAGCCGTTGCGGCGGGTGGTGGTGCGCGGTCAGGCGAAAGAAATTTCCCAGACGGAAGAGCAAGTGAACCTGGAAGCGCTGGTAGAGCGGCTCGCCCGCCGTTATCTAGGGCAGCCTGCGTATGGGCTGGCAGATCAGATTGAACGGGTATTTCGCATTACGCCAGATAACCTGAGTGGGTATCAGGGCCTGCCAAGTGCCAGAAACGGAGGATAACATGCGCTTATCGGTGGACAATTTAAGTCATGTGTTTAATGGGGGAGCTGACCGGCACGCCCTGGAACAGATAAGTTTTACGGTCGAGGATGGCCAGTTTGTGGCTTTGCTTGGACCGAGCGGTTGCGGAAAATCCACTTTGCTGCGTTTATGCGCCAATTTACTGCAACCTTCTGGCGGCCGGATTGAGATCGAAGGAAAGTCTCCAGTCGAGGTAGCGCGGCGCAGGCAGATCGCCTGGCTGGCGCAAAGCCCGGCATTACTGCCCTGGCTGACTGCCGCCCAAAATGTGGAACTGGCCTGCCGTTTCCATAATTTGGATCGCGAACCACGTTTGCTGCCCCAGCATGCGTTAGATATGGTGGGGCTGGCAGACGCGGCCGGGGTGTATCCGGCGGCGCTCTCGGGGGGGATGCAGCAGCGGCTGGCATTGGCGCGCCTGTTGACCCAGGAAGCCGCATTATGGCTGATGGACGAACCCTTTGCCGCGTTGGATGAACTGACCCGGGAGCGTCTGACAGTGGAGTTGGCGGATATTTGGGGCCGCCTGCGCCCAACCGTTTTATGGGTTACCCACAATATTTATGAAGCGCTGCGCCTGGCAGACCGGGTGCTGGTATTCAGCCCCGCGCCGGGAAGAATTGTGGCGGATATCAACGTTAATTTACCGCGCCCACGCGTGGAAAGCGACCCGGCCTACCAGCAACTCTTAAAAACGCTGCGCGCCGCGCTGCAAGGCCAACCCGTGCAAATTCTGGAATGGGCAGTGTCATGTTAAAACAAGCGCGTGGTTCCTCTGGGCGGGTGGCGCTGATCATCTCGTTGAGTTTCGGCTTGCTCTGGGAAGTGGGGGTGCGCGTCTTTAACGTGCCGGTATATTTATTACCCGCGCCTAGCCGGGTGCTGGTAGTGCTGGCTGAAAATACCGGGCTGTACGCGCAAGCCTCACTGATTACTTTAAGTGAAGCCTTACTGGGATTGTTGTTGGGGGTATTGGCGGGCGCGCTGCTGGCCAGCCTGTTGACCCTGCATCCGGGTTTGGAGGGCGGGGTGATGACCCTGGCGATTTTGGTCAAGTCTACCCCGTTGGTGGCAATCGCACCGTTGCTGACCCTGTGGTTCGGTTTTGGGGTGTTGCCGAAAGTCATGATCACCGCGTTGATGACTTTTTTCCCGGTATTGGTGAATATTCTCAGCGGGCTGAATCACACCGACGCGGCGTTGGTGGATTTGTTTCACTCGTGGAATGCCAGCCAGCGGGAACAATTTTTTCATTTGCGGGTACCCTCGGCTTTACCCTATCTCTTCGCGGCATTGAAGATCAGCGCGCCATTGGCATTGATTGGCGCGGTGGTAGCCGAGTGGACCGGAGCTTCCGGTGGGTTGGGGCGCACGATGTGGCTGGCCTATACCAACCTGAACCTGCCGTATTTGTTTGCTGCCATTTTTGTGCTGGCAGCCGCGGGGGTGATCATTTATCGGGGCCTGGATTGGGCGGAGCGCCGGGCTGTCTTCTGGCTGGCGGAATCCGTGATTTAATTGTTGATCGATGAGGGAAGCATGAAAAGATCCATTTTATTGTCTGTTTTTGTGGCACTTGCCCTTGTGACCGGCTGCGCGCCAGCCCCGGCCACGCCGAAGCCATTACAAGAAATGACTTTCATGGCAGGGTACAAACCCCAAGCCAATCTGCCCTTCGTGGGTGTGTATGTGGCTCAGGAAAAAGGCTTCTTCGCGGATGAGGGGTTATTGGTGCATATCGAGCATTCACCGGGGGGCGGTGAACATCTGCAGCTGGCGGCTACCGGCAAGGTAGATGTCACCACTCAGGACGCGGCGGTTTTATTAAAGCGGCGGGCAGACCCCGGATTGCCGCTGGTCTCCTTCGCGCTCATTGGCCAGCACGGGCAGCAGGCTTTTGCCGCGCTGGCGCAGACAGGCATGCAGACGCCAAAGGATTGGGAAGGCCATTTGGTGGGGTACAAAGGCACCCCGCCGCCGGACTTGCTAGCGCTGATCCAGCTGGCGGGTGTGGATGAAAGCCAGGTGGAAATGGTCAATGTCGGTTTTGATCCGCGCTTGCTAACCGAGGGCAAAGTGGATGTGTACCCTGTGTTTAAATCGAATGAACCCTATTTGTTGCGCCAATGGGGCTATGACCTGGTGTTATGGGACGCGGCTGAATATGGCGTACCTACATTGGGGTTGACTTATGTTACTTCAGAACAGATCCTGGCTGAAAAACCAGAAATGTTGGCCGCCTTCTTGCGCGCGGCATTGAAGGGGATTCAGTACGCCCAGGAAAATCCCGACGAGGCGGTGCAAATTGTGCTGAAATACGCCGGACCGGAGACAGACGCGGGCCATATGCGCTACATGCTGGAGACAGAACTGGCTGACGCGGTTTCTGACGCGGCGG
>Ga0209269_1000956_pt1 | contig 18633 bp, 16 predicted proteins | sample MTBAKMMethaMetaG_FD_187455 | JGI IMG/M metagenome (GOLD analysis project Ga0209269, IMG submission 187455) | Enrichment culture microbial communities from Arthur Kill intertidal strait, New Jersey, USA, that are MTBE-degrading - MTBE-AKM (Arthur... | ecosystem: Environmental > Aquatic > Marine >... | reverse complement strand
CTTGGACTGCGCCTGCCGCAGCAGCTTTGCCCAGTGTTTGTCCACGATCCCGTACACCCACATCGCCATCTCGTACTCCAGGAACGCGATATCATCCCGGGGATCATGACTCCCGATATCGACAGGGTTCCCCTCGCTGTCGGTTGAACCGCTGGCATCGAGGATATGGAGGATGGCATCGGCCTGCCGGAGGTTATCCAGGAACTGGTTGCCGAGGCCCCGCCCTTTGTGGGCGTCCGGGACCAGGCCGGCCACATCCACGAGGTTGATGGGGACGAACCTGACCCCGTCAGAGCAGCTCTCGCAGGGGAGTGAGAGACTCTTGCAGGGACAGGCTGCCCGCAGGTAGGCCACCCCGAAGTTGGCATCGATCGTGGTGAAGGGGTAGTTCGCAATCTCTGCAGGGGCCATGGTTGCTGCCCGGAAAAAGGTTGATTTTCCGCCATTCGGCTTCCCCGCGAGGGCCAGAGTAATCATAGCAATTCCCTTTAAGTGATGCTACCTAATTAAACTGTTATTATGTCATTTGTCGCCCGGAATACCTACTATTTCGATGCTCCCGGTGCGGAGAACACGGCCGACTGCGCCCGGTTTGCGGTCGAGCGTGCCCGGGAACTCGGCCTCTCAAAGATTGTCGTGGCAAGCACCTCGGGTGAGACGGCACTGCTGTTCCATGAAGCAGTGAAGGGGACCGACATCGATCTCATCGTGGTCACCCACGTGGTCGGCTTCTCGAAACCAGGAGTCTGGGAGTTTGAACCCGGAACTGCCGAGAAACTCTGCGATGCCGGGGTGTTAATCGTCACCGGAACCCACGTACTCTCCGGGCTGGAGCGTTCATTCTCCCGTTCGCCGAAGGTGGGCGGGGGATCCCGGACCGACGCCGTGGCTGAAGCCCTCCGCAGGGTTGTCGCTGTGGGCCTGAAGGTTGCCGTGGAGTGTGTCCTGATCGCTGCCGACCAGGGAGCAGTCGGGGTCGATGAAGAGGTTATCGCCGTGGGCGGAACCTACAACGGTGCCGATACCGTCTGTGTGATCCGGCCGGCCCATACGGCCTCCTTCTTCGACCTGCAGGTGCGGGAGATCGTGGCCATGCCTCGGGTCAGGTAACATGGTCACAGCATCACTTCGTTCCGCCCTGGGTATGCTCCGCATCCCTTCTCTCTGGCTCCCGGGTATAGCGAGCGGTCTCTTCTCCGCGTCCTTTATCCTCCTTCAGTTCTTCTCCGGTGCCTTTATCGCCGAGCGGCTCTGGATCCTCGAGATGGTGGTCTTCCCGTTCTTTGTTGCCGGGCTGATGCACCAGGTGAAGACCGGAGAAAGCTCGTTCTCATCCTTCTTTACCGGGGGAATTGCCGGCTATTTCCGGGTACTCCTCCCCTCCCTGGTCATCTTTTCCGGGCTGCTCCTCACCATGTTCCTGCTGCTCCTCCCGCTGACCATCCTCGGGCTTGCCGAAACCGCCCTGGCATTTATGCTGGTAGCGGTCAGTTTCACCGTGCTCTTCTTCACCTTTTTCTACGATGCCGCGGCGATCATCGAGGAGCGGAAGGTCTTTGACTCGATCCGGCGGAGTGTTGAGTTTGTCCTGCAGCAGACCCGGGCCTGCCTGGTCTTCTATCTCATCTCCCTTGCCATCGGTTTTGCCGTCTTCCTGGCAATCCTGCTGGCCTGGACCGCATCGCTCTATGACCGGCTCGAACCCCTGGCTGCGATGGGTGCGGCGGAGATCCAGTCGTTTTCCTTCGACCAGTTCAATGCACTCCTCGGTGCTGACGGCATCCTGGTGAGCGCACTCTTCGTGTTTATCGGGGTTGCCGTAATCATCTCCGTTATCTACAGCTTCAAGGCCTGTTTCTTCCGGGATTATGCCGGGGTGCCGGCTGCGGAGGTCCCCGTCCAGGGAGAGTTTGACGAGAAAGGACGCTGGTTCAGGTATTAACTTCCGAGCGGGAGGACCAGGAGCAGGGCGCAGAGGCCCCCCCCAGCCGTGGCCACAAAGTTGGTCCCGGCGTTTCCAAAGACCCCCCGGTTCTCGATCGCCGCCCCGATCAGGCTGTCGATATTGGTCCCCACGAAGCCGGCAATGGTCCCGGCAGCGATGTAGGGGAGAGGAATCACCCCGATGAGGTAGGAAAAGATGGAGATGATGAGGGCTCCGAAGAATGCGACCGTTTCACCGAGGATGGTTACACCACCGTTGGTGCCGGCCGGGACCCGCGAGAACGTGGTGATCAGGTAGGGTTCCCCTCCGGTGACGCCGATCTCGCTCGCCAGGGTGTCTGCCGTTGCGGTTGCTACACTGCCGATGAAGAGCGCGGCAAACAGGGGGTTTCCGGACACTCCCCAGAGCACCGCCGCGGCTGCGGAGACGATCCCGTTCGAGAAAACATTGAGGTAGCCCCGGGCTCCTCCCTTTGCCTGCTCGACCCCCATCCGCTCTTTCTCGGAATAGCGGTACCGGGTGCTCAGCGAGCCCATGATAAAGAAGGCGAGCATGACCAGGAACCACCGGATATCGGCAAAGACGATCAGGATGATCCCGACAAGGGCTCCGGAGAAGAGACCGCTCACGTCTGCGGTCCTGGTACGGTAGGAGAAGTAGCCGAAACCGAAGGCCACGATGACCGCTGCAGCGATGAGCATCATGTCCGCCTGGTAGTTCAGGTCATAGATCAGGTACATGGTCATGGCGATGCCGAGTGCCTCGATCAGCAGGGCGTCCTCACGCTCCCGGACGATGGCCTTCAGGAGCACGGCCACCACTACCCCGAAGAGGGGCACCAGCGGGACGTACTCCTGCAGGTAGACCATCACCAGCAGGCAGCCGGTAAAGCCGGCGATAATGTAGGCGAGATATGACTGGAGCCGGCCGGCCCTCCACTTGAAGGCCAGTTCACCCATGACCATGATGGTGAATGTACAGGAGAAGACCAGCAGGGGGAGGAGTGAGAGGCCATAGAGGAAAGCGATGGGGATGAGGGCCAGGGCGAGGTACCTCGTCTTTCTGATGAGGAGGAGGGTCGATGAGAAGAGGAGGATCATGATGGAGAGGACCCAGGGGGGCTGGATGGCAGGGGCGATCAGTACAAAAGAGAGGGCAAGTATGGCCGCGAGCCTGTCCCCGAACTGGTTGGACATTTCCTGAATGTTTTGTTGGGAGGGCAGAAGAGGTTTGTTGTAGGAAATCCCGTATCCCGGGTCCATTCCCGGGGTATCTGGCCGGAGGCCTCCGTTATCCGGCCGGTATCCGCCCTCCGTTGTTCGAACACTATATTTCATACCAGTACAAATATGTGAAAAATGTCTCTCCCACAGGACCTCCCGAAGACCTATGATTTTGGTGAAGTGGAGCAACGCTGGCAGGGCATCTGGCGCGATGAGGACTACTATTTTGACCGGGCGTCAGATCGTCCGCCGTTCGTGATCGATACCCCTCCCCCCTATCCCACCGGCAACTTCCATATCGGCAATGCCTTCAACTGGTGCTATATCGATTTTATCGCCCGCTATAAGCGAATGCAGGGCTACAATGTCATGTTCCCCCAGGGCTGGGACTGCCATGGCCTGCCCACCGAGGTGAAGGTGGAGGAGATTCACGGGATCACCAAGAACGATGTCCCCCGCGATGAATTCCGGAAAATGTGCCGGGAGCTCACCCTGAAAAATATCGAGAAGATGCGCCTCACCCTCCGCCGGCTCGGATTCTCGGTGGACTGGAGCAACGAATACATCACGATGCTCCCGGAATACTATAAAAAGACCCAGCTCTCCTTTCTCCGGATGCTGAAGGACGGGTACATCTACCAGAGCGAACACCCGGTCAACTTCTGCACCCGGTGCGAGACGGCGATCGCCTTTGCCGAAGTTGCCTACGAGCCGAGGGAAACACGGCTCAACTACTTTGATTTCGACGGGGTGGAGATCGCCACCACCCGTCCCGAGCTGCTCGCCGCCTGCGTGGCGGTTGCCGTTCACCCGGATGATGACCGGTACACCGGTCTCCGGTCACGGCGGCTGGTGGTCCCGATCTTCGGCCGCGAAGTCCCGGTCATCATCGATGACGTGGTCGACCCGTCATTCGGCTCAGGAGCAGTGATGATCTGCACCTTTGGCGACAAGCAGGACGTCCACTGGTGGAAACAACACAACCTTGACCTCCGCAAGGCCATCGACCGCCAGGGGAGGATGACTGCAGTTGCCGGACCATACCAGGGAATGAAATCGGGAGAATGCCGGGAGGCCATCCTGGCCGACATGAAAGAGCAGGGCATCCTGCTCCGACAGGAGCCGCTCGAGCAGCGGGTGGGAACCTGCTGGCGGTGCAAGACCCCGATCGAGATCATGAGCGAGCGTCAGTGGTTCGTGAAGATCATTCCCGACGAGATCATGGCGGCCGCACAGCAGGTCCGGTGGACCCCCCGGCACATGTTCCTCAGGATGGAGAACTGGATCAGCCAGATGGAGTGGGACTGGTGTATCTCCCGCCAGCGGATCTTCGCCACCCCCATTCCGGTCTGGTTCTGTGCGAAATGCGGGGAGATGATCCTACCGGAAGAGGTAGACCTTCCGGTCGACCCGGCCGCCACCCGGCCGCCACACTCCTGCAGCGCCTGCGGATCCCCGGAATATATCGGCGAGGAGGACGTGCTTGACACCTGGATGGACTCTTCCATATCGGTCCTGAACGTTACCGGCTGGAACGGGACGTCGGTCCCGGACATCTTCCCGGCCCAGCTCCGTCCCCAGGGGCATGACATCATCCGGACCTGGGCCTTCTACACCATCCTCCGCTCCATGGCCCTGACCGGCAACCGGCCCTGGGACGAGATCCTGGTCAACGGCATGGTGCTCGGTGAGGACGGGTTCAAGATGAGCAAGAGCCGGGGCAATATCATCTCCCCGGAGGAGATCATCGGGCAGTACGGGTCGGACGCCTTCCGCCAGTGGGCGGCGGCCGGTGCCACGACCGGGTCGGACATCATGTTCAACTGGAACGATGTGATCGCTGCATCCAGGTTCCAGACCAAACTCTGGAATATCGCCCGGTTCGTCCTGATCCAGCTCGGGAAGCGATCGTTTGACCATGAAGCCGCTCCGGAACCCCTCGCCGACCGGTGGCTCCTCTCCCGCCTCTCGGAGACCACTGCTGAGGTCACGGAGGCCATGGAACTCTACCAGTTTGACCGGGCCCTGAAGGCCATCCGGGAGTTTTCGTGGAACATCCTTGCCGACAACTACATCGAACTCGTGAAAGGAAGGCTCTACTCGGATGATCCCGGCCGGGACAGCGCCTGCAGAGTGCTCTGGGAGACCCTGGACACGCTCTGCCGGCTCATGGCCACCTTCGCCCCCCACTTTTCAGAGGAGGTCTCGCTCTATCTCGGGCAGGGCAGCGTGCACAGGAAGGTGTGGCCCACTCCCGGTCCTGTCGATCAGGAGGCCCGTGAGCCCGGTGATCTCCTGAGCAGCCTGGTGGCGGCGGTCCGCAACTACAAGCACGAGCAGGGGCTGGCCCTGAATGCCCCTCTTGGCCGGATCACCATTTTCACCACCCGGATAACCGATGACGCCGGTGATATGGCACGGGCGCTGAACGGTCCGGTGGCGTGGGAGCGCGACCGTTCGGTGCTCGAGAAGAAACCGGGCGAGGTCCAGTTCAACATGGCCGTGATCGGCCCGGCATTCCGGAAGGATGCAATAGCATTCATGGATGCGGTGCGGACGCTTCCCCCCGGACAGCTCACCACCCCGCCACATACCGTTACGGTCGGGGGCAGAGAGAGGGCAGTCCCGGAGGGTGCGTTCTCGCTTCAGTTCAATTACCTGGTCGGGGGAGAACGGGTGGACGTGATCACGGTCGACGACGTGATCGTGACAGTCCGTAAAAGTCCCTGATGCTTCCGGCCACGAAGTCCGCGATCTCCTCCTCCTTTTTCAGGCCGTCGACCAGGACAAAGCGCGACGGCTCTTCCGCTGCCAGGGAGAGGTAGTTCTCCTGCACCCGGGAAAGCACGCCCGCTTCCTCGAAATGCTCCAGCGTCCTGCCGTTCTCCATGCGGGAGAGGGCTTCTTCGACCGGGAGCACGATCAGGAAGGTGAGATCAGGGGGAATGGTCCAGCCATCGTGGACGGCCCGGAGCCAGGCCAGGGGTCCTTCGATGATCCCTTCGAGCATAACCTGCTGGTAGGCATAGCGGCTGTCCGAGTACCGGTCGGAGATGACCAGCTTCCCTGCCGAGAGCGCCGGCTGGATCACCGTTGCAATGTGAGCGGCATGGTCAGCGACAAACAGCAGCGCCTCGGTGACCGGATCGGCCCCATCAGCAATGGCCCGCCGGACCGATTCGCCCAGCCATGTCGAACCCGGCTCCCTGGTGATCACCGGGCATTCATCCTCCAGCAGGCGGACAAGCGAGGAGACCAGGGAGCTCTTGCCACTCCCGTCAATACCCTCAATGGTGATCAGGACCATGTTCCCCTCCGGACTGCATCGAGGGAGATGATTCCCCGGTGCACCGCGGTGGCTACGACCGCTCCGTCGAATCCTTCCGCTGCCAGGAGATCGAGATCCCGCTCGCCGGCAACGCCTCCCCCGAAGAGGAGGTATCCCGGATAGGCGGCCCGATAACCGGCGAGCCGCTCTGCGGAGAGGCCCTCCTCCGTCCCGACCGCCCCCAGGTCAAGGATCAGGCAACCCTCGAACGGGAGCTCTGCAGCTTCCCTGAGGATATCGAGGGGATCCTGGTTGCCGGGGATGATCCGGCCATCCTTGATGTCGAGAGAAAGGATTCCCGATGTATACCGGGAGAGATCCCCGCCTGCGGTCTCTGTCCCGATAACATTCACGATATTCTCACCGGACAGCAGGTCCTCCGGGGCTCTGCATCCGCGATCGACATAGCACCGCTGCACCATCCGGGCACAGTCCTGGATCTCCCGATCATGGCACCCCACGCCCGTGATCCGGTCCAGATCGGCGATATAGAGCAGCGCCGGCCGGATACATTCGAGGTAGGGGACAGGCTCTGCAGTGGGAGAGAGACCCCAGGTCAGGGGGCGGTAGGCACTGCGTTCTCCCCGCTTTCCGTGGACAACGCGCCCTCTTTTCAGGTCTATTGCAAGAACCAAATCCATGCTCAGCGTAATCACTATTAGCCTGAACGATCATTAAATCCTATGCGATTGCTGGTCAGCCCGAGGGATATTGACGAGGCGAAGCGATCACTTGCTGCCGATATTATCGATGTGAAGCGACCGGCCGAGGGTTCTCTCGGCGCCAATTTTCCCTGGGTCATTCGCGCAATTACGGAGCTTTCCGGTAAACCGGTCAGCGCTGCAATCGGGGATTTTGATTTCAGGCCCGGAGGAGCGTCGCTTGCCGCATATGGAGCCGCACACGCAGGGGCCGATTTTGTGAAAGTGGGGCTGATGTTTGACGGTACAGCACGCGCCGAAGAGTTCATCAGGGCCGTGGTCCGGGCGGTCAAGGAGGAGTTTCCCGAGAAGTACGTGGTGATCGCCTCGTACTCGGATTATGAGCGGCTCGGCACGATCTCCCCCTTTGCCATGGCACCCCTGGCCGCTGCTGCCGGTGCAGACGTTGCCATGGTGGATACCGGCATCAAGGACGGGAAGAGCACCTTTGAGTTCATGAGCGAGGAGTCGCTTGGCGAGTTCACCGCCATGAACCGCGGTGCCGGGCTGATGACCGCGCTCGCCGGTTCTCTCGGGTTTGAAGACCTTCCTGCCTTAAAGCGGATCGACCCCGATATCCTCGGGGTGCGGGGCATGGTGTGCGGAGGGGACCGGGATTCGTCGATCAGGGAGGAGCTGGTGGACCGGCTCGTCAGGATGGTTGGATGACCTATGTTCCTTGAGAAACTCCAGGTCCCGGTCGCCCTCACCTTCGACGATGTACTCCTCGTGCCTGCCGAATCACACATCGAACCCAACGAGGCTGATATCAGGAGCCGGTTCTCGAAGAACATACCCCTGAACATCCCGCTGGTCTCTTCTGCAATGGACACGGTAACCGAGTCATCCATGGCAATCGCCCTTGCCAGGGAAGGCGGTATCGGGGTTCTCCACCGGAACATGCCGGCGGAGCAGGAAGTCGCCGAGATCCGGCTGGTGAAGCAGGCAGAGGAGCTGATCGAGCGCCGGGTTGTTTCTGTCGATCCCGACACCAGCGTCTCTGACGTGGAGCGGCTCATGAACGAGCACCGGATCGGCGGTGTCCCGGTCCTTGAGGGGGGGAAGGTGGTCGGAATCGTCAGCCGCCGGGACGTGCGGGGAATCGCCCGCCGCCGCGGAAGCGAGAGCGTCCGGAAGATCATGACCCGGGAACCCATCACCGCAACCGAGGATATCTCACCAGAGGAAGCCCTCGAGGTCATGTACACCAATAAAGTCGAACGCCTCCCGGTCCTGGATCACGAGGGGAAGCTTACGGGCATCATCACCATGCAGGACACCCTCGAGAAGCGCCAGTACCCGAACGCGAGCCGTGACCGGAACCGGAGGCTCCGGGTGGCCGCTGCCGTCGGTCCCTTTGACTTTGAACGGGCCATGCTCCTCGATGAAGCCGGGGCTGATGCCCTGGTGGTCGATTGCGCCCATGGCCACAACATGAACGTTGTTGCGGCGGTCCGGAACATCAAGGGGAGCGCCAGGGCCGATATCATCGCGGGGAACATCGCCACCGCAAAGGCCGCCGAAGACCTCATGGACACCGTGGACGGCCTCAAGATCGGGATCGGTCCCGGATCCATCTGCACCACCCGGATCGTGGCCGGAGTCGGCGTCCCCCAGATCACGGCTATTGCCAGCGTTGCCGATACGGTGAAGGACTCGGGAATCCCGGTCATCGCCGATGGAGGGGTACGGTTCTCGGGAGATGTGGCCAAGGCCATCGCCGCCGGTGCGGACAGCGTAATGATGGGGAGCCTGTTTGCCGGCACCGATGAGTCCCCCGGCAGGGTCATCACCATGAAGGGGAGGCGGTACAAGCAGTACCGGGGCATGGGGTCTCTCGGTGTCATGAGCGGGGGGGTCTCGAGCGACCGCTACTTCCAGAAGATTGGGAGTACCAAGTTCGTCCCTGAAGGCGTGGAGGGGGTCACACCCTACGTGGGGAGCGTCTCTGATGTCATCTACCAGTTGTGCGGCGGGCTCAAGTCTGCCATGGGATACACGGGATCACGGACCATCGCCGAGATGCATACCAGGACCCGCTTCGTGATGATCACTGCCGCAGGACAGACAGAGAGCCACCCGCACAATATCCTCATCACGGATGAAGCACCGAATTACCGGCTTTCAGAATAACCCTACTCTTTTTCTGACCGGACGTTCCTGATCAGGCTGTCTCCTTTCTGTTCCACTGGCATCTTCAAATACCTGCACACCCAGATCAGGCGTATCCAATGTATTCGGAGACTGCCAAACGGCTCGTCCAGATCGTCGCCGGGCTCGGCTCAGCCATTGCACCGTTCATGGTATCATCCCTCATCGTTGCCACCCCTGCCATCGGTGACGAATTTCCGGCAGATGTGGCCCTCCTCGGCTGGGTCACCGCCGCATTCTTTCTGGTGGCCGCAGCATTCCTGGTCCCGTTCGGCCGGATCGCCGATATCAAAGGTTCAAAACGGGTCTTTACAGCAGGGATGGGGGTCTACCTCGCTGCTGCGGCGGTCTGCGGGCTGGCACCCGGCATCCTGGTATTGATCGCCGGGCGTGCTCTTACCGGTCTCGCCGCTGCCATGGTATTCGGGACCTCCCTTGCCCTTCTCTCCCTGGTGTTTCCCGAAGAGGAACGGGGGCGGGCATTCGGCATCAACATCACCGCCATGTTTGCCGGGTTCGGCCTCGGGCTGCTTGCCGGGGGGGCCATCACCTACTATATCTCCTGGCGGGGGATCTTTGCGGTCGTCGCCCTGATCGCAGCGGCCAACCTCGTGCTGATCCGAACCCGGGTCCGGGGGGAGTGCGAGCTCGCCCGCACCCTTGAGTATGATCCGGCAGGAATGCTCCTCTTCACCCCCGGCGTCCTCCTCTTCATGTACGGGCTCACCGGGATCTCCGCCCTTTCCGGCATTGCTGCGCTTGGTGCGGGAGCGGCAGCACTGACCGGCTTTTTTCTCTGGGAACGCCGCTGCCCGCATTCACTGATCCCCCAGAACCTGCTCCGGTCGCGGAACCTCGCCCGGGCAGCGGCAGCGAACATCATCTTTAACGGCAGCTCGTTTGGCATCATCTTCGTCCTCTCCCTCTACCTGCAGTACGTAACCGGGTTTGACCCCCGCAGCGCCGGGCTCTTCCTCCTCATCTCCCAGGCCTTCCTGATCGTGCTCGGGCCAGCTTCCGGGCGTCTCTCGGACCGGCGTCCACCATACCGGGTCGCTGCCATCGGCGGTCTGGTCAATGCGGCGGCGATGCTCCTTCTCATAAGCCTTGGAGAATCCACTCCACTCCTCCTGGTCATCGCCACCCTCGCCCTGAACGGAATCGGCATCGCACTCTTCATGCCGGCGGTGGTCAAGTGGTCGCTCAAAAATGTCCGGCGGGAAGACACCAGCCTGCTGACCAGCCTCTCCGAGACTGCCCGATTGGCCGGAAACAGCCTGTCCAACACGGTGGTCATCATCATCTTCTCCGTGGTCATGGGTGGGGCCCCGGTCAGCCCGGAGACCCTTCCGTTGTTCCTGGCCGCGTCGCGCTGGTCGGTGATCGTGTATCTTCTGATGGCGCTGGCCAGTGCCCTGCTGGCCGGGGTGAGTCTCAGGAAGAGGGAAGCATGAGCCCTGGTCCCGCCCGATTCCCGTATTCCCAAAAGCATCAATCTATATATATCAAAAACCCTAGCATAAAGTAATCAACATGCTGGATCAGGCAGAGGTCGCCCGCGTTCTCGACATCCTTGGAAACAGAAACCGCAGGCGCATCATCGAACTGCTGAGGCAGAAACCCTGTTTTGTGACCGAGATTTCGGATCGCCTGATGCTCTCGCCAAAAGCAGTGATCGAGCACCTCCATCTGATGGAACGCGAGGATATCCTCTCGTTCCGGCTTGATGAGCGGCGGAGGAAATACTACTTCCTGGCCAATGATATCAGCATCATTGTCAACCTCACGAGGAAGGAAGAAACAGCCGGTGATCAGGCGGACCGGAGCATCAGGTTCAGGCAGTCCCTTACCACCCTGAGAAGGCTGGTAGACGCCAGGGAAGAGATGAACGAGAGTCTCAGGACCCTTGAAAAGAACATTGATATGCAGATACGCGATATTGTCCAGTACGGCAGGGACCTGCTCGACAGCGATGACGAGATCAACATGCTGATCGCACTTGCCCACTGCGACCTGACCGCACCGGAGCTCGCAGATCTGACCGGTCTGCCCGAACCGGCCCTTGCCGAGGGACTGAAGAATCTGACCATGAAGAAGATGGTGAACATGGATGACCGGACCTTCCGGCTGCGGGGGACCAATGGTTCATAATAATCCCTATGATGAATTCCTGAACAACCTCGCCCACATGGTCGAGGACATGATCAGGAACATGCCCGAGAAGGAGGGCACTCACTTCATCGGGTATACCATCATCGCCGGAAACCCGGGCGATCTCCCCCGGGTCATCCCCATGGGCAGCCAGGCCGAAGAGATCGAGTTTGAGGTGATCCAGGACGAGAACTCTATCTTCGTCACCGGGAAACTCCCCCCCCAGGCAAAGTCGGCTGCCTATGCTGACATATCAACCGACAGCGTAACCATCGTGGTCGGGGAGAAAAAAGCATCCATTCCCCTCGAATCATCGATCGATATGATCCATAGTTACTACCAGGTACGGCACGGAATCATCGATATCATACTGAGAAAGAAAAAGACGGGCTGACCGGCTGGAGCGATTGTCCGGTCAGACCTTTATTCTGGTATCTCCTGCAACCCAGCCCGACAAGTCCTTTTTGTCCGGCCCGTACTCACGGAACTGGCGGAGCGATACGGTAAGGTCACGGGTGAAGGCGAAGTAGCCGATCTGTGTGGTCCGGCAGAGCTTCATGGCCATCTCCATGAGGCCGCGGGGGTCGGGCCGCTGCTCGCCGAGCCAGATATGGAAGATGTTTCCCCCATCGACAATCGGGAAGAAGACGTGCTCTATCTCCATCCGTTTCGCGAGGGGGATGTTCGCCCCCGGTTCCACGTGCGTCCCGTTGGTGTAGTAGATCGGGAGGTCACGGGTGGTCCCGAGCATCCCGAGCCCCTGCTCGATGTTGCCCTTGACCACCTTCTTTGCCTGCTCCCGGTACTCCTTGGTGAGCAGGTCAGCAACCGCGAAACGCTGCCCGGTAGTCTCGGCAGGAGTACGGGCGAGCGCGATGGTCATCGCGTTCCGTTTCGAGAGCTCGCGGGCATAGAGCTCCATCTCGGTCATGGCCCGGACGGCAAGGATGAATGCCTCCCGTGATTCGTGCAGCTGGCTGCCGGTGTGGTGCTGCACCATCTCGTTCACCCCGACCACTCCTATGGTGTAGACGAGCCCGTCCAGGTCAACGGCAACAGGACCCCGCTCACCGGTCAGGGGGTCCTTTGGCCGCTGCATGGCAAACGGCATGCGGCCGTTGGCCCGGATGATCTCGAGCCACCGGCGCTTGATCTTGAAGACCTCCACGCAGACGTCCATCAGGGCCCGGAGCTCGGAAAAAAGGCGCTCGTCGTCGCCTTCAGCCTCATAGGCCGCCCGGGGGCAGTTGAGAGATACCACCTGCCAGGACCCCATGGAGAAGTGCTTTGCGTCTTTGAATTCGAGTTTGTTATCAAAATCACTGTCCTGGTCGGCAACCGCCGAAAACTGGTAGGCGCAGCACTGGTAGCAGGAGATCCCCTTCCCCGCCCCGCGGTACTCGGGCATCTGGTTGTCATAGTAGGGAGTGCCGAATTTTGAGGCCAGCTCGAAGGTGAGCAGGTACAGGTCCTGGTAGGTGGGGAGATCCGGGTTCGCCCGGTTGAACTCCCCGTCTTCGGTCATGAAGTCGGGCTCAATGCTGATCTCAGGTTTTGGGAAGCTGAACGGTTTGCCCCAGTTATCACCCTCAAGCATCACTTCCATCATGGCTTTGAAGAGCAGCCGGACCTCGCGCTCAAATTCCCCGTAGCACCGGAGCGGGGCCTGTATGCCGTTCCAGACCTTCCCTTTAAACACGCAGGGTTTGTCCTTCCAGAGGGCCGGCACCCCGGGGCTGAGCTGGACTGATGAGAAGACCAGCTGTCCGCCCCGGGCGACCATCATCTGGGTCATCTCGTAGACGAACATCTGCATCAGCTGCCGGATCTCTTCGTAGGGCATGCTTTCGAAGTAGGGGGCAAGGAAGGTGAGGAAGTTATAGTAGCCCTGCCCACCGGCAAAATTGGTCTGCGCACTCCCCAGGGCCTTGACCGCGTGCAGGACCGCAACCTCGGCACGCTTTGCCGGGCCGGCGACCGAAGCCTTGGTGCCGTTCCCGTCAGGCATCAGGCCGTAGTACAGGAAGTAGCGGAGGTCCCAGTCCTGGCAGAACGGACGGGTGCCGAAGTATTCCAGGTCGTGAATGTGGATATCGCCGGAGAGGTGGTGGTCGGCGAGGTGGGGCGGGAGCTGGAGGAGGTACTGTTCCTTGCTGATCTTATCGGCCTTCTTCTTGTGCGATGTTTCGGCATTCTCCTGCAGGTTGGCATTGTCCCTGGCCTCAAATCCCTTCCCCACATCGATCAGGTGAGCATCAAAGACCGGGGTGCCCACCCGGGTGCAGACGTTGCGGTACTGGACCATGCCGTTCTCAAGCAGGGTCATGTTCACGATCTCCCGGATGAGCGGGCCTGAAAGCGCTTTCAGGCCGAGCGAGCGTATGCGGTGCTCGACCATTCGCGCGATGTCAGTGGCGGTCTCCTCAGTCGCGCTCTCGTATCCGTAGAATGTCTCGACCAGCCGGGTTTCCTCAACGATCTGGTCGATGATCCGCTGCCGTTCGTACTCGATGATATGGCCGTCACTCGTCCTGACCAGTGGCATCTGGGGGATGAAAACCCCGGAAAGGGTGGTCTGCCGGGTATCCTTGTCTGCCATCAGGAGCCCTCGGAAAGATTCAAAATCCGGTCCTCATCGAGTATTCCGGCAGAGAAGAGGTCCCGGGAGACGAGAAAGACAGACCCGGCCTGGAGCACCGGGGCTTCACTGACAAAAATTCCGTTGATCCGGAGCTCGGTCAGGGCTGCTGCACCGGACATATCCCGTTCCTGGTATGGTATCGCGTTCCTGGTAAGATATTCCTTGAGCGTCTCGCAATTGGGACAGTAATCAAGCGTGTAAACAATCAGCTCTGGTCTTTCTGCCAATCTTTTTTCCCCCACAATACTCTGCAATCCAGTACTTGTTGTTGGTGAAAAAATATTTGTCTATCGTGCATGATTATACATAAAAAGGGTAATTTTTTGCGATACATCATGCATTCGAATACGGTTCTGATCCCGGGAGCGGGATGTGCGAAGCGGGGAGGGGAGCTGGTGCAATGGTCCGTCTGTTTGTGGCGATAGACTTTCCCGCCGGGCTGCGGGAGCGGCTGCGCACGCCCCAGGAGATACTGAAGCAGAGCAGGGCACGCCTCTCCCTGGTCGACCCGGCCATCATCCACATAACCCTGAAGTTCATCGGGGAGGTTCCTCCTGAACTGGTGGAGCAGATCATCCCTGCACTGGAGACGATCAGCGTTGAGCCCTTCGATCTCCGGATCACCGGTATCGGCAGCAACAACCCCCGCAAGCCCCGGGTGATCTGGTGCACCGTCAAAGATTCCGGGAGGTCAGCGGCCCTCCATGATCGGATCGAAGCGGTCCTTGAGCCCTTCGGCATTCCACGGGAAGGCCGGCCCTTCCAGCCCCATGCCACCCTTGCCCGGGTGAAGCAGTATGACCCCTCACTGACCGCACGGCTGCGGGATATCCCTCCCGAGGACTACGGGTCCTGCACCGTCCGGTCGTGGCAGCTCAAGAAGAGCATCCTAACGCCGCAGGGACCCGTCTATGAGACGATCCTGGAGGTTCCCTGCGCATGAGGAGCCCCCTTGAAGTATCGGTCCTCTCACGGATCAGGCCGACGCAGGAGGAGAAGGAACACATCAGCAGGGTGGCCGCCCGGCTATTCGCGGTTGCCTCCGGGATCGGCAGGGCCGAACCCCTGATCGTGGGATCAGTTGCCCGGGAAACGTATATCCGCGGTGACCGCGATCTCGACCTCTTCCTCCTCTTCGAACCCGACCTCCCCCGGGAGGAGCTGGAGCGGGAGGGACTTGCCCTTGCACGGACCATTGCAGAGAACATGCGGGCACCCTACCACGAGAAATACGCCGAACACCCGTACATCAATGCCAACGTCGAAGGCCTCGATGTTGACCTGGTCCCCTGCTACCGCGTGGAGTCGGCCGCGGCCATCCGTTCGGCGGTTGACCGGACCCCCTTCCATACCCGGTACATCGAAGAGCGGATCGAACCCCTCGTCGATGATGTTCTCCTGCTCAAGCAGTTCACCAAGGCCGGCAGGGTGTATGGCTCAGACCAGATGACCGAGGGATTCTCCGGCTACCTCTGTGAACTGCTCATCCTCCACTACGGGGGTTTTACCGAACTCCTCGCTGCAGCAGCGGAATGGAAGCCGGGGACCCTCATCGATCCGGGTGAGCACCGGACAAAGGACTTCGGCGAGCCCCTGGTGGTGGTCGATCCTGTCGATCCCGGACGGAATGTCTCGGCATCGGTTTCGCTGGACAGGATGTACGAATTCGTGGAGCTTGCACGGGGATATCTCGAAAATCCATCCGGCCTGTTTTTCTTTCCCCACCCTGACGAGGTGCTCTCGCACGCGGAACTGGAAGCCGTGATCCAGGCAAAAGGAACAAACATTGTCGCGGTAACATTTTCCACTCCTCCCTTCATCCCCGAAGTGATTGTGCCGCAACTGCGGCGGAGCCTGGACTCGGTCTGTGCTCTCCTCGAACGGAACGGGTTCTTTGTGAACTCCACCGCCTGCGAGATGCTCGAGGACCGGAGCATGCTCCTCTTTGAACTGATAAACACGGAGACACCGAGGGCGCGGAGGCATATCGGGCCCCCGCTCTGGAACCGATCGAATGCCGATCGCTTCGCTGCAAAGTACCGCGGGTGCGATGCTCATGACCTCTTCGCCGGCCCGTTCATCGAGAACGGCCGCTATATTGTGGAGATACCCCGGAAATACACCCGCGTGGAGGAACTGCTCAGGTCAGCGGACGTGCTCGATGTGGGCCTGGGAAAGCATGTCAGGCTGTCCATGAGCGAGCACTGGGAGGTGCATACCGGTGTTGACTGCTGGTCTCCGGCATTTGCCCCCTTCATCTCCCGGTTTCTCGCTCGGAGATCCCCTCTGATGCGGATTCTCCGAAACGGGGAAACCCGGGAATAGCTTGATATAAACTCATGCTGATTTCAACATAATCGGGATTTCATGCCCTGTCCGGTCGTTTCAGGAGAACAACAGGGCACCCGCAGGTGATTTCATGGAGAGAGAGACAGCTCTTGCACGAAATATTCTCCTTGCCCTGATACTTTCGGTGGTCATTATCGTGGTGGTGATCCTGGTAGTTCTTGTGGCGTTCCCCCCGGCACCCGATATCATGCCATCGGTCCGGGCCAATACGGAGCGTTCGGGAAACACCGTCTACCTCTATCACGATGGAGGAGACCCCCTCCAGGAACGGACAACCCGTTTCCTGATCAATGGGAACGAGGTCGCCGGACAGGCCATCACCTTCCTGCATGGGCAGGACTGGCCGTGGACAACCGGTGAAACGATACGAATAGAGTACGCAGGCGCGGGAAGCCCGGAAACGATAGAGGTGCTATACGCATCGGGAGATACCTCCGCAGTTGTATATACGGCAAACCTCGCCCCGGTGACCGAACCGGTGCCTCCGAGCCCTGCCGAAACATCCACTCCCACAGCCCCTCCGACCGGCGTCACGCCTCCCGTGACCACCCCTGCTCCGACGGTCACCCTCACCGCAGTACCGGTTACTACCGTGACCGCTGGAGTGGTCCCCCGGCCGCCTGCTGCGGCCTTCCAGGCTGCCCCGCGATCCGGTGAGACGCCGCTCACCGTCCGGTTCACCGATCTCTCGACCGGGTCCCCTGTCTCCTGGTTCTGGAACTTCGGCGATGGTGGGACCTCAACGGACGAGAACCCGATCCACGATTTCAGTATGCCAGGAATCTACACGGTCACCCTGATGGTTACCAATGCCTACGGGTCAAGCAGTAAAACCGAAGCCGCGTACATTGCTGCAGGGATGCTCCCCACGGCCCAGTTTACCGGTGTTCCCCGCGAGGGGCAGGTGCCGCTCTCGGTCCAGTTCAGTGACCTGTCCACAGGGTCGCCGGGCCGGTGGGCATGGAACTTTGGCGACGGGACCGGTTCCGTGGAGAAGAACCCCACCCACCTCTACCTGGAGCAGGGGGACTACACCGTGGCCCTCACCGTCACCAACAGCTACGGGTCCAATACCCGGATCCAGACCGCTTACATCAGGGTGATTACTCCTGAGAGAAACGAGGTCTTCCTCTCGGGGAGCAGGTCCGGGTCTCTGCTCCCTGATGCCTACCTGCAGTTCCTGGTCACCGGCCCCGGGGCATGGATCAAGATTGCCGGAAGTGAATACCGGTTCAGGGAAGGCGACCTCGTCCAGCTCTTCCCCGCCGATGTCAGCAGCGGAACCATCGATGTCAACGAGGGCGGCATCACGGCGTTCTCCTTCTCCGGCGTGCGGATGTTTGTGAACGGCGATCTCGCACGGACCGGTATTGTGTCCGGGATTCTTGTTCCCGAATTCGCAGGTCTGAAGTCAACTCTGGTCATTATCCTGCCGACCGGCGATACCGGACGGGTACTCTTCATCGATGAACGAAAGATCGATGCATCCTCCCCCATCACCATCTCCAACCTCGGGCCTGATTCCAACGGGAAGATGTACCTGGCGGTGAAGATCCAGGATCTCACCTTCCGGGGAGGCGCCGAATCATACCGGCTAGGATAAACCCCTTTTTTCCATCGGGAAGCCGGAAAGGAAAGGTTTTATCCGATGTACTGTAAAGAATTATCGTTTTGACAGGTGCGATTATGCAGCAGAGAGCAGCAGTCTGTTTTTTCCTTGGTATCCTCTCAGTCCTTCTCTTCCTGCAGCCGGGGACGGCAGCGGATGTTAAGGTCACCCTCTACGAGACCGATTTCTCAACTGATCCCGGCTGGATAACCAATAACCCCTCGTACTACTACTGGGATGTCCAGCGGGAGGCCTACCATTTCCAGACCGAAGGAGGGACAAACGGATACAGTTTCCTCCCGGTGGAATACCAGCGTGGGCCGTTCACGCTCGAGTACGACCTGGTTATCACCTCCATCAAAAAAGACGGTGCGGTCAGGTTCGGAATGACCAACACGGACATGGACATCTCCAAGGGGGTGAACGTGCTCGGGGTCTTTGAGTACGAGCAGTACGGCAGGCTCATGGCCATCCGGGTCATCGACCAGAACAACCACCTGCACGAGACGACGAGCCAGTATGATTCCTACTGCGG
>Ga0209269_1000953_pt1 | contig 18649 bp, 12 predicted proteins | sample MTBAKMMethaMetaG_FD_187455 | JGI IMG/M metagenome (GOLD analysis project Ga0209269, IMG submission 187455) | Enrichment culture microbial communities from Arthur Kill intertidal strait, New Jersey, USA, that are MTBE-degrading - MTBE-AKM (Arthur... | ecosystem: Environmental > Aquatic > Marine >... | reverse complement strand
GTCCCTTCCTGGCAGGCTGACCACGACATCGAACACGCCGCCCTCCTTCATCTCTCCGTCCATGCGGGTCACGAAAGGGTTCCATTCCGGATAAGAGGAACAATCCGTGATCGTGGCCCAGACCTTATCCGCAGGCACGTTGATCATGATCGAGCCCTTGATCTCCTTCATGCTACTAGATACGAACCTTGAGGGGATTTAATTATCGATGTTAACGGCCTTAAGGGAACGTCCTCTTCCTCCTATCACATCACCATCTGTCCCAGTGAGCGACATCCTTCACCGGTCTCCTGGTTCCATGTCGGGTGGCGATGTTCTTCAGCTTGTCCCCCAGGGTCTCCCGGAAATCTGGATATCCTAGCGGGGTCATGGTCACAACCCTCACGTTGTCCGGAATACCTAGGACCTTCTTCACCTTCTCTTCGTCGTACGCTGCCAGGAAGCAGGTCCCCAGCCCCATGTCCGCGGCGGCCAGCACCAGGTTCTCCATGGCCAATGACACGTCCATCATGAAGTAGGGCAGATCGTTGTTGCGACCACTGTCCTTGGGGTCCGCGCATGCAACGATGACAGCTGGCGCATCCTTAAGCCAGGAGTTTATCATCGAGTTCGCATCGGTGAGCTTCTTTATGATATCTTTGTCGGTCACCACCACAAACCGCCAGCATTGCTTGTTGACCCAGGACGGCGCTCGAATGGCCGCCTCCAGCAATGCTTCTATCTTCTCCTTCTCAACGGGAGTGTCCTGATAGCGGCGGATGCTCCTGCGGGAATCGATGGCTTCAAAGGTCTCCATGAGCTTCTTCTGTTAGAGGGGAGCGTATTAATTAAAAAGGATTTGGTGGGCCTATCGGTTTGAACAATAACTTCAGGATGATAACCTAAGGCCATTCTATATTTCTATAATTTTATACAAATAACGAAATGAAGAGATTATTCTAAGATTTCTAAAAAATCAATCGTTGTTAAAACCCTCCCGACTGATAAAAAATTGGAGGTGACCGCATATTTGTAGTGGCAGGCCCGGAGGGGGTACGCTCGAACAGTGTCAGTTCCTCGAAATAATTGAATAAAGCTGTATTTGCATGGGCATAAACCAGATTCATATTATTCTTATTTTAATCAATTGTGTTTTTAATAAAGAACTAGAAAACATCATATTCTAAGATAAATATCAATTAAGAATGGTTGGGGATAGCGATAAGATTCATTTAATTTGGGGTTATTCAATCCTCGTCGCTTGTTTTGAAGATTCACTTAGAGAATATGTGAGTGAAAAAATACTTCTTCCCTACTATGGAAAAGACTGGAGAAACGGTATCCCGGAAAAAATATTTTCTAGGGTGAATGAAGATAATTCGTCTGAGGATGTTTCTAATTGGGACATAAAAGAGTTTCTCGAGGCACTTCATTTTATTGAGTTGCATGACATAATTTTATATAAAAATAACAATGGATGCATTGAAGGTTTTTTTGGTGATATATCAAAGGAAAGACTTTCCGAAGTTCTCATTGAATTGTACGAATATCGAAATAAAATTGCTCATATAAAAAAATCTAGTTTTTCAGAACTGGATTTTATTTCTTTAAAGGATTTGGTCATTTCTATATGTAATGGTCACGAATCCTTAGGCGTTAAAAAATATGTTGAGGATGAGTGCTACAGGGATCATGCTAACGAAATTCCAAAGGCATTTTTTGAAGAATACCAATGCTTAAACAATCTTCCGAGAGAGGATTACGATTTGGAAGGAGGATTTGTTGGGAGAAATGAGGATATTAGAACCATTTTAAAATATCTTAACCGTGAACGACCTCATATCATTACTATAACTGGATCTGGCGGCGTGGGAAAAACCGCTGTAGCACTTCAAGTGGCATACCGATTAATGAACTCTGCTAACAATCCATTTGATGCAATTCTGTGGTTTAGCGCTAAAACCAATAAATTAACCGAACATGGCATAATTTCTATAACGCCTAACTTGGAGGACGTTGAAAGTTTGGTGCCTAGAATATTAAAAAATTTGGATTCGACCTCATATAAAAAATATAGAGATGAGACATTAAATTATAAATTTTGTCTGGAAAAGATAAATAATATTTTTAAAACAACGAAATGTCTTCTAATTATTGATAATTTAGAAACTCGATATTCTGATCTAGAATTGATGGATTTTCTCGGTGAGATTCCAGAGCCATCCATGGTCCTTATAACGAGTAGAAAAGGTTTAGGTGAATATGAGAAGAGGGTAGAACTTGGTGCGTTGCCAACAAAAGATGCCGTACACCTTTTTAGATTAATATGCAAGGAGAAAAAATTATATCAACATTCCAAACTAGACAATTATATTATTGAGAGACTTGTAAAAAATGTATTACAATATCCATTATTGATTAAATGGTCTATTGGTAAGGTCTACAAGGGTAAGGATGTTGAAGAAGCTTTTTCAAAGAAGTCTTACTCTGGTGAGAGTGAAATTGCTAAATTTGTATTCGATGATATTTATTTGCTATTATCAGAAAATGAAAAAAATATTCTTTTCAGCATGATAGTTTATGGTGATAAGCCCATATCATCCCAGCATTTATTGTATTTTACAGATCAAGGATCGGAGGAGTTATCAAACTCCATACAACAATTATTGCTTTCATCACTGATTCATAGGGTAATTGAAACGGATAATGGGGGTCGGGTTCAAACCAAGTTTCAAATGTTATCTTTAACGAGAGCATATGTCGAAATGAAATTAAACAATCAGACCAGTGTTAGGCAGTCACTTGATTCAAAAGCGATCAAATTAGAAAGGGACATTGAGTATGATGAACGCATCAGATCTGAAAATAGACGATCATTAGTATCCTTAGGGATAAATTCAGAGAACGATAAAATTGCATATCAATTTGTTAAAATTGCAAAAAAACTGCTCGAACAAGATCAAATAGAAGGAGCGAAAGAAAATTATGAAAAGGCTCTGACAGCGTCTCCTGATTTATCTTACGTCCTTATTGAATATTCAAAATTTCTTTATGAATACATGAATAAAAAGGATCTGGCATTAGAAATTTCTGAGCACGCCACTAAAACCGATCCTGAAAACTATCATGTGTGGTGGAACCTCGGAGTACTTAGAAAAAAGAATTTGGATACTAAAAAATCCATATCTGCATATAAAAAGGCCTCAGAACTTAATCAAACAGACGCCCAATTAGCCATGGAACTTGGTAGGGTTTATTCCTTTGATGGGCAATATGAGATGGCGGAAGAAAATATTCAACATGCTTTAGCATTGAATAATGCACTCGCGGAAAAAGGATACACCTATCCAAAACAAGAAGCGATTGCATATTCCTTTCTTTCTGACAATTACATAACGTGGAGTCGCTCTTATATCAGAAGAGAAGACGTTATAAAATATTCCGAATTCATTGAAAAAGCGGTAACTTCGGCAAGAATGGCATTGGAGATTGAAGGAACCGATAAAGCAGTTAATCACATACGCGCGATACATAAAGAAGTGGCAGTATCGTATGCTACTATCAACAGAATTGATTTGGCAATTATTCATTTAGAATCGGCTTTGGAGTCTTTTGTAATTAGAGGCCAGATTCATGTTGTGGATAATGACTTTGCTGCAAGTTTGTATTTAGATGTTATTAATGCATATTCAACAAAAGAAATATATGATGTTTCAATATTAAAAAACCTTGTAGAAGATGCAAATAAATACATAAAACCTGGAAGCCAGTTTTTATTTGAATATAGATCTCTAAACCAAGCAATTCTAAACGGTCAAGTTAAAATCAGCAATGGCGATGTTAATCATAACATTGGAGTGATTTTATTTTATAATCCAGCAAAAAAATATGGGAGAATAAAGTCTGATAATCGCGAATATGTGTTTTTTTTAAAAAATTTTTCAATTCCAATAAAGGACAGTGAGATTCAAGACGCCGTTGATCAAGAAAAATTGGTAGCATTCAAAACTCGAAAAAATATCAAGCCAGATAAACCTGACATTGCTATTCGTATAGAATTCGTGTGAATTTGATTGTAGGTGTGCATATCAGAATTTGACCGTCGATTTACGTAATAGGAGTGTTCAATAAATTAGAATTTGTATCCGAGAAACCGTTTTATTTTTATTCTAATCTTCATGATTAATAGTTAAATATGAATTTTAAATATTTTCATAAATGAGGACACGATAATGATGGAATCCCAATTCAGTGAACGTTTGTTTAAATTTAGTTATAATTGTGCATTAATAAAATCATATCATAAAAAAGGCATGATCGTGAATCCAGATATACCAACAACGAGATGAGAGCGAAATGTTACGTGGTAAGTATATCATATAATAACTAATAAAAATCCAACATCGAGCTTTCAATATTTATTCAATATAAAATATATGATTTAATTAGTAAACGCAGTAATTTGAATAAATTATATTATGATGAATACGGTGGGTCATTTTATCGGTTTAAGGTAGATGATTCCTGTTTTGATTCTCAACATTATATATAAATCAATCTTTACAATAAAGAAGATGTATTCTATTGCGCTCCGAGATTTCAACTTATAAACGATATTCAAAATTATTTTGTTAATGATAAATCTGTTGAGAATTCTGTTCTTATTCCAATTACGAATCACCTAAATAAGTCTCCTAAAGGTCATTTATTTACGATCGGTCAAGATATAAATTATAAATTTATATCCATTTCATATTAAATACCAGTTTCTGGAGTTAATATTGATTTGTGGTTTAAAGATTGCAAGAATAAAAAATTGATAATTTATATGAAAATATTTTATTTAATTTTGTATATGATACGATGCCAAAGGAAAAAATTTAAACAAAAAGTAATTGGAAATGATTGACGTTCCAATTACTTCCGCCTTGGCAAGCATGTTAAAAAAGAATTGAATGTTGATTGGTTTATTGCCCCTTTTAAGGAATTAATATTGACCTAGTCGGCTATGCCAAATCCTATCATGATTAGCCCTGCAATGCAAATCAGGGCGGGTAACCAACCTTCGAGTTTAGGCCCCCCGTCCCAAAATGTTAGCGATCCTTCTTTTTGTAATCCCATGCAAAGTAAAACGAGCCCGAAAATGAAAACCAATATACCACTTAAAACTAATCCTCCTATCATAATCTCCTGCATTGAACTACTTTAATAAAAATATTGGCCTTATTTTAATTGTTTATAGTTATTGAATTACAAAATTATAATATTTTTAGATCCATTATTTACTTACTGGCCAGAGACATGAATTCCTTTGATTTACTGGTATATTAATTATAACGTATTATCCATATAGACATATGTTAAACTCATTATTCTTTGAGTAATTTATATAATCATAACATATACAATAATTGTCATATGATATAATATTGAGTAATATTTATTGGGTGAACAAATGAAAAATATTCAAAAGAAAAAGGGGTTTGAAACAAATATTATTGGTGGTCACATCAAAAAGATTATTGAAAATGAATTTCCAGGTCTTAAGGTCGAATTTCATCATGGACCACCGGGAGCAAAGGCAGTAATTCCAAAATTGAAATATTGCGAAGAGAACAAAAAATCATTATACCGAAATCTAGCCAAAGTTGATATTGGAATCTATGACCCATTAAGGAAGAAAGTAATCATGATAATCGAGATTGAAGAGCATCAGCTATCGCCAAAAGCAATTATCGGAGATATTTGTAACATATTCTTTGCGGAATATATTCAAATAGGAGCTGAGGACGGGGATGATCCCTACAGTATTGAAAATGTTGAACTCTTACTTGCATTAACAAGAAATGAAAATGATGTTACCAGACAAACTGCAATTCGGAATTCAATTGAATATGTAATTTCTCAACCTCACAGACGCAATATTGTTGTGGATATTCAGAATTATAAAATTTCCGAACTGCAGAATGCTTTAACTGTATAAGCAAGAGAAATATGTAGTAAATATTGTTTAGAAAACAGAGTGGAACTTCTTTGATAATATAATATCAAAGATATTAAATGACAGATCGGATTGAAGACGATCAACTGTAAGGGTTATTAATCTGGCCGCGCCCATTTTATCATGGATTGTATGTGTATTAGATTGAAAAAGTACATTAAAACACCATGCATAGTACAGGTCAATAATCTTAAAATTTGATGCATATTATTATTTTCTGATAGAATTCACTGAGAACCTATAATTATTCAATTAATACATCGGGTAAGCAATGTCGCCGATAGAGGTTGGAGTGGATATTGATACTGATCGTATCCATGCTTGTAAACTCGCTATTGGTGCGATATTGGATAACCCTAGTTACGATGAACGCCCGAGAAAAGAGCTATTGCTTGTTAGATTGGCTGGCATGTTTCCAAATCCTGATTATCAGTCGAAGATTACAGCATTAGCAGCAGGTGCGGAATCCGTCCTACACACTGTTCCTTCAGAATTATCAGAGTCCGTTAGTGGTTTCGCTGATACATTGATGGGGACGTTGATTATCGAATTTAAATCAAATTTGTCGAACGGAGCTAAAAATGAAGATGCAATAATAAAATTAAAACGATATACAGCTAGCTTATGGACACAGAACGGTCCAGAATCCGTATTTTGTTGTGTAGCATCGGACATTATAAACTGGGAAGTTTGGGAGCCTATACCCACTTGTGAACCATCAGATGGGGTTTACAATGCAGATATGGTTTGTTTAAAAAGGCGAGAAATATTTAATATTCAAAATAACGATGATGAAACTGCAGAAGGATTAATATTATTTTTACAACGAATATTATTTGATGAAACTCTTTTAAAAATCGATGGAATAAATCTTAAACGCGATTTTGGACAAAGCAGCGCCTTATTTCAAAGAATGCTAACCAACATTTCAGATATTGTTGAGATAGCGCAGGAGTCATCAGAGGTTGATTTGGCGATTGAAAAATGGAAGGAATATCAAACATACAATGCAATAGATGTTGACTTTCCAATATTATATATTAAACAGATATATTTAGTTATACTATCGAGACTAATTGTAGCAGCCGGTATAGAACAAAGTCGTCAACAAAGGATTGATGATGCACTGATTACAAGTATATTAAATGGAGATTTTTTTGTTAATGAGGCAAATATAAAAAATTTTGTTGAGCGTGACTTTTTTAGTTGGGTGACAGAGCAACCGTGGATAGAACAATTATTACCATTGTCGAAACAAATTTTCCATAGTTTACGTTGCTATGATTTCACCGGTGCTGCCGATGAAAACGTTTTAAGATTAATATTTGAAGAATTGATGCCCTCTGAAAGAGTGGATATATTTGGTCAAAGAAGCACCCCGGAAAATTTAGCTTTAAAAATAATATCATACATATTCGACCAGTTCGATCATATTCCTAAATATTTAGATCCAGCCTGTGGAAGTGGAACATTTATTAATTCTGCAATAATAAATATTAGATCAAAATTAATCGCGAAGCAAATTGATGAGAATGATCAGTTGCAGACAATCATGAAATCCGTTGTTGGCATTGATATTGACCCAATCGCAGTGATTGCGTCGAAAGCGATATGGACACTCTCAAACTCGGACTTATTGATGTACTCTGATGGTCCAATACACATCCCTATTTACAACGCTGATTCGCTATTTATTCCAGAATATGACAGAGAGGTAGGTCCAGACACAATCACCATCCAATTTGATGAGTGCTCAATTTCGTTTCCTTCTGTAATAATTAATAATGCGGCTTCTTTTGATAAAATAATAAATTGGGGTCATCGAAAGGCAAAAGAAATTGCCGAGAAAGCTGAAATCATGAGAACCCCAATAGTGTTATCATCTCCAAATATTGTAGAACGCGCCCTCGATTCAATAATGAATGGTATGGACTCAGAACTTGTTGAGAAGAAGAATGTGTTGGCCATCTCATTATCGCAATTCATCAACGAACTCGCGAAGAGGATATTCGAAAAAAGGAATGGAATCTGGGCTTTTATTATTCAAAATAGTTATCGTCCTTCGCTCCTGGCCGGTAATTTTGATGTGATTGCGACAAATCCGCCTTGGTTAGCGATGAGCCACATCCCTGATGTTCCGTATAGGAACCAGCTTAATGAGAAAGCGGATTTACTAAAAATTTTACCTGGGGGTCAGTCATTTTTACATACGGACATAAGTACTGTTTTTTCATTGCATACGGCAATTCATTTCATGAGCGGAGATGGTCTCGCGGCTTTCATCCTTCCCAGAGCGCTCTTTAATGGAGACCATCATCACCGTTTCAGAATTCAAGATTTTAAAACTGATTTCCCAATAAAATTATTAGAAGTGTGGGATTTTAATGATGTCGATTGGTTGTGCCCTCCAGACGAGAAACCGTTTAAGGTCCCGGCATGTCTTGTATTTATGAAAAAAACTACCGTTGATCCAACTGTAAACAATACAATTCCCTCAAGATTCTGGTCCAAGATTGATGATGAACTAGATGAAGTGAGACAGGGGAATATCTGTTTGAGGACATATGATGAGAAAAGTGCTTGGGTCGATGAAGATACCAATATCCCCATAATAAAAGTACGTAATCACTACCCAGATCGTTTTTCACAAGGAGCCGATCTATTTCCTAGGGTCGGTTTGTTTATAGATATTACATCTCCAAGTATAAGTCGTAGAAGAGTTGTAGGCATCCGTACTTCACAAATAGAAACTCAAAATCCCAAGAATAAAATACTAAAAGGAAGAACATTTTCTGGTCATGCCAGCATTCGATATTTATTTACCACTGTTACATCTAATGTCGTTCTCCCCTTTTTGATTCTTGAAGAACAGTTGCCTACGATCGTACTCCCAATTCAATGCGAAGATGGTGAAATTTCGTTAATGACAAATGAGAATTTAATCGACTCTGGAGATGATGAAACTGCCGATTGGTTTTCAAGAATTTCTCATGAGGCGAGTTATTCTGAAGATGAATTATTAACGAAAATAAATGTACGTAATAAACTAACAGATCAAAACTTCACAAATTATAATTTCACAATTCATTATGGTGCTGGTGGTTCGAAGCCATGCGCGGGTATACTCAGAATGAATGGATTAGAATACCCATTCATAGCTGAACAGACAACCTATGTACTTGGTACGAACAATGAGGATGAGGCGTTTTATTTAATTGGAATATTAAATTCTCATGCATTATCTAGAGCGATCAAACCATTTCAGGCGAGTGGTGATTTCGGACCTAGGCATATTCATAAGTTAGTTACACATGCAATCCCAGAATTTAATAATGAAAATCCATTACACATGGAAGTGGTAAGAATTGCTCGAACAATTGAAGCTGAAGCCCGAATGAGGGTCGATGAATATATGGAAAACCCATTAAAACCAATTGCACGCCGTAGAATGAGGATGGAAAGCTATTTATCAGAATTGAGGGAGCCGCTTGAAAGTGCTGTAATGGATGTGCTTGAAGAATGAAGTCGGATCAAACAAATTATAAAACTGTAATTTATACAAATGATGATATTGATTCCCTATATCAAAATTCAATAAAAAGTACGCGGACAGGGAAGACTTTTAATGCCCATAACTATCCTACAAAAATTAATCCATATGCAATATTACCATTCATCCTTGTTCATACGAAGCCGCACGACATAATTTTTGATGGGTTCTCTGGTAGCGGTTCAACTGGTATTGCGACTGTGCTTGCAGAGAAGCAATTCGAGGTAAATAAAATAAATATTGCTCAATCTATTAAAAATCAATGGGGCCCCAGAAATTGTTATCTATACGATATTAGTGAATTAGCCTCCTTCGTAAGTGATACGATAATTAACCCTCCAGACCCAGATGAATTTCGAAACGCTGCAGAAGGTGTGTTAATAACTCTTAAGAAAAAATGGGGATGGATGTACGAAGCTCAAAATGACAATGAACTTGGAAACATCAGATATACGATTTGGACCGAACATATTGTTTGTCCAAAATGCTCTCACCCTTTTTCATTCTGGGACAATGCTGTTGTTCAAAATCCCCCGACAATCCTGACAAGGTTTCATTGCCCCAAGTGTGGATCCTTGGTGCCAATCTCGGGAGCACCAAGAGAAATTGAGAATCATTATGATGATTTGCTTAATAAAATGGTCAAAAGACGAAAAAGGAGCCCGGCAATAGTATATGGAAAAACTGGTAAGACGTATTGGAAAAGACCGATTAATGATCAAGATCTTGAACTGATTGAAAAAATTAATGAAATCAAAATTCCAGCCAATGTCCCAATAATCCCAATGATGGAAAAAGAGAATGAAAAATGGGGGGAACTGCATAGACGAGGGTACCATTTCGGAATAACTCATCTGCACCATTTCTATACCAGGAGAAATTTAATTTTATTGGCTTCCGCTTTTGAGTTGGCCGAAAGCTATCCTGACGATGTTAAAAAGGGCTTAAAACTCTGGATTTCAAGTTATAATTCATCTCATTCTACATTGATGACGAGAGTTGTATGTAAAAAGAAATCGAAGGATCTTGTGGTTACTAGTAGTCAACCAGGTGTTTTGTACATTAGCAATTTACCAGTCGAAAAGAACATTATATCGGGCCTTTCTGAAAAATTGAACCCAATAAATGAAGCATTCCGAGAAATGAGAGGGCACCAAGGAGAGGTGCATGTAAAATGCCATTCCTCCCTTGATGTTGAGTTGGGGGATTCAACGGTCGATTACATTTTTACCGATCCACCATTTGGGGATAACATCCAATATTCTGAAGTTAATTTCATAGATGAAGCCTGGTTAGGAACAATAACACATTCGGATGATGAGGCAATCGTAAGTAAATATCAAGGAAAACTCGAGGATGATTATCAGAATAAAATTACCAAGGCCTTCAAGGAATTTAATAGAATATTGAAACCGAATCATTACATGACTCTAATATTTCATTCGAGCAAAGCGAAAATTTGGGACACTATTTTTGAATCGATCAATTCGTCCGGTTTCCAAATCGAAACAATATCGACACTGGATAAGGTTCAAGGAAGTTTTAAACAAACCACTACAAAAGGATTTGTAAAGGGCGATGCGGTAATTCTTCTGCGAAAAACAACCTCTGCAAATAATGGGAATGGTGCATTAAATGTTCAACATGACCTGATTGAAATTATTCAAAAAAGATTATCTGATTTACCAGATGATGATATTAAAAACAGAACGAGGCAGAATCTGTACAATTATGTTATCAAAATATTTTTAGAGAAAGGACAAAAAGTGCCGATTGATGCTAAACGTTTCTATATGATGTTATCAAACTACTTTGATATTGATGGCAACCTATATCGTGTGCGGAGAAAGGAGAAAAATAGTTAGTGGTGCTCATGGATGTTGAATTATTATATAAAGAGCTTATTAAAATATATAATTCAAAATCTAGTGGTCAAGAATTATCTTCTCAACTCAATAGTACCTTGAGTCGCTTTAAGTCAGAGCGGTCAAATATATCGTACTCAGAAGAGAGGGATGTTGGACTTTTAATTCGAAAAATCGTTGATAAAGCGTCTTCGCTAGTTCATCGTAAACAATTTGGTCAATATTTTACACCCTACCCAATATCATCACTTGTATGCGCGTCTTCAATTAATGCGCATACCGGAACTATTGCAGACCCAATGTGTGGGACAGGCAACTTGATTTGGGCGGCTATAGAGAGGGCAGAATTTCTTGGGGTTCTATCAAAAATAAAAGTCACTGGTTTTGAGATAGATCCCCTAATCGCAAGAGTAGCTGAATATCCCCCGAATTACGAATATTCAAGATTTTCAACTAGACCGAGAATCATAAACGAAGATAGTTTTATACGGATGATAAATAAAAACATAAATGATGAGGAAACCGAGAATTTTGACTCGGTAATTGGTAACCCTCCATATGTACGACGAGAAAATATACCAAATTTGATAAAAACGTCTTCCCCCGATGTGTTCAATGCCTTCAAACGAGCGCTTGGAGGTAAATCGGATTCCTATATTGCTGGAATCATAATTAGGACAAGTTTGATTTCGAATTTAATTACAGATTGTGATGATATTGATCAATTAGCCCGAAAAGGAATTGAACTAATCAATGGAAAGAAATCAGATTGCTATTCGAATTCAGAAAAAATCTGGTTAAATATGGTTACAGGTTACTCCGGACTAGCGGATCTTTCTCTTCCATCTTGGCTATTAACCTGGCGAATAGCCAAACCTGGTTCCATAGTCTCTTATGTTACAACCTCCAGCTGGCGAACAAGAGATTATGCGCGCATGTTAAGATACTACATGCTCAGAATGCTGGAGCCTGTTTTGATTATCGAACAGGAAGGAAGAAATTGGTTCCAAGATGCACTTCAACCGACATCGTTGATGACCTTTAAAATTAGATCATTTAACGAGTTGCAAATTCCATTATCTGAAAGAAGCTCTGGGCGGGAGATACCAATAATCAAGGTAAGAAAGGAATTTGATCTTTCTGACCCGAAGGTTTATAAGAAAATCGCTGAGGATTTAGGGTATGATGCTCAACGTGACAAATGTGGATTTGCAGATCTGTCCGACTTCATCCTGGGAGAAATGTATAGAGGTGAATCAAATTTATACTGGACTAAAGATAACATTACAGAGCGATCATTAATAAATGCATTATTAACCGAAAATCAATATTCCGGTAATGGAGGAAAAGTAAGCATTGACAAACTGGAAAATTATGATGATTCAGATATTAAAATAATACGTCATAATAATTCCACAAAAATGATACCGGAGATGATTATTCGTAATCTCGCAATCCCTCGAGATATGGATGATACCTTTGTTTTCTTTAACGACCTGGGGATAGATATTAACCAAGGTCTTCGAACTGGATGTAATGCTTTTTTTTACGTAAAAAAATTGGATGACGCCCAAATAACCGAGTTAATGAAAATGGATGGAAAACAGGTCCGAATGATACTCGCCCATCCAAATGATAACAAAGAAAAATATTTTTTAATTCTATTAAAGCTCAAGACAATAACAACACTAATTCCAGATGGGAGCTTTAATTCTGATACAGAATATATGCTAGTTCAGACCTCGTCTGAATTAGGCTCTAGATTGGCACTATTTCCTCGGAAATTCATGTTACCAGTGGTTAGGTATTCAAACGATTTACTGCAATATTCTGTAAGAAGAGAAATGCTATACAATTATCTTATCCATACAGGAAAATCCTTAATAATGGACGATTATTTAAAAACAAGAAAATATCCAATTGGCTGGCAAAATGCATGGGATTCAAGAGATAATCTTTCCATCCTCCCTCCTTGTATTGGTAAATATATTGAATCTGGTCAACACACCATTGTTGAGAGGAATGGTAAGAAAGTACAAATCCCAGATCTTTCAGCTGTTCATCCGAATATTCGATGGCCCACTATCCCAACTGTCCTTCCACTAATTGAAAATGATTCGAAGGTGCCTCCTTCCCCCGGAAGCTGGTATTCCTTGAATCTACAATCTCGTCATTTTGGTCATATATTAATGTCACGTGTGAACTATGGCCATCCCCAGGCATTTATTAATTCAATGGATGTAGCATCAATAGTCGATGCTAATTTTTCTACAATCAGTAACAACTCGAATTATTTTTCAAATAAGGCTTTATTTGCTTTCTTGAACAGTTGTTGGGTTCGAGCAGTACTAGAATGTATAGGTACGCCAATGGGTGGTGGAGCCCTCAAGGTTGAAGCATCTCATTTGAAAAGAATTCCAATTCCTCGATTTAATGAGACCTTATTGGTAAAACTTGATGAACTGGGTGAAGAATTGATAAAAATTGATAAAAATTGTGGGCAGGAAATAATTGATAAAATTGATTGGATTGTTTCATCCCACATTGCTAAGGATCACAATCTCGACGAAACTAATGTCTACAAACAACTGAAAAAAATTTGCTATGAGCAACTAAATAATAGAATGGGTTTTAAAAAAAAATCAATTTGAATTTTAAAAGTTAAAAAATTCTAGAAAATCTTCATCATCAGGTTTTCCATCTCAATTTCTATCCAGAGATTTTCAAGCGAAGTTATCTATTGAAATTCTGAGAGTATTCATTTTTTGTCATTCTCAACTTCTCATACGCCTGAACACCTATGACGTGGGCCTTCCATAATTTTCCCTCGAGATTAAGGTATTCTTTGCGTTCTTTCTCTTTTTTTCATTTGTATAATCTTTTTAGAATATCTAAAATATTACTATTTTCACCATTTTCATTAGAAATCATAGTCCATGAAATTTATATTCTTCCAGACTCTCTTTGACTAAAATATATATGTTAAAAATAAATAAGTGCTCTTTTTTTATTGACCAATAATGGACCATCTAATGAATATGTACAATGGAATGCTCGGAAAGATTCGCACCATGACCATACCATATTAATATGGGGAGAGTTGGTATTATGGCCAGGTATAGGTAATTATGAAAGGTCACCTAACCAGTTCTATCGGAAATACTCCACTCACACTTCTCAATAAAATTGTTGATTCAAACTCTTCCTCAATATTCGTTAAGATCGAAGGCCGCAACCCAGGCGGCTCCGTCAAGGACCGCGTCGCCCTTCACATGATCGAGACCGCCGAGAAGCAAGGTATCCTGAAGCCGAGGATGAAGGTCGTAGAACCCACATCGGGCAACACCGGAATCGGTCTGGCAGTGGTATGCGCGGCCAAGGGCTACCGTCTTATTCTGACCATGCCTGAGAACATGAGCGTTGAACGCGTCAAGCTGCTCCGGTCCTTAGGAGCGGATGTCATCCTCACCCCTGCCCATGCTGGCATGGTCGGCGCGATCGTCAAGGCGAAGGAGCTGTGCTCCGGTGCGAACTACTGCATGCCCAACCAGTTCAACAATCCTGCCAATCCGGAGGCGCACTACCTCACCACCGGCCCTGAGATATTCAATGACCTTCCAGACGTTGACGCGTTCGTCGCCGGAATTGGCACTGGCGGGACGATAACCGGCGTCGGTCGCTACCTAAAGGAGAGGAAGAAGAACGTGCTGATCGTGGGTGTCGAACCGGCCGGTTCACCCGTTCTGTCCGGAGGAGAACCTGGCGCCCACGCCATCCAGGGCATCGGTGCCGGTTTCGTTCCCGCCACCCTGGACCTCGACGTCGTGGACCGCATAATGACCGTGACCGACGAGGATGCCATACGAACGGCCAAGGACCTCTCCCGAAAAGAAGGCATCATGGCCGGGATATCGTCCGGCGCGGCCGTCTGGGCCGCACTGCAGCTGGCCAAGGAGCTCGGCCCCGGAAAGAAGATAGTTACCATCCTCCCAGACTCCTCAGAAAGATATATGAGCACCGCGTTGTTTCAAGAGTAGTCCATGAACTGGAAGGATGACGTACAGACCGTTCTGGAACGTGATCCAGCGGCAAAGTCGTTCCGGGAGGCATTCTATTTCAGCCCGGGCCTCCATGCCATCCTTCTTCAGCGCATCTCTCACCGTCACTACCTCAAGGGGAGGATCAACAGGGCCAGGGCGATTAACTACTTCGCCCGCTTTCTCACGGGTGCGGACCTTCACCCCGGCGCTACCATCGGGAAAGGCTTCTTCATCGATCACGCCGTCGGCGTGGTCATAGGGGAAACGACAATAATAGGCGATAACGTTTCCATATTCCAGGGCGTCACCCTTGGCGGCGTGAGCACCAGCCAAGGTAAGCGTCACCCGACCATCGGCAACAACGTCACCATAGGCGCCGGGGCCAAGGTCCTCGGGAACATCACCATCGGCGACAACGTGAAGATAGGAGCCGGCTCCGTCGTCGTAAGGGACGTTCCGCCCGACTCCACCGTGGTAGGCGTTCCCGGACGTGTCGTTAAAAGGGAGGGCACCTGCGTCAAGGTGGACCTCCGCCACGACGAGCTTCCCGATCCCCTGAGGGACGCGATGATGCAGCTCACCAACAACATATCCGAGCTGGACCACCGCCTTGAGCGGCTGGAGAGGCTCGTCAACGGAAAGAACGAAAAATGAGGCGTGCAAATGACACTGCAGATCTACAACACCATGGCCAAGGCCGAGCAGGAGTTCAGACCGATCGAGGACGGCAAGGTCAAGATGTACGTGTGCGGTGTCACGGTATACGACGACGTGCACATGGGCCACGCCCGTTTCATGGTGGTCTTCGACATGGTCTCACGGTACCTCCGCTACCGCGGTTATGATGTGACACTGGTCATCAACTTCACCGACGTGGACGACAAGATCATCAAGAGGGCGAACGAGGAGAACGTGGACGCTCTGGTCGTCTCCCGCCGCTGCATAGATTCCTTCTTCCGTGATTCCGACGCTCTGCGCGTCAAACGTGCCGATATGTATCCCAAGGCCAGTGAGACGATCCCCGAGATAATCGCCATGGTCGAGGACATAATTAAGGCCGGCTCAGGGTACGTCACCCCGGACGGCAGCGTTTACTTCGACGTCACCACCGCCAAGGAATACGGCAAGCTCTCCGGCAACAAACTAGAGGAGATGCAGTCCGGCGCCCGTGTCGAGGTGGACGAGATCAAGCGTAACCCGATGGACTTCTGCCTGTGGAAGGCCGCCAAGCCCGGGGAGATCTCCTGGGACTCACCGTGGGGCAAAGGTCGCCCAGGATGGCACATCGAATGCTCCGCGATGGTGCGGAAGCTGCTCGGCGAAACGATAGACATCCACGGCGGCGGGAACGACCTCATCTTCCCGCACCATGAGAACGAGATATTGCAGTCCGAATCCGTCACCAAGAAACCGCTGGCCAACTACTGGATGCACAACGGGATGCTTCAGGTCGCCGACGCCAAGATGTCCAAGTCCCTGAAGAACTTCTTCTCGGTGAAGGACGTTCTTGCCAGATACCCACCGGAGGTGGTGCGCTTCTACCTGCTGAACACACATTACCGCGGGCCGCTGGTGTACGGAGAAGCGGCATTGGACGAGGCCGCCGCATCCCTGAAGCGCATTCACAACACCTACGATTCCCTGCGCTCTTACACGCCCCGCGGTGACGAAGCGGCGCAGGAGATGGTGGAAAAGGCGCGACAGGGCTTCATCTCGGAGATGGACGACGACTTCAACTCCCGCGGAGCTCTCTCGTACCTGTTCGAGCTGGCCCGCGAGGCGAACCGCCTGATGGACGCTGGAGAGCTGAGCGCCGAGGGCGCCTCAAGGATCCTTTCGTTCATCAAGGAGATGGACGGCATCTTCGACATCCTGCCGGAGGAGAAGAAGGGCGACGAGAAGCTGGACGACGTCATGCTCCTGCTCATCGACGTACGCAAAGAGCTCCGCAAGCGCAAGATGTACGATATCTCCGACCTAATACGCGACCGGCTGGAGGAGGCGGGCATCAAGATCGAGGACACCTCCGACGGGGCGAAGTGGAAGCTGATATGAACGCGGTGGAGAGGAAAGCGACGCTCATCTGCGGCGGGAACGTGAAGGTGGACAGGGACTTCCGCCCTCCGTTCCGCCTGAGCCGTTCCACGGCCGGACCGGGCGCCGGCTCCTCCTCCCTCGTTCTGTTGTTCAACGGGCTGCGCGTCAAGAAGAGCATCTCCCGACAAGAGGGCGAGTTCGAGCTGGTCGGAGGGCCGGAGGTTTACTCGCTGCTTCGCAACGGTGAGCCGTTCATCGATAAGGTCGAGCTGCAACCCGTGCTCTACCACTCCCCGGAGCAAGCGTTCTTCAACCTGGGCCAGGCCTGCATCTTCGATTGCCTGTTCTGCACCTCGCGAAAGCTCTCCAAGGACGTGGTCAAGGACCTCGACCTCGATCGGATCGTGGAGATGATAATCGAGGCTGAGGGCAGAGGGGGAATGAAGGCCGTGGCGTTCACCTCCGCGGTGGTCGATTCCATCCCTGCCACCATAGACCGCATGGTCCACGTCGTCCGCAAGGTGCGGGAATCACTTCCCGACATCCCCATAGGTGTCGAGCCGTACGTGGGGTCGTTCGAGGACATCGAGCGCTTGCACGAGGTGGGTGCTAACGAGATCAAGATCAACATCGAGTCCTTCGACCCTCGCATAGTCCGCATCGCCTGCCCCAAGCTGGAGCTCCCCAAGCAACTGGAGTTCCTGCGTTACGCGGTGCAGGTCTTCGGTCGCGGCAAGGTCACAAGCAACATCATCATCGGTCTAGGCGAGACGGACCGCAACGTGCTGGAGGGCGTGGCGACGCTGGCGAGCATGGGCGTGGTGCCGACCATACGCGCGTTGAAGATGAACCCTACCAACCGCCCCGTGCTCGAGAGCGCCCTGGGGGAACTGGAGCCGGTGACCCCGGAACGCCTGATCCACCTCAACCAAGAGTCCAAGATCATTATCATGGCGCACGGTCTGAGCACCGAAACGTACCACACCATGTGCCACGAGTGCCGCTGCTGCGACCTGGTCCCGTTCAAGGACCTCTGATTTTTTAGGTTATGTACTTTTTCAAAGGCATTGGGTACTTTTAGGCACACCTAGAAAATGATTATATATCTCGTGTTAGGTAACCCAAAACCATGGTGAGCGAGAACGTCGAGGAGTACCTGGAGTGCATCTGGGAGCTC
>Ga0209269_1000951_pt1 | contig 18668 bp, 15 predicted proteins | sample MTBAKMMethaMetaG_FD_187455 | JGI IMG/M metagenome (GOLD analysis project Ga0209269, IMG submission 187455) | Enrichment culture microbial communities from Arthur Kill intertidal strait, New Jersey, USA, that are MTBE-degrading - MTBE-AKM (Arthur... | ecosystem: Environmental > Aquatic > Marine >... | reverse complement strand
ATGCTGCTCGACATTTTCCCTCCCTGGAGCCCGGGGATGAACACGTGGTACGTGGACGAGGGGGCAAAGAACCCGAACCCGCCGAAGGAGAGCTCAACCTGCCGCACGGTGGCACTCACGTCCGCGCAGGCGGAACCAGGGATGTCCACGTGCCCCTCATACTTCCGTGAACCCGGATAACGGGCATGGACCGCTTCAAGGGCTGCAGAGGGAGCGTTCTTTGACCGGACACTGATGTGATCCCCACGATCCTCGACGGTAAACATTCTGAGCTTGTGGGCCACTCCCCGGGTGAGGCGGATGTGGGGATCCTGGTCGATGCCGACCGGAACAACGGTCGGAGCAGGGAAACTTTCCACCTGCGGGTAGAGGATATCCGCGACCTGGGTGATGACCGACATCATATGCGCGAGCGAGGTCTCAGAAGAAAACCCGTAAATTGCCTGGAGCTCGGAGTAATTCACCTTGGTGGAGCATTCAAAGGCAAGATCCTTGAGCCGGTCGTTTCTGCTCTGGAAGTAGGTCTTCCCTTCAAACCCAAGGGCGTAAAGGCAGGCGAGATACTCCTTCCCGTACTCGCTGCACTTCTCCCAGCTGGTGTCACGGACGGCATGTGCCTCGCGATCGGCAATGGTGATGTAACCGGTGCCACCCTGCCGGACATGCCAGACGACCTCCTTCATCACCATCAGGTGGCCCAGGTGGGGGTGGCCGGAGGGCATGAACCCGGTGAGGATGTGGAAGGGTTTCCGGTCACGGATACATCCGGCAATCTGCGTGTAGTCCCGGTGCCCGATGACGATGCCTCTCTTTATGAATGAGGGCACCTCCGGGAGGATATCGAGAACGTTCCCGATAGGTTCGATCCCGAATTCGGAAAAGAGCCGGTCAATATCGAGGAACTGCTGGCTCGCCCAGGGGTTTATTTCCACCATGCTACCTCTCTCACAATTTTATGCGTGCAAATTCGACGTATTGGATTTCCGAAGTATGTTGATGGCCAAACAACATCTTCTTTTTCACACTGTGGGCAAGCCTGACCGAGCGCGAGATGCTGCTCATCGGGAGGCGGACTCCCCCGGCAATGGCATGCACCAGCATCTCGGAGTGGACCTTCTGCCCTGAATATACCCTGAAGTGGTGCCCGAACTTGTAGCCGGTCTTGGGAATATACCCGCAGTGACGCAGGTCCTGGTACACCGCGGCCTTCTCGGCGAGCTCCACATCTGCGGTGGCGACCATGGCAAAATAGTGGTCAGGATCGACAAGAGCACCGCCATCCCGCAGAGTCAGCATTCCGGTTGCCATGAGATGGATGATCTCAAGCGGGGCGAGGATCATACGTTCGGGATCCAGATACATGCCGAATCCCGCAACGGGTTCGTTCCGGGGGTGCGAAGGATGGACGAGTGCTGATCGGCCGACCAGTACTCCTTCCAGCGGGCCGATGCCGGGCTTTTCCCCGGCCTTCGGAAGGTTCTGGACCTTGATCTCGTAGTAAGTCAGTTCATTCTCATCATCCACGACGGCAAGAACGTGCTGCTTGCGCATCCTGGATGAAGCCAGCGCCTCGTGGATGAGGGTTTCGAAATCGATGAGGTCCCGTTCGGACAGTACCCGGACCATGTACTGGGACTGGCCGGTCCCCGGCCGCTGGCCACGCCGGAACACACGGAAATCGTGAGGGCCGCTCTGGACCGCATACCCCCGCTCCCGGAGGTCGCGGTACACGAGGAACGTGCGAAGAAACTCGGGTCGGCGGGCGAAGTGTGCGATGAGGGTGTCGAAATCGTAGCCTTCAATCCCGATCCGTCCCCGGTGGAGCAGGTAGCAGGCTTCTTCCGGTGCAAGCCGGAGACCATCGTCCTCGGGCCTGCCGTAGCCGCTCTGGTCGTAGAGTACCCGCCCTTCATTCCCGAGCCGGACCCAGGTCCCGTCAAACCTCACCTTCACACCTATCCATGTGCTCCCTTCGGATATAATAGGAGCCGGGGCGAAAGGACCACAGGGGGGCGAAGGAGGGCCGGATCCCTGGCCAGACCCCATTAATCATTCTTAAAGCATACATCGTGTATCCCTCAGAAACCGCTTTTTAAAACATTCAGGGGTTTTAACTGGAAAAAGCTTTAAAACTCCCGTGCGATCCCGGCACCCTCTGTACCGAAAAATAATCCTTAGGTAATACTTTTGTAATACTTTTGTCCCTCTATGTGGACAATTGTGGAAGACCTTATGACAGGGAACTGAAAAACCTTGTTCTGGCACTTCAGGAACGGGGCGGAGGGGAGCCCCGGCGTCCTGGTTCTCCTGTGAGGTAAATGATGACCGAGCTCAATTATACAGGGTTCCTGGCCTGTTCAACGGTCAATGGTCCGGGAAGGAGGGCGGTAGTCTGGGTACAGGGCTGTCCCCTCCGCTGCAGTGGCTGTTTCAATCCTGAGCTCTGGCCGTTTGTGCCCCGGAACAGGATCCAGGCAGGAGACCTCGCCGACCGGATCACAGCCCTTCCCGATATTGAAGGGGTAACCTTCTCCGGAGGCGAGCCGTTCTGCCAGGCGGCGGCACTGGCGGAGGTCGGAGAACTGATCCGCGAACAGGATCTCACCGTGGTCACCTTCACCGGATTTCCCTTCCGGGAGCTCCGGGTGCAGCAGCGGACATCATGGAACGCTCTCCTTGCGGTCACCGATCTCCTCATCGCCGGACCCTATCGCAGGGACCTCCCCTGCAGCCACCCTCTCCTGGCATCTGCCAACCAGGAGATCGTGCACCTTTCCGGCCTGCTCAGGGGGAGGGAGGATGAATCTGGTCAGGCTCCCGGAACCGTCGAATATACCATCAGCGCCGAAGGAGTCATCACCACAACCGGTTTTCCCGATCACTACGACTCCCTTTGTCGTATGAATACGGGGGGATGCTAGTGTCGCATTTTTCACGAGTCAGGACCGCGCTCAAAGACAGGGAGGTTCTCACCGCCTGCCTGGAGGAACTTGGGTACGAGGTCACTGAGGGAGGAACGATCAGGAGCAGGAAAGGGGTCCGTGAGGTCGACCTCTCGATCCACACCAGGAATGGGAATGGGATCGGGTTTGTGAAGGACGCTGACGGGTGCTACAACCTCGTTGCTGACTGGTGGGGAATGGGGAGAAAGGACCGTCATATCCTGGACCGCGTGGCCGGAACGCTCGCCAGGGTTCAGCGGAACTACGCGGAGCGGATGGTACGTGAACAAATAGAGAACGAGGGCTTCTCCCTGGTAGAGCGGAGGGAGGAGGAGGATGGATCCATCCGGATCGTGGTGAGGAGGTGGACCTGATCATGCCGCAGAAGGGCTTCGAAGACCTCCGCGACCAGGTTGATCTCGCACTCCGGTCCCGGGTCACCCTGATCGTCCTGGTCACCCCCGAAGAGGAGCGTGCCCTGCAGCTGGTCCGCGAGGTCTGCGAACGGTGGAACCCACCGCGGCAGTGCGTGAGCTGGGATATCGTCGATGGCTATTCAACCGTTGTCGGGACCGGGTTTTCGGCTCCGGCCCGGGACCCCCTCTCCGGACTTGATGAGATGCAGAAGACCGATGAGCAGTCGGTCATCGTTCTGAAGGACTTCCACGAGTTCTGGAACAACCCGGCCGTCAAACGGAAGATCCGTAACTATGCCCAGAAGTTCCGGTACACCCGCAGGTCCATGGTGATCATCACCCCGTCCTTCAAGCTCCCCGATGAGATCCGCGATGAGAGCGTGATCCTGCACCTCCCCCCTCCGTCAGCACGGGAGCTCGAGCTCGAGCTCGACCAGCTGATCCGGAGTAGCGGTGTCGAGTGTACGCTGACCTCGCTCGGTCGTGAGAAGCTGATCCAGGGTGCTCTCGGCATGTCCCTCAACCAGGCCCGACGATCCTTTTCAAAGGCCATCGTCATGCACGGGAGAATCGATGACCGCGACATCGATGAGGTGGTGGCAGAGAAGAAGATCATCCTCTCCCAGAGCGAAGCTCTCGAGTTCTACAGCGGTACCGAGACCCCGGAGAATGTCGGGGGGCTCGCTGTCCTCAAAGACTGGCTCCGCCTCAGGGAACGGGCCTTCACCCGGGAAGCCCGGGAATACGGACTCCCCGCCCCGAAAGGGATCGCCCTGATCGGAATCCCGGGGACCGGGAAGAGCCTGACCGCAAAGATGATCGCCGGCCTCTGGCGTCTCCCGCTGCTCAGGCTGGATGTGGGGGCGCTCTTTGGGAGTTTGGTGGGAGAATCGGAGGAGCGGACGCGGCGCGCCCTCCGGCTGGCCGAGACCATCTCTCCCTGCATCCTGTGGATAGACGAAATGGAGAAAGGATTCTCCTTCGGAGAGGGTGATGCCGGAACCGGCCAGCGGGTCTTTGCCAGCATCCTGACCTGGATGCAGGACAAGACCGCCCCCTGCTTTGTGGTGGCTACGGCAAATGACATCTTTGCCCTCCCGCCCGAGCTGCTCCGGAAAGGGCGGTTTGACGAGATCTTTTTCCTCGACCTGCCCGGAGCAGCGGAACGGAAGGAAATCTTCTCTGTGCACCTGAAGAAACGGAAGTGTATTCCTGAGAGCTTCGACCTCGATCTCCTCGCACGAAGCTCGGAAGGATATGTCGGGGCTGAGATCGAACAAACGGTCATCGATGCCATGTACCAGGCCTTCGACCAGGATATGCGGGCAATCACGACACAGGACATCCTCTCTGCGCTCAGGGCACAGGTTCCCCTCTCGGTATCGCAGCGGGAAGTGGTCGATTCACTCCGGAGATGGCTCCAGGAAGGGAGGGCGGTTGCGGCATCGGCTCCCGACAGGTCTGAAGCGAGATCCGGGGCAGGTATCAGGCTCGATCCCCTGGTGAAGGATACCTTATCACCATGAGCCCTGGCCGGGACACCCCCCGCAGGAAGACAGGACTGCAGGCTCATCTGGTCGGGAAGCTGATACGGCGATCCGGGCTGTCCCGCTGTGCCAGGAAGGCGGCGGCAGGAGATGCATTGGCCGTGGTGGAACTCTGTGAAGCCCTTGATTCAGGTGACCGGGGTATAGTGTCTCTGGCACGGGAGGCACTTTCTGCCCTCCCTGTGGCCGGACTGGAGATCTGCTGTTCACGGGTGATATCCCGGGAGAACCTGCCACTGGCAGACCTCTGCCGCGAGCAGGGGTATGCCCCCCGCGATCCGCAGGACCGAGCGCTCTTCTACCTCCTCTCGGGCCAGTACGACGCACTCAGCAGCGGCGCCGATACTGCCTTTCTCCTTGCCCGGGCCTACCGGGAGGCACCATGGAGCAGGAGGATGCGGATCATCCGCGCCCTGACCACCTGGGGAAGACCCGAACTCCTGCTCTCCGTTGCGACAGATCCCGTTGTCCCTGCGGGACAGTTGCCGGGAACAGCATGGGATCTCATTGCACGGCGGCTTGCTGCGCAGGGGGATTATCAGACGTTATCGCGGCTGCTCTTTTCCGCCCCCCTCAAAGCATCCTGCACAATCACCGGTATCCTGAAAGAGTCCGGATACCTGCCTCCGGATGGAGACCCGGAATTCTGGAGGCAGCTGTATGCTGCGGTGCCTGAGGGGTTCCGGTATCCGGAACCGGCAGATGACATCCGCGCCATCTTCCCCGGAGGGGCGGTGCAGTATTCCCGGGCAGTCATCGATCCCACCGGCCGTTTCCTCGCAGCAGGCTGCTACGATGGAACCATAGAGATCTGGAAGATCCCCAGCGGGGATCTTGTCTGTACCAATCCCAGCGGCGCAGGAAGTATCCTGGCAGCAGCCTGGTCTGCTGACGGGCGGTGGGTGGCGTTCGGGGGGAGCAGGGGGCTGCTGTGCATCGTTGAGCTGCCGGGCGGGCAGCTGGCAGGGAGGTATGACATCGGTGGTTCTGCTGTTACCGTACTCTCCTTTACCCCGGACTCCCGGTGCGTGGCCTGCGGGGGAAATGACGGGAGGATTACCCTGGTCCGGCTCCCTGATGGCCGGAGGCTGCAGTTCTCCGGTCGTCCCTCCACCGCGGCCACCGGCATCGTCGTCATGGGGGCCGGAAGGATCTTCTCAGGGCACGAGGATGGTACCGTGTGGTCCTGGTCAGGAAGGGAGCGCCAGGGAAGCCGTCTCGAACCGGATCACCCTGGTCCGGTCCTCTTCCTCTCCCCAGTCCCTGAAGGGCTCCTGGTCACCGGCTCGGCACAGGGACCGCTCATGTTCCGGGATACGGGTTCCGGGCGTACTGTGAGAACTGCCGGATACCCGGAAATGACCGCTACGGCGTTTGCCACATCCGGGGAATGGGTGGCGGCAGGGGATGCGGACGGAACCGTTACGCTCTACGCGGTACCGGACGGCAGGGAGATCTGTACATACCCGGTTCACCGGTCGGGAGTGAGCGCGCTCTGCGCGTCTCCCGACGGCAACTGGTGTGCTGCCGGGAGCAGGAGCGGGATGGTCCATGTCCTCCCGGTTCCGGGCCCGGGAACGCCGATCTTTTTTACCGGCCGGACGGGGGGTATCCGCCACCTGTCGGCTGCCGTACCGGGAATGGTCTGCTCTTCAGGGTGGAACGGAATTCTCGAGGTGCGACGTTCGGATGACGGGACAGTCCTGCTCTGCACGGAGGGGCATAGTTCCTCCGTCACCTGCATCAGTGCTGCTGCCGGGTCCGGACTGCTGGCAGTGGCCGGCTCCGGCAGTGTCATCCATCTCTGGGATCACCCCACAAGGGAATACCGGGGAATGGTGGAAACCTATACACCGGGCATCACTACTCTGGTGCTGCTTTCCAGCGGGAGCAGGGCGGCCGTTGCCGGTTCTGACGGTTCCCTGCTCCTCATCCGGCTCCCGGACGGGACGCTCATCCGAAGCCTTCGGGGCCATACCGGATCGATCTCCGCGCTCGCTTCGGATCCCTCGTCAGCCCGGCTCGCTGCAGGCGGGTGGGATGCAGTCGTCTACCTCCACGATGTGGAGCACGATAACCCTCCGGTGATACTCCACGGCCATGCAAGTCCGGTTACCTCTGTATCTTTTTCACCACAGGGGAACCTCCTTGCGAGCACTTCACAGGACCGGACGGCCCGGATCTGGGATGTGACAGCCGGCACCTCTGCCGCCGTCCTCTCAGGGCACCGACGCGTGGTCTCGGCCTCGGCATTCTCCCCAGACGGAACCATCCTTGCCACCGGTTCATGGGATCATACCATCCGGCTCTGGAGTGTCCCCGACGGAGGGGCGATCGCAGTCCTGAAGGGGCACCGTGATCGCATCAGCCGGCTTGTGTTCGCAGGGAGTGGTGTGCTCGCAAGCGGGGATGAGAGCGGATTGCTCGGCCTCTGGACCATCCCCGATGGTGAACTCATCCAGTTCCGTGAGAGCAGGGCCGGCAGGGTGACCGGACTGCTCCCGGTCAGGGACAACAGGGAGCTCCTTTCGGCTCATGATCAGGGGCTCTGCATCTTCCGGGACCTGCCATGGACCAAGATTCCGGCAGAATGCACGCCTGATGACTATGCCCGTGTCAGGGAGTACCTCGCAGATGCCGCGGACGCGGACAACCATATACAGCCATGGCAATGGATCGAGGTCCTGCTCGCGGGAGGTCTCCGGAAGGCTGTCGCGCTCTGCCCTGACCCGCCCCTGGCAGGGGGATATGAGATCGAGCTTGCAGGAGGCTGACACATGAAGACCGAAGGATTGTCGGGCACCCGGCTCGTTGCTGTGGACTTTGGCAACAGCACCACCAAAATTGCGACCCGTTCAAGCTGGGAGAACCCGATCGCCTGCCCGGTCTCCGTTCCCGGATTTTCGTGCCAGGTGCCGGTTCCGGGCCAGCCGGGCCTGACATTCCCCGTCGTCCCCTCTCTCATCCACTATATGCCGTCAGGTGGGTGCCTGATCGGGTCACAGGTGACAGCGGCGGGGTTCCGGGACGACCCTGCCACGGTAAAGTGGATGCGCTGGTATCTCCGCAGCCGGAGCCCGGTCCGGTTCCCGGCAAAAGGGCGCCTGATCAGCTACCCGGAAGCGGCATCCGACTTCATCGTGCCGGTCCTGTCTGCCCTTCGCGAGGGCCAGGGATCCCGGACCTCTGAGCTGGTCTTTGTCGTCTCGCCAGGCTCTGATGAAAGCACCGGCGGATGGCTCGTGGAGATAGCCGAGAAGAGCGGGTTTTCCTCTGTCCGGGTCATCGATGCTCCCGCCGCGGCGGCGGCCGCATGCCTGCCCGGAATACGGCAGGGTGATCCCTTCATGGTCATCGATATCGGGGGTGACCGGACAGAGGTCTCCATCGTCACAGCAACCGGGGACACAGGCAGTTTCCGCAGCCGGGTGCTCGGATCAGCATCTGCCGATACCGGGGGCAGAGTCATCGACCGCTGGCTCTGTGATGAGGTGATGCAGCGGGCCGGGCTGAACCCCGATGACCCTCTGACGGTGGCCCGACTGCTCCCCGCATGCAGGGAGGCAAAGGAAGCTCTCTCGTGCAATGATCACGCCCCGGTACGGGTAACCGAATCAGAAACGGTCAGCATGACGGGAAAGGATCTTGAACAGATCCTCGAATCCCGCGGGTTCCTTGCAGCGGTCGGGTCAACAATCGAACAGGCGCTGAACAGCGCGTTCTCCCGCGGGTATACGGAAGCAACCCTCACCGCCGTGATTATGGCCGGCGGCACCAGCAGTATTCCGTGCCTGCAGGAACTGGTGAAAGCCCGGTTTGCTGCCGGGAAGGTCATCATCGATCAGCCTCTCGATGTGCTGGTGCGGGGAGCCGCAGTATCCTCCTGCGGTACATCCCGGACCGACCGGATCCAGCACGAGTACGCCATCAGGGTTTGGAACCCGTCGGCCGGGGCATTTGACCTGAAAACCCTGGTGAAACCGGGAACACCGGTTCCCAGCCAGGGGCCGGTTGCACGGATCAGGATCCAGGCCACCTACGATGGACAGGCACGGATGGGGATCCCCCTGTACGAACGGCAGGGAGCTGGCAGGATATCGTCCGGCCAATCCTTCCGCGAACTGGTGGTGCGTCAGTCCGGGACTGTTGAGGTTGCCGGAGAAGAGGACCTTCCTGGAGGACCAGGCGGATCCGCCTGGATCAACGAGCGGACCCTGACGCTCATACCGGTCGATCCCCCGGCGGTCAGGGGAGAGCCTCGTCTTGAGGTATGGTTCTCCATTGATGCCTCCCGGCAGCTCCGTGCCTCTGCACGGGATATCCGGACCGGGAAGCTGGTCATGGAGAACCATCCACTCGCACAGCTCATGTGAACGAAAAAGATACGTGTGATCATATGGGAATGCAGCAGATTGAGATACAGGTTGACTGTGACGGGAATGTCACCGTCCATGTTGAGGGAGTAAAGGGCGAGGAATGCATCCGCATCACCAAGACCCTTGAAGAGACACTGGGTTCGGTGACCGATCGATCCTTCTGTGCCGAGTATTTCGAGGAACAGGTGTCGGAACGAACCGCTGAAAAAGTCTCGAAACTCTAATTCATTCTATTTCTGATGGTTTTTAAAAAAAGCCGGGATCGGCCTTGTCTCTGGTCTATAAACCATATCGCGCGATATATTAATGCGGCCCGGTGGGGTGACTGTGCCCCCCTCTTGTAATTGCGGGAGAGGGGGCGGGATCCGTACCCGAATCTCACCGGCAGCAGGCATGATCGAAAACCTGCTCAGGGGGGCGGGAAACCACAGGTTCCGCCCCGGTATACCGGTCTCCCTTCACCCGGGCAGGTGTCCTGGAGACTCCGGGGAACAGAGCCACCGGATGACTGAACATGAACCGGAACGGCAAGCGCCCGGTCCTGATTCCATGCTCCAAAAAAAGACAGTGTATTAGTGCGTATCATGTTCCCGGATGCGCCGGAAACGAGACTGCCCGCTATTCTCCAGCAAGTTCGCGGACAACACGGATGTTTCCCGCATCATCCCGCCGTTCATCGACCGGCGTCTCGCAGATGAGCGGGCGGGACCGGAAGAAGGGCAGGGAGAGAATGTGCCGGAACCCTTCTTCGCCAATATTTCCAAGGCCGATATGTTCGTGGCGGTCGAGGCCGCTCCCGAGCTCCCCTTTTGAATCGTTCAGGTGGATCAGCATGCAGCTCTTCTCGCAGAGGGTCTCATCGAAACGATTCACCGCGTCTTCAATGCCTTCCTCAGTCCGGAGCTCGTAGCCGGCCCCGAAGGCATGACAGGTGTCAAAGCATACTCCCACCCGTTCCCGGGCATCGATTCCTTCCAGTACCGCTGCAATATCCTCAAACGTCGATCCGACCCCGTTCTTCTCTCCTGCGGTGTTCTCAAGAAGGAGGATGACATCGTTGTCGATTTCGGCGAGGGCCTGGTTCACAGCGGCAATCACCCGTTTTCTCCCGATCTCGATCCCCTCCCCCAGGTGGTGGCCGAGGTGGGTCACCAGGTAGGGGATGCCGAGGATCCCGCACCGTCCGAGCTCTGCTGCGAGCGTGGTGATCGATTTTTCATAGAACTCGGCTTTTCCCGTTGCAAGATTGGGGAGGTAGGGCATGTGATCGACGGGCGGGAACAGACCGCTTCGTTCGACATTCTCGCGGAACAGCGCCGCCTCTCCGGGATCGAGGTCCCTGAATGCCCACCCCCGCGGGTTCCGGGAGAAGATCTGGAAGGTGTTGCAGCCTGCAGTCTCCGCCCGCTCGACAGATTTTGCTATCGAACCCGCAATCGATACGTGGACTCCCACCCTGACCATCCCTCACTCCCTCTGGAGGGGATGGATACCCGTCACAGATAAACACTTGCTTTCAGAACCGGCAGCGGGGACGGCGCCCGGTTTTCGATCCTGAACCTGCCGGGATCCGGGTTGAACCGCGGCTATCGTACAATTTTAAATAATCCCCAGAGAGATGCCTCTCCGGTAAGATGGGGATCAACCCTGATTACCCGGAGACCTCGTACGACCGCCGCCGGTTCTGCCTCACCGGCAGCGATTCGCCCGGGATCTTCGCAGAATGGGAATGCCACGAAAAAAGTCATCAGTCGCGTTCGTTCGATGCCAGAACACAGCAATAGGGAAGATATGCCCTCCCAATCCATAGTATACTTTTTTACCGGTTCCGGGCAAGCCGTTCCAGTTCTTCCCTGACCGCCCTGGCGAAATCACGTGTCCCGGCCGTTCCCCCGAGATCGCGGGTCATGATTCCCTTCAGGAGCACCTGTTCGATGGCCTGATCCACGAGCATTGCAGCTTCATGGTCCCCCAGGTGAGCGAGGAGCATCGATCCGCTCCGCATCGCGGCAATAGGGTTTGCGAGATCCCGCCCTGCAATATCCGGAGCACTCCCGTGGACCGGTTCAAAGAGGGCGAATTTCTCGCCGATATTGGCACTGGGGAGGAGGCCGAGGCCCCCCACCAGGTACGCGGCCACATCGGAGAGGATGTCCCCGAACATGTTCGTGGTGACGATCACGTCATACTGATCGGGGTGGAGGAGGATATCGAGGCAGAGCGCATCGATATAGCATTCCCTGACCGGAACTCCGGCCTTCTGTGCCTCAGCGACACAGATATCCCGGAAGAACACATCTGATTTGAGGATGTTGGCCTTATGCCCGATGGTCAGGGTGTGACGCCGGGCAGCAAGCATACAGGCATACCGTGAGATCCGTTCACTCCCCTTCCGGGTAATGCACCGGACGGTGCAGGCAGAATCCTGCTCGATTTTCTCCACACCCGAGTAGAGGCCCTCGGTGTTCTCCCGCACCACGATGAGATTGACCCGGTTGCCCTTCACCGGCCGGACATTGGCATACAGGTCAAGCTCCTTCCGGATTCTGAGGATCACGCTCTGGTAATCCCGGGCCGGCGGGGTAGTTATGGCCCCGAACAGAATGGCGCCGGCGTCCCGGAGCATTGCGATATCATCATCGGTGATGGCCTGCCCGGTCCGCTGCCATTTCCCGTACCCTGCCTCGACCTCGAAGAATTCAAAGTCCGGCCTGAGGATCCCGAGCAGGTCGCGGGTCGGGGGGATCACCTCGTGCCCGATACCGTCACCTTCGACAACTGCGATCTTCACCGGTCCTCCCTCCAGGCTGCGAGCACATCCTTCACGGCAGAAAAGATTTCGTACGGTGATGCACCCCAGTGCACCACCGCTCCGAACCTGCCCCCGTACATTCCCGTCCCTTCCCGCTCTTTCCGGCAGCAACGGGTGATGAAGGGCTCTTCGAGGACCATGGACAGGGGGCAGATGTCGGTAACGAGAAATTCGTCCCCGTAGCATTCGTTCAGCAGTTCCCGGGCAGTCAGGCAGCCGGCGACCCGTTCTCCCCCCAGGAGAAGGTCAGCATCGAGAGTCCGGAGAAAACCAGAAGCCCGGCACGGATACACATCTGCATCGATCTGGGAGATGTCCCGCAGGGTATGTTCGAACACCACATCGAGCTCGGCAAACATCCCCGCCTCTTCGAGCTCGCGAATGGTAGCCGAAAGACTCGGCCGGGGAGGGGTCACATCATAGACAGAGAGGGTCTGGAAGAACGAGAGGTCGGGATCGAGGACGAAGGTGATGTGTTCGTCGCGGCCGGTGAAGATAGTGCAGCGTGACCCTGAATCAAGTGCCAGCCGTACCAGCCGGGCGCGGTTCTGAAGCTGCACTTTCTCCGGATACCATGAGACCTCACCGGCTCCGGCAAGTAACCGGGTTCCGGCAATCGTCCTCATCAGGCCTTTCTGGTCCGGGCCGGGGATTACCTCCAGGACCTCGTGACCCTGTCCGGTCTCGTGGATCAGGTAGCGCGAGAGAAAGTAGACCTGATCGCCACACGGCCGGGTTGAGGCATAGCCCACCTCTTTGCAGAGACGGGAGAAGATCATTCCCGCTTCCTCCAGTGTTCAACGAGACCTCCTGCCGCGAGGATCTCGAGCATCCGGGGCGAGAGCGGCGGGATCTCCTTGGTGGATCCCCCCACCGTCACGATCCCTGCGGAGAAATCGATGACCACCTGTTCGCCTTCATGGCATGAAAGGTCTGCCTGGGCGAGTGGGAGCCCACGGTTGATGGCATTTCTAAAAAAGATCCGTGCAAACGACGGGGCAATAATGCAGACCACGCCCGCCTCTTTGAGGGCTACCGCCGCCTGCTCGCGGGACGACCCGCACCCAAAATTCTTCCCGGCAATGATCACCGATTCACGGAGCCTCCCTGCCAGTGAGGGGTCAAGATCCTCGAACACATGGGTCGCCCAGATGCTCCGGTCCTTTGTCCGGAGGTAACGGCCGGCGATGATGAGATCGGTATCGATATCCGGCGGCAGGCACACGGCGTGGCCTTCAACCCTCATTCGTCACCTTCCGGGAGGGCGATCTCGCCGGCGAGTGCACTTGCGGCAGCGGTCGAGACCGATGAGAGGTAGATCTCCCCGCCGACACCCATCCGGTTCCGGAAGTTACGGTTTGCCGTTGAGAGGCAGACTTCACCCTCGCCGATGACCCCCATGTGGGCACCGAGGCAGGGGCCGCACCCGGGCGGAATCACCGTGCACCCTGCAGCGAGGATCTCGGAAAGTATCCCGGTCCTGGCAGCTTCCTCGAGCACGATGCGGGAGGCCGGGGCCACGATGGTCCGCACCCGGACCTTCTTTCCCCGGACAATCGATGCAAACCGGGAGAGGTCCTCGTACCTCCCGTTGGTGCAGGTCCCCACGAAGACCTGGTCCAGGGGAAGGCCACAGCGGTCGGATACCGGGAGGATGGTGTCCACCCGTGGCGGTATGGCGATCACCGGTACGATGTCCTCGAGATCGAAATCCAGTTCATGCTCGTATGTGCAGGAAGGAGGGGGCTGGGGGGACACGATCTCTCCGAAAGCCTTGAGATACGTGGCCGTGACTGCATCCGCGTAGCACAATCCGGTCTTCGCCCCGGTCTCCACCGCCAGGTTGCAGAGCGTCATGCGGGAGTCCATGGAGAGGTGGGCCATCCCGTCACCGATGAACTCCAGTGCCCGGTATGTGGCGCCGTCCATACCCAGGCGGGAGACATAGGTCAGGGCAAGGTCCTTTACTTCCGTATGGCCGGAGAGCCGGCCCGAGAGGAAGACCCCGATGGTCTCCGGAACCCGGAACCAGGTGGAGCCTGACGCCCAGATGACCGCCATGTCCGTGGCTCCCACCCCGGTTGCAAATGCCCCGAAGGCACCAAGGGTACAGGTATGCGAGTCGGCTCCTACGATGATCTCCCCGGGAAGGGCAGTACCCTCTCCCATCAGCTGGTGGCAGATGCCGCCACCGATGTCCGAGAAGTGCATACCTTCACCGCAGGCAAACGTCCGCAGTTCATGCTGGAGGTCGGCGGTAGTGGAGGTGTTGGCCGGGATGATATGGTCAAAGAGAACATAGTTCCTGTCCGGACAGGCGATCTCCCCGCTCCCCAGTGCCCGCCATGCCTCCAGGGTAAGCACTCCCGTTCCGTCATGCACGTAGGCCCGGTCCACCGGGCTGTCCACGTACTCCCCGGCCGGCGCTCCGAGAATCCGTTCAGAAAGGGTGGTCATGGATCACTTCTCCTTCCGGACATGTCTGATAAGGGCGGTAAGGGTTTCGGGGGTGATGCCGATCTTACTCTCCCCGAGCTCCTTGACCTCGTCAAGCACCGTGCAGATCTGCTGCTCGTTCAGCTGGTAGCCGAGCGTTGCCATCACGTGCTCCAGTGCTTTCTTCCCGGTATGCTTTCCGAGGATGAACCGGCGTTGCCCGCCAACCATATCGGGTAAAAAGTACTCGTATGTCTGCGGGTCTTCAAGGATGGCAGCTATGTGGATCCCGCTCTCATGCGAGAAGGCATGGGCTCCCACCACAGGTTTGGTCTTCTGGAGGACTATCCCCGAGTACTGTTCGACCATTGCTGAGAGTTCACTCAGGTGGGAGAGATCGTAGCGGTCGATGCCCCCTTTCATCCTGAGTGCGATAAGGACTTCCTCGAGGGCTGCGTTTCCCGCCCGCTCGCCTATACCGTTGACTGTGGTGTGGAGCTGGAACGCTCCGGCCTGGGCGCCGGTGATGGTGTTTGCCGTGGCGCAGCCCATGTCATTGTGGCAGTGGACACAGAGAGGCCGTCCCACCGATGATACCAGCTCGCTCATAATGGTGTACATCTCGGTCGGGATCAGGCACCCGACCGTGTCGGCAAAACTGAGGAGATCAGCCCCCCGCTGCTCTCCGCTCCGGTAGACCTCCTTCAGGAAGCTGATATCGGTCCGTGAAGCGTCCTCGGCGGCAAACCGGACCCGCAGGCCGTGGTCACGGGCCAGATCGATCATCTCCAGGGCCCCGGAAAGGATCTCTTCACGGGGTTTCCGGTACTTGTGGCGGATGTGGAGATCTGAGGTTGCGATGAAGATGCTGACCATATCCACATCACAGTCAATCGCAACCTCAACATCGCCTTTCCTTGCCCTGGCGAGGCAGCAGATGCTTGCGTCAAGACCCATCTGCGCGATGCAGGAGACACACTCCTTTTCATACGGCGATACGGTGGGGAACCCGGCCTCGATTACTTCGATCCCTATCGCATCCAGTTTCTGGGCGATCTCCTGCTTCTCCTCGCAGCTGAACGATACGCCGGGCGTCTGCTCCCCGTCCCTCAGTGTTACATCACAAATCTCAACATTCCACGGTTTCATGGTACCTTCCCTCAGGGCATGTTCCCTCCACGATCACGGTCACGGGCTCTGCCGGGGCAACAAGCAATCGCATGAGAGCTTCATGATCCGCCGCCCCGACCGTCACCGGATCAGCCCAGGAGATATACCGGGCAGGATCGGGAGACTCCTGTCCGCCGGTCATACCCATGCACCGGTTGTTCAGGACGATGCAGAGCAGCGGGGTCTTCTTCTCGTACACATCGATGAGGCTCTGGATGCCGGAGTGGATCAGGCCGTAGTCGCCGATCAGGGCAACCCTGGTGCTCCGGGCGGCAACACCGATCGCTGTTCCCAGGCCATAGGTGGCGATGCCCAGCCGGTACGGCGGGTTCAGCGTCAGGATCGAGCAGCCTGCATCGGCCACAACGGACATCCGGCGGCTCTCCAGGATCTCAAATACCGGCAGAAACGGGCATCCGCGGCAGAATGTCCGATAGTACCCCCTCTCCGCAATGGTCTCCGGTTTGGCAATTTCCCAGGGGGGCTGGACGTGGAGGTGTTCCCGGACAAACGGCCTCCCAATCTCCCGAATCTCAGAACATGAACCGACCTGCGGAGGGGGCGGATATACTGTAACTACCGCTGATTCGCCCCTGGCCGCTCCGATGCCCGCAGCGCCTCCCGAAAACCGGTTCAGCGGGTGGTCCCGGGACCAGGCAAACATCTCTCCGAAGAGAGAGTCAGCCCGGGAAGCCCGCCCTTTCATGGTGAGATTGGCGGGGGCGAGCGTCCCGGATCCAGGTGTCCGGACAACGACCTTCGGCTCCCCGGATGCAAAGAGGAGTTCGGGGGTGACCCTCAGGAGTGCCGCCCGGGAGAACTGTTCTGATGCGGAAAATGCTGCCTCAACACTCTCTGCACAGGTTTCCGGGCCCGGTTCAAGGACGGGAACCTGGGCGATCTCCCCGTAATACCGTGAGTCCTGAGTGGTGGTCGATCCCTCTGCAGCAGGGTCATCCCCCGCAATAATCACGAGACCTCCGATGAGCCCCTGTGAGGTTGCCTGGACGAGCGGATCCGCACAGGCATTCAGACCGGCATTCTTCATGATGACCGCCGCCCTCCTCTCTGAGAGCGAGTCGCCGAGGGCGTACTCCAGCGCGACCTTCTCCCCTGCCGCCGGTTCAGCTCCGGCAACGGAACCGAGCTCGGTGACCGGGTAACCCGGGACGGTGTAGATCCGGTCAGCACAGGACCGCAGCGCCTGTGCAAGCACGTCATACCCCTTCATAGCGGTCCATCCCTCCCGGGAACCAGGTCGCATCCGGTGCAGGCAGGACACATGGTCAGCGAGTCCCGGGGATCGAGGCCGGCTTCGCGAATCAGGCGGGAGTGGAGCCCGTATATCCGGAGGAGGCGTTCGGCAGTCGGGCGGGCATACGAGCTCAATTCACCGGCAGGATTCAGGGGACGGATCACCGGGATCACGCCGAGTCCGCAGAGGGTTCTGATGCAGTCTTCTACTTCCACATCCCGTTCTCCGAGGCCGATGATCAGGTTCGAGAAGACATGGCCCCTGCCGAACAGGCCCACGGATCGGCGGAGCGCCCGCCAGACCATATCCCAGTCGAGCCCGGGGCACATGGCGGCAAAGAGATCCCGGGTGGCGGTCTCGACATTGAACTTCACTTCAGCGACCCCGAGATCGTGGAGCCGTTCTGCGGTGGCCTCTCCCGGAAAGATGGAGACGCCGATAGGGATTCCGAACCGGAGAAGTCGTCTGATGCTGGCACAAACGTACTCCTCTTCTTCCTCAACACTAGCCAGTACGCCGCTGGTGATTGAGATGGCATCGATGCGATCCGCTACTGATGCGACCATCTCATCGATCTGTTCAGGAGTTTTTCTTCCTGCCGCAACAGCCGGAACTTCACAGTACCGGCACCGGTAGATGCATCCGCTGGTCACGGTAATGTAGGCCTGCCGGGGGCAGTGGAGAGCAACCGGTTCGAGCATTCCCCCGATGGTCAGACCATCATATCGCAGGACTGCTCTCCCACCTCCCCGGTGCTCAACCTCCACCGGACTCTCACTGTCGAGGGTGAGCCTGACTCTCCCGCTCCCGGTCGAGAAAAAGATGGATCCGCTGCTGCCCGCTCCCGGACCCGCCGTAGATGCAGAGATGAATGGTTCTCCCCCGCTCCCGGTGAGCCGGGCAGTCCCCGCCGCAAGCAGCCTCGCTTTCAGCCCGAGCCAGTCCATAGTGAGAGTGCCTCCTCATAGGCAGTATAGAACGGCAGGGCAGCAACCGCACCGATAATTCCTCTCCCTTCCAGAATCAGGTCGAGACTCCCTTCTTTGACTTCGGGGATGAGATCGCGCCTCACCTCCCCTCTCTTGACCATCCGGCCAAAGGGGAGGAGGGGGGAGGGGTCAAAACCGGTGAACACCGCCATACCGGTATCCTCAGAGAGGGTATAGCGCTCCAGCAGGCGCCGGTACCGGTCGACCAGGGCCGCAGGTTCCGATGATGCGAACTCACAGACGATGCTCACGCAGTTCTTGGTCCGGTAGGGGACCGGAAAGAGCTGAACAATGGTGTGGGAGAGGTAGCGCGATGCATCATCTTCAAGGGTCCTGGCAATATTGTGGGTGAGGGTCCAGGTCGCTCCTTCCTCAGGCGTATCGGTGTCATCGACGCCTATCAGTACCCGCTGCCTTCTCGGCAGCCATACCGTTGAGCCGGCCTTCCTCCCGCCACCGGCAGGATCGGTCCGGCACCGTATCACGCCTCCGGCAAAGGAACGGCAGCTCGCCGCTCCCACACCACCCCCGCCGATGCCCACGTAGGAGATCTCGATCTCGTCACCTTCGACCGCTGCACCGCATATTCCAGCCGGGAACCGCGATCCCTGGAGATCGAGGTCGGCCCTCCCGGGATTCAGCAGGTAGCGCATGGTGGGACCGCAGTTCCGCACCGAGCGGACAACAGGGCTCTGTGCGTAGTGGTGCTTTGACCACATCGCCCC
>Ga0209269_1000949_pt1 | contig 18693 bp, 16 predicted proteins | sample MTBAKMMethaMetaG_FD_187455 | JGI IMG/M metagenome (GOLD analysis project Ga0209269, IMG submission 187455) | Enrichment culture microbial communities from Arthur Kill intertidal strait, New Jersey, USA, that are MTBE-degrading - MTBE-AKM (Arthur... | ecosystem: Environmental > Aquatic > Marine >... | reverse complement strand
CACCACCAGATTCGGGTCACCGCCCAGCGGAAAGGTGCTTTCATACGCAAACCCCAGTTTCTCCAGCAGGTGAGCGGAGCGCTGGTTTTTCGGATCGATTATCGCCACCACCCGTTTTAAGCCAAAGATCTCCTGCCCGTATTGCAGCACAGCGCGAGAGATCTCGTAAGCGTAGCCCTGTCCGCGGTAAGCGGGCAAAAAAGCGTAACCCAGGTCGATGTCTGGCAGCGTGTCGCGTTTAATCAACCCGCAGATGCCCACAGCCAGGCCTTCGCCTTTTAATTCGACCAAATGCAGGGCCACCCCATGCTGCGCCATCATTTTCATCGGGCCATTTTGAATGTAATTGGCCGCGTCTTGCAGGGTGTGAATTCCGCGATCGCCGATGTACTTTAGCCAATCGGGGTCATTAAACAGCTCGTAGATAAAAGGTGCGTCTTCAGGAACGAGCGGGCGCAGGCTGAGGCGATCGGTTTCCAGGATGGTCATGCGTGGGGGTCCTTTTTATTCAGAATGCAGCCTCCCCCGTTGGATTGGGGGAGGCAATATCGTTGACTGAGTGTTCCGCAGAATCTATTCAGATTTGCGCGCGGCGATGAGCTGGTTGAGCAGCTCGCTGCGTGGGGGTACCAGGGTAAGCTGGCCTTTGCCTTCCAGAATGCGCTGGGTTTCCAGAATTTCGAACATCACATTCGAGATTTCGGGGTCTTCGGCGATGGCTTTCATCGCTTCACCCACAATGCGCGGGCGGATGGCGGCCGCTTTGGCAAACTCAATGGCGGCCTGGCGTTCGGCTGTGCTGGTGATGATGTTAACCTGGTTGGCGCCGTCCTGCTTGATGGCCGAGGTCACCTGGCGCAGGCGGTTGACCACCTTGGCTTCGATTTGCTGGATCATGCCGATGTCGCGGAAGTGCACCTTGCGGATGTAAACCGAACCCAATTTGTAGCCCCATTCGTGTGAGCGGGGTGAAACCTCTTCGCGCACGGTGCGGCTCATAAAATGGCGGTTGATCAGCATTTCTTCCAGTGGCATATTGCTCAGCGAGCGCACCACCGCGTTGCTGACGTTCGCAGCCAGCGATCCGCGCGGATCGACGTTCTTGAACAGGTAGGATACCGGGTCGCTGATGTACATCTCATACCAGATACCCACACCCATCGGCGCTCCTTCTTCAGAGTTGACCGGGTTGCTGCGCAGGTACTGCTGGTCGAGGCGCATATCCAACACCTGGCGGCTGCCCAGCCAGTTGACCAAAAAGGCGCTGGGGCCAAGCTTAAAGGGCAGGATATGCAGACCGGGCTCGCGTAAAATGCCGATTACGCGGCCAAATAAAATGAATACCTGGCAGGTGCCTTCTTGCACGATCGTATACAGGCCGATGCGGCGTAAAGTGAACAGGAAGATCGGCATTACAAACCACATGGCCACGAAGGTGACCGCGGCGGCAAGCAGGAATTGGGTAAAGTTACTCATGACTCCACCTCCCGCACCACATTTTGGGCATGGGCGAACAGGCGCAGGCGCACGTTGCGCAGGTACGATTGCAGCGCGCCTTTCCCGCTCTTTTTCAACGCCTGGAGTTGTTCGGCCAGGGCTACCAGCGGTTCCACTTCGGCCTGGGCGTTGAGGGTTTCAATTTCCACCGCGCGTTTGGACTGCACGATCTTCTGATCAGCCGCGGCTTGCGCCAGGCTGATATCCGATGAAACCTGGTTATGGGCGGTGTTGATTGCCGCCAGCGCGACTTCCACCTCGGCGGGCGGGTCGATACCGGTGATCAGGGAAGCATCCAGGATGATGCCGTAGCGGGCGGCTGAAGAAGCGCATTCACGCTCCATGTGCTCGTTCAGGTCACGCAGGTTTTTGCGCAAGTCGTTGATCGAAACGCCGCTGACGTTGCTGATCTCCCCTCCGCCGTTCGCGGTCGCAGGCGGGGCTTCGAAGCTGGCGATGCGCTCGCGCAGCACTGAGACGAAGTAACCCATCACATGCGAGATGGGGTGTTTGACCCCGAACAGGTAGGCGTACAGGTTACTCTCGGCCACGCGATAGCGGATTTGACCGGTAAGGCCGGTGTTGAGCTGGTCTTTGGTGACCGCTTCCAACAAGGTGCCGCGCGAATTGGCATTGGGATCATCGGGATCGTAAGCCATGTTGATGGTTTGCGTGGCGATCGATACCTTGTAGATGCGCTCCCACGGCCATTTTAAGTACGGTCCGCCGGGCGGGATGACGCGCACCATCGGGTAGTTATAGCGTTGTTTGTGTTCATCGGTGAGGGTCTCGCCCAGGGCGGACTCAGCGGTGGTGGCGTTACCCAACCGCTCTGCCCGGCCAAAGATGGTTTTCACCGCGCGTTCGTTCTGATCTACAGTGTAGAAAGCGGTCAGAACATAGCGCAGCACAAACCAGGCCCCAAATCCGATGAGCATTCCGATCAGGATACTCATAAGGTTACTCCTTGTGCCAATAGAGGGACTGGCGGCCGTTCCCGTTGAACGGCGCTAACACAATAGTACAGCAGAATGACCAACTACGCACCGGTAAAATGGGGGGGATTTGTACCTTATCCCTGTACACCCACGCAGGCATGAGGGTTGAAGATTATTCTGTTCCAAAGCAGACCAGAAAGCCACCCGAAGTTTGGTTGGGATCTTTGCGCGCCAATGTTTTCAGAGGGTTTCCAAACGGGTATAATCGGGTGGAAAAGATCCGCGCAGGAGAAATCATTAATGGAAGAAAAAATTATTTCCTTTCTCAACCAGCACGGCATCCCTTTCGAGCGGGTGGAGCATCCCCCGGTGTATACCTCCGCTCAATCGGGATCATATCTGCTGCACGCGCCCGGCGAGGAGGGCAAGAATCTGTTCCTCAGTGACAAAAAAGGCCGGCGCTTTTTTCTGGTGCTGTCGTTGGAGCGCAAGCGCGTGGATTTGAAATCTCTGGGGGCGCTGTTGGACACGCCCAAGTTGAAATTTGCCAACGAAGAACGCCTGCTGGAATTGCTGGGGGTGACGCCTGGCGCGGTGGACGCGCTGGCGCTGGTCAACGACCCGCGCGGCCGGGTGGAACTGGTGATCGACGCCGATTTATGGGCAAACGATCATATTCGCAGCCATCCGCTGGTCAACACTGCCACGTTGATCCTCACCCGCGCGGACCTGCAGCGTTTCTTCACCCTGACCGGCCATCAGCCCGCCATCCTGCAGCTCCCCGAGCCGCCCGCGGATGGCGGGGGGGAAGGACTCGACTCAGCATGAAACGAGCCGATTTACTGGAACAGCTGGCGCGGAAAATTGCCGCCTGCCAGCCCGCGCATCCGCTGCGGGTGGGAATTGATGGAATTGACACGGCTGGAAAAACCAGCCTGGCCGACGAACTTAAACCCCTGGTGGAAGCGATTGGACGGCCGGTGCTGCGCGCCTCGATCGACGGCTTTCACCAGCCGCGCGAGACGCGTTACCGCCAGGGAGCCAACTCACCGCAAGGCTATTTTGAGGATTCTTTTGATCTCGAGACGGTGCGAGCGCAATTGCTGGATCCGCTGGGACCGGGCGGCAGCCGGCTGGTACGCACCGCCAGTTACAACGTGCGCCAGGAGCGGGCAATCAACGCCCCTGAAGTAAAAATCCCCGCCAATGCTGTGCTGCTGTTTGACGGGATCTTTTTGGCGCGGCCGGAACTGGCTGGCGCGTTCGATCTGCGGATTTTTGTGCACATTGGTTTTGAAACCTGCCTGGCACGCGCCGAACAACGCGACCGCGCGCATCTGGGAGACGCGGTCCGCCAGCGCTACCTGACCCGCTACATCCCCGCGCAAGAAGTGTATTTACAATCCTGCCGTCCGCGTGAAACCGCCGATATGGTGATTATCAACGATATCCTGGACGACCCGCGATTGGAAATTCGTTAGCAAAGATTGGAATTCAGGCTTCTTCGGGCGCGGTTTGGGGGCGTTTGACCAGATTGCCGATCACGCTCCAGGGGAAGAAATACAGCACCAGTAAATAGACCATCGCCGCGCTGTCCACTTGCAGGATGTTCAACCCGGCAAAGACGAAGATGCTGATGTGCATCTTCACTACGTTGAGATAGGGAATGGTCATCAGACGGTCTAACTCGGATTCGGCCACCCGCAAAAAATTGGGCAGCTGCGAAAGCGCGCTGAGCAGCACCACTGGCCAGTAATTCAGCACACACACGCGAACGATCTCCAGCATATTCGGGAAACTGCCCTGTTCCCCCACCAGCGGAAAGAATAAGTTGAGAAACACTGAATGGACAAAGTGAAACATTCCAAAATGCACGGTGAAGAAGGCCACCATAAACAAGGCGCCGCCAATCGATAATCCCCAGCGCAATCCGGCCGGCGCGTCCAACCCGCGGATCGTTTTGCCTTTGACTAGAATGCCTTCCCCCATTCCCCCGCGGATGGCTTTGGCGGCGATTCCGGTAAATAAATAAGCAAACCCCAGCGTCAGGCTGGAGATCCACAGGCTCCAGACCAGGTCGACCACCTGCCAGCGCTGCGCGGCGGCCAGCAGTAAAGTGACCGCGAAGCTGAACAAACCCAGAAAAACCTGAAACCATAAAGGCAAATGCGCCAGCGAAATACCTTGAATCTCTGAAACCAGATCATCCAGGCTGTTCAAGGTGAACTCTTCCTCGTCAGCGCGCAGATGTTGGGTACTGATTTTGGCCTCCAGGTCATCGGGGCGCAAGGCCAGCACGCGCCGGTAACATTGCTCAGCGCGTTGGGTTTGTCCCTGCTCTGCCAGCAGATCTCCCAGCGTTTCCCACGCGTCGGCATTGGCCGGGTCGCGTTTGATCTGGTAGACCAGCTGCCGGGTTTTTTCGTCGAATGGTTGGTTGGGCATAGGCATATTGTACCGAAAAGTGGGCAGAATGGAAGAGCCCCATCCCCGCGCCGCTGGCGCGACCCTTCCCCGCGTTGCAAGGAAGGGTGAAGAATTGAAGTCACCTCCCCCGCAGCGCGGGGGAGTCTGGGTGGGGGCTTCTTTAACCGCGAATCCGCGAGAAGTTGGTATTTTTTCGCCTCTCATTGTGTAATGAATAAAAAGTCGCCAATGCACAATACCGGCCCCTTCCCCACAGAGCAGGGAAGGGTGAAGAATTGAAGTCACCTCCCCCGCAGCGCGGGGGAGGCTGGGTGGGGGTGTCTTTAACCGTGAATCCGCGGGAAGTTGGCAGTTTTTGGCCACTTATGACGCGATAAATTAAAAGCGGCAAATGCACCATTCTGGCCTCATCCCCGCAAGTCGGGCTGAAGTACCGCGAATTTTGCAACATCGATCAGACCCTCATGCTATAATGCGCTTATTGAATGACTAATCCTGAATTTCCCCTTCCTCTTCGCGTGATTGGCGCCGCTCTGGCAGCGCTGATGGTACTATGCTTGCTGATGGTGAGCGGTTGCACGCCAGCAGGCGAACCCACCCCGCAACAATCCCCCAGCCTCAGCCCGACATTTTCCGCGACGCCTGCGAATACGCCGACGGTCACCGTTACCCCCAGCATCACCCCGCCTCCGGCCATCTGGGCTGATTTTCCACCCCCCAGTATCGACCCGGTGACGCCCATCCCCCCGCCGATTCAAAGCATCAATCTGCCGCAAGGGGTAGTGCCGGTTCTGCTGCTGGGCACCGACCGCGACTCGCCGTATGTGGGCCGCACAGACGCGATCGTGCTGGTGCTGCATGATCCAGCCAACTCGCGCGCCAGCATCATCTCTCTGCCGCCAGACCTGATGGTATACATCCCCGGGCAGACGATGCAACGTCTGCAGGTAGCTTATGCGTTGGGCGGTTTTGATCTGATGGCTGAAACCCTGCAATACAATTTCGGGGTGCGCCCGCAGGAATGGGCGCTGCTGCACCTGGATGATTTCTCCGGCCTTGTAGACGATTTGGGTGGGTTGTACGTTAATATTCAAGAAGAGGATGAGGGAATCTGCAGCGGATTGCAGCCCGGTTTTCGCCGTCTCAACGGCAGCAGCGCGCTATGTTTTGTGCGCTACCGCAGCGGACCAGACGAAAGCAGCCGCAATCGCCGTCAGCAAGAGGCCATGCGCCGTCTGTTGCTGCAATTGGTGCAGGGCGGTACGCTCAACCGCCTGCCGGATCTGTTCGATGAATACGCCCCGCGAGTGGATACCAGCCTCAGCCTGCCGCAACTGCTCGATTCGATCCCACTGCTGCTCAACCTGGGGGTGGAAGACCGCGTCACCTATTATTCAATGGTCGACCAATCACTGACCCCCTGGCAGCTGCCCGGTCCGGCTCCGGCGGTGGTGTTGCTGCCCAATCGCCCGGCGCTGATCGAGATGATCACCTCGGCGGTAGGGTTTGTGTCGCAGCCGGCCAGCCCCAACGAATATGTAGCCACGCTGCAATCTGAATTGACCGTCTCGCCCACGCCGACCAACACCCCCACCTTTACCCCCTCGCCGACGCGGACTCCCACGCGCACGCGCACCATCACCCCTACCCGCACGGCCACGCGTACCCGTACCGTCACTCCCACCGTGACCAACACCAGCGTAGTTCCCTACCCATAAATTCGCGGAAGGAACAGGTTGGGGTATAATTGCCCCTCAGGCGCGGAAAACCCTGCCCGCCCAATCCACGCCAGGAGGCAAGTTGTGAGCCAACCCGAATCCAAACCTTTTTGGGAAACCAAAACCCTTGAAGAAATGACCCGTGAGGAATGGGAATCGTTATGCGACGGCTGCGCGCGCTGCTGTATCATCAAGTTGCAGGATGAGGACAGCGATGAGGTCTATTACACCAATGTGGTATGCGACCTGCTGCACCTGCTGGAGTGTAAATGCACAGACTACAAGAATCGCTCCACTCTGGTGCCCACCTGCCTGGTGCTTAACCCGCAATTGTGCCGCGAATTGGACTGGATCCCCGAAACCTGTGCCTACCGTTTGCTGGCTGAAGGTAAACCGCTGCACGCCTGGCATCCATTGGTCTCCGGCGACCCCGAAAGCGTGCATACCGCCGGCATTTCTGTGCGCGGACAAGTAGTGCACGAGAAAACCGTCGACCCCGACCGGCTGGAAGACCACATCGGCTTTTGGGTCAGCTAGCCGTTGGTTTTCGGCGAGAAAAGGAAAAGAGAATCGCTTTGTTGGGGCTGCAGTTTATGCAGCCTTTTTTTGATTGGGCGCAAACCTGATAAACACCTGTTTGCAACATCATCCCTTATCAGTACAATAGAAGCATGGAAATACTCACCACTCGTTTACGTTTGCGTGAATTTTTGCCTACTGACGCGCCCTCGGTTTTGCGTTACCAGAATGACCCGGAGTACCTGAAATTTTATGAGTGGGAAAGCCGAACCCCACAAGAAGTGCAGGAGTTTATCGGGTTATTCATTGATTGGCAGCAGGAAGAACCACGTTCGAAATATCAGCTGGCGATTACCCTGCGCCAGAGCGGGAAGTTAATCGGCAATGTGGGTATCCGTCAGATGTCGGTTATCAGCAGCGAAGCCGAATTGGGCTTTGAGCTGGATCCCCAATACTGGGGACTGGGATACGCCACCGAAGCTGCCCAGGCCATGCTTGATTTTGCTTTCACCGCGCTGGGAGTGTTGACCGTCAGCGCGGAGGTGATTGCCGAGAACCAGCGCGCTCAGAATGTGATCGAACGCCTGGGGATGCACCTGGTGGAACGCTACTTTGCCAACCAGTATTTCAAAGGCCGCTGGTGGGATTCTCTCAGTTACACCCTATCTGAAGGCGACTGGCAGCCGCAGCTGCCGTTAACCAATGAATAACACCCCGGCGTGTTTACGCTGTCATCGATGAGGAAGCATGCACGAAAAACGATACGATGAGAAAATTGAAAAATTGCGCTCGCCAGCCCGGGTAAATATGCTGGATGTAAAACGGGTGGTGCAGCTGGCGCAAGAAAAATTCCATCCTGGCTCGGTGCTGGATGTAGGTACCGGCACGGGTATTTTTGCCGAAGCATTTGCCAACGATGGTCTGGTGGTCACCGGGGTGGATGTAAACCCGCTGATGATTGAATCCGCGCGTGAATTTGTGCCCGGTGCGCGATTTATTCAAGCGCCCGCCGAGGCCATCCCCGAGGCGGACAACTCCTTTGATCTTGTGTTTTTAGGGCATGTGTTGCACGAGACCGACGACCCGGTGCAGGCGCTGCGCGAAGCGCGCCGCATCGCGCGGCGGGGCGTGGTGGTGCTGGAATGGCCCTACCTCGAAGAGACGGTAGGTCCTCCGCTTTCTCACCGCCTGCATGTGGAAGATGTGTGTAAAATGGCTCACACTGCTGGTTTTCAGGGCTTTGGATTAATCCATTTAACGCACATGATGTTCTATTATCTGGTGCAATAACCCCTTATTTTGCTCAAGCGATTATTCCATCCATGAGATCGAATTTAATTCCCTCAAATCGCGAGCTGGAACGGCTGGCGAGCCTGCACAAGTATCGCATTCTCGACACCCCCTCTGAGCGGGTGTATGACTTGATTGTGCAGCTGGCTGCCAGAGAGTATGAAGTGCCTCTGGCCGTGTTAACTTTTGTGGACCATGACCGGGTATGGACCAAAGCGCAATATGGATTGTATCTTCCGGCTGCCAGCCGGGAGGAGTCATTCTGCGCGCGCACCATTCTCAGTGAGGCGGGGTTGTTTGTGCGCGACGCGTGGGAAGATCCCCGCTTTCAGCACTTGGTGTTGGTGAATGAGTCGCCCAAAATCCGCTTTTATGCCGGTGTTCCCATCTCCACCGCCGATGGGAGTCATCTGGGCGCACTAAGCATCATGGATACTGCCCCGCACCCCGATTTTAAAATCAGTGATTTGTCCCAATTGCATTTGCTGGCCAGCCTGGTTTCTGAACAGTTGGAAGTGCGCTTAAAAACCCTGCAATCGGAGAACCGCAGCCATCTATACCGGCCGGGGCGCGCGGCGAAAATCCCTTCTCCCAGTGTGCCGGCCAGCCTGCGGTTTTCCAACGAACCAGACGAGAAGCCCGATGTGGTTCGCGCGCTGCAGATTCTGCAATTGGTGATGGACAATATTCCGCAGGCAGTATTTTGGAAGGACCGCAACAGCGTATACATCTGGTGCAACCGCAACTTTGCCATCGACGCCGGGGCGGGCACCCCGGCCAACATTGTTGGTAAGACCGACTTTGACCTGGCGTTCACCCATGAAGAAGCCTCTTTCTTTGTCAAAGTGGACCAGGAAGTGATGTCTACCGGCGTGCCGCAGTATCACATTATCGAGCCGCAGACCCAGGCAGATGGCAAACACGCCTGGGTGGATACCAATAAAATTCCGCTGCGGGATGAACTCGGCAACGTCATCGGTGTGCTGGGTACCTACGAAGATATCACCGAACGCAAACAGTCCGAAGAAGAGCTGCGCCGCTCTCAGCAGATGCTGCAGCTGGTGTTAAACAATATTCCTCAAGCCGTTTTTTGGAAAGACTTAAACAGCGTATACCTGGGCGGCAACCCCAGCTTCGCGGTGGACGCTGGCCTGGATCACCCCGACCAGTTGATTGGGCTCACCGACCTCGATCTGGCCTGGACGCCAGAACAGGCAGATGCTTTTATTCAAACCGACCAGCGGGTGATGACCAACGACCAGCCCGAACACCATATTCTGGAGCAACAACGCCAGGCGGACGGCAAACTGGCCTGGCTGGATACCAACAAGATTCCCTTGCACGATTCAGAAGGAAATGTGGTCGGGATTCTGGGAACTTATGAAGACATCACCGAGCGAAAAGCGGCCGAAGAAGCTCTGCAACAGGCGCATATCAAGCTGGAACAACGCGTTCAAGAGCGGACCGCCGAGCTTTCACAAACCAATCTGTTATTACGCCAGCAAATCTTGGAACGTGAGCGCGCCGAATTGGCGGAACGTGAACAGCGCACCCTGGCCGAAGTGCTGCGCGACATCGCCGTGGTACTCAACAGCACGCTCAATCTGGAAACGGTGCTCGACCGCATCCTCTCGGAAATCGACCGGGTGGTGCCGCACGACACCGCCAATATCATCCTGATCGAAGACCAGCAGGCGCGCACAGTGCGCTTCCGCGGGCGCGAGGGGTTTGCGCAACAGCCGCCAGATCCGCAGCGCCGCTATGAAATCGCGGAGCTGCCCAACCTGGAAGAGATGATTCGCACCCGCCTGCCGTTGATTATTGTAGACACGCAACACTATCCCAATTGGGTGACCCGCCCCAGCACCCCCTGGGTGCGTTCGTATTTAGGGGCGCCGATTCTGTTTGAAGAGCGGGTAATCGGTTTCATCAATCTGAACAGTTCACACCCGGCATTTTTTAATCAGCAGCATGCCGAGCGCCTGCAAGTGCTCACGCACCAGGCAGCCATTGCGATTCAGAACGCGCGTCTGTATGCCCAGGCGCAGGAATTGGCCGCGGTGGAAGAGCGTCAGCGCCTGGCGCGCGATCTGCACGATGCGGTCAGCCAAACTTTGTGGACCGCCAGCCTGATCGCCGAGGTGCTGCCAACCCTTTGGCAGCAAGATCAGCAAGAAGCCTTGCTCAGCCTGGAGAAATTGCGCCGCCTCACGCAAGGCGCGCTGGCAGAGATGCGCACCTTGCTGTTGGAATTACGCCCGACCGCTCTGGTCGAAGCCAAAATCGGCGATCTGATGCACCAGTTGGTGCAGGCTACCATGAGCCGTAAAAAAGTGGATATTCACCTGGAGGTGCAGGGAGAGGTGGCCCTGCCCCCCGATGTGCAAATTGGAATTTACCGGGTGGCGCAGGAAGCGCTCAATAACATTGTGAAACACGCCCATGCCAGCCAGGTGCGCGTGCGGATGATCTGTGAGGCTGATGGGCTGGATTTGTACGTCAGTGATGACGGTCGCGGATTCAACCCCGGTGAAGTCACTGCCCGCCAATTAGGGCTGGATATCATGCGCGAACGCGCCTACAGCATCGGCGCCAAGCTGGCATTGACCAGCGAAAAAGGCAAAGGCACCCAGATTCATCTGCGCTGGTCGCGGGATAATTCCGTGGTTCCCATGGAGGAATATGCCTGATCCAATTCGAATTTTGATTGTTGACGACCACGACATGCTGCGAGAAGGACTCAGCGCGTTTCTTAAAGCCTACCAGGATTTGTTGCTGGTGGGCGAAGCCTCCAATGGGGTGGACGCGATCCGCCAGTGCGCCAGCCTTAAGCCGGATGTGGTGTTGATGGACTTAATCATGCCGGAAATGACCGGAGTGGAGGCGATCAGGGCCATCCATGCCAGCCAGCCCGAGGTGCGCATCATTGCCCTTTCCAGTTTTGGCGAAGACGCCCTGGTCAAAGACGCTTTGCGCGGCGGCGCCTGTGGATTCTTGATTAAAAATATTTCCGCCTCGCGCCTGGCCGAAGCCATTCGCGCCGCGCACGCCGGCTGGCCGACCTTTGCTCCGGAAGTGGCCAGCATGTTGATTGACGCGCCGCTGGCGGTCAAGAAAACCCCCGACGACCTGACTGACCGGGAAAAAGAAGTGCTGGAATGGATGGTGAAGGGTCTGACCAACGCTGAAATCGCGGTGAAGCTGAACATCAGCCCATTTACGGTGAAGAATCATGTCAGCAGCATCCTTAACCGCCTGGGCGTCACCAGCCGCACCGAAGCGGTCAGCCTGGCATTGACCTCCGGCATAGTCCATGCGGACTAGTCCTAAGTTCCTGAACGGAAATCCCTCGATTCGCCCATGTGGATCGAGGGATTTTTCATTAACCTTTTCTTAACAGTCTGAGACGCTGTATGAATTTCTCAATTTACGATCTTCAGGAGAGAACTAATGAGCGAAACAACTCAAGCCAAGAAAATTAAAGAGACCATCCCATTGTGGTTGGCCGTGGGTATCACCGTCTTCGTTTCAGTCCCATTCAGCCTTTGGTTCGGAAAATACAACTTTGCCCTGTGGTGTTCCTTCATTGTGTGGGCCGAGTACTTCGCCCTGGGGGCCAAGCCCTCCGTGGCAAAGACCATTTTGCCCAGCTTTGCTTACTCCGCCGCTTTCACTGGTGTGACCCTGTTCTTAATCCCTTATTTCAGTTTTCTGCCCAGCCTGGTTGTTCCGGGTGACCTATCTGTGATGCTGGTATTGTTTGCTGGTGTGGCGCTGATGGTGTGGACAATGAAGTTCTCCAAAACCTTCCAGGCTGGTTCGCTGCCTTTCTTCAACGGTATTTCGATGGTGCTGGCCATCTACTTCACTGGCAGTTTCCCGCAATTGGGGGGCGCGGCCATTGCTCCGCTGGTAGCCGCGGTTTGGGCGATTGTGATGGCGGCCTTTGGTGTCCTGCTGGGAATCTTCAACGTCTGGCTGACCTTCCCGAAAGAAGTGGATTAATCTATCTTTCAGCGTGTATATAATACATATACAGCGTCTCTTCAATCAGTCATCTTGTGGGAGGAAACCAAATGAGTAAATCGGTTGTTATCGTAGGCGCGTTGGATACCAAGGGGGAAGAATTTGCCTTTGCCAAAAAGATCATTGAGGATTTGGGTGTGAAAACCCTGGTGGTGGATTTTGGCGTGATGGGCAAACCGACTTTTGACCCGGACGTGAAACGCGAAGAAGTGGCTTCTGCGGGGGGCGGCGATTTAGCAAAACTTTCTTCCGGCTCGCACAAAGACGAGGCGATGAAAGTGATGGCCAAAGGCCTGGCTGTGGTGGTAAAGAAACTCTATGCCGATGGCAAGCTGGACGGAATTTTGGGCATGGGCGGCAGCGGCGGTACTTCGATTGCCACCAGCGCTATGCGCGAATTGCCAGTCGGTGTGCCCAAAATGATGGTCTCCACAGTGGGCGGCGGTGACGTGAGCGCCTACGCCGGCACCAAGGATATCACCTTCATGCCCTCGGTGGTGGATGTGGCTGGAATCAACAGCATCAGCCGCCGCATTTATGCCAATGCCGCCGGCGCGATCGCTGGAATGGTGTTGGCCGACGCCGGTGAAGCGGGCGCTGTCAAACCCTTGATCACCGCCTCGATGTTTGGCAACACGACCACCTGTGTCAACGCGGCGCGTGAAATTATTGAAAAAGAAGGCTATGAAGTGCTGGTCTTCCATGCTACCGGCACTGGCGGTAAAACCATGGAAAGCCTGATCAGCGATGGCTACATCGCCGCTTCGCTGGATATTACCACCACCGAACTAGCCGACGAGGTCTGCGGGGGCGTGTTCAGCGCCGGCGCTGAACGCTGCATGGCGGCTGCCAGCGCGGGAATCCCGGCTGTGCTGGTGCCCGGCTGCGTGGATATGGCGAACTTCTGGGGCATCGGTACCGTACCGGAGAAGTACAAAGGCCGTAACCTGTATGAATGGAACCCCAACGTAACTCTGCTGCGTACCAATGTGGAAGAAAACATCCAGATGGGTGAGATGATCGCCCGCGCTGCCAACGCCTCAACCGCGCCGGTGGCCGTGGTGCTTCCGCTCAAAGGCGTCTCCATGCTGGATAGCGAAGGTGAGAAATTCTGGGATCCCGAAGCGGATAAAGCCTGCTTTGACGCGATTAAAAAGAACCTCAAACCCGGCATCCCCGTGATTGAGATGGATAACAACATCAACGACCCTGAATTTTCGGCCAAAGTAGCCCTGACGCTGCTGGAGATGTTGAATAAATAGGCTCACTAATAAAGCAGGAAGAAATAGATAAGGAGAAAATTATGGCAGTGACCAGACAGGAAATGTTGAAACGATTACACGCCCAGGTGGAAGCCGGGAAACCGATTGTGGGCTGCGGTGCGGGTACCGGTATTTCGGCCAAATTCGCAGAGCGCGGCGGCGCGGACCTGATCATTATCTACAACTCGGGCCGTTACCGCATGGCCGGGCGCGGATCCCTGGCGGGTTTGATGCCCTACGGCGATGCCAATGGAATCGTGGTCGAAATGGCTTCGGAAGTGCTGCCGGTGGTTAAAAACACCCCGGTGCTGGCGGGTGTGTGCGGCACCGACCCCTTCCGCTTGATGCCCGTTTTTCTCAAACAATTGAAGGAGATCGGCTTCTCTGGCGTGCAGAACTTCCCCACCGTGGGTCTGATCGATGGTAACTTCCGCGCCAACCTGGAAGGCACCGGCATGGGCTACGACAAAGAGGTGGAGTGCATCCGCCTGGCGCACGAACTGGATCTGTTCACCTCACCGTATGTCTTCGATGAAGCCGACGCCAAGGCCATGGCCGAGGCAGGGGCAGACCAACTGGTAGCGCATGTGGGCCTGACCACGGCTGGCAGCATCGGCGCGGCAGTGGCGCTTACCCTGGAACAGGCGGTGGAAAAAGTGCTGAAGATCGCCGAAGCCGGGCGCAAAGTGCGCAAAGACATTCTGGTGATCTGCCACGGCGGTCCTTTCGACGAGCCTGAGAACGTGGGGAAAGCCCTGGCGATGATGCCCGGTATTCACGGCTTCTTTGGTGCGTCTTCCATTGAGCGCCTGCCCACCGAGCGCGGCATTCAGGGCCAGGTTGAGGCTTTCAAGAATATCAAACTGAGCTAATCGCTCATCTGCTTAAACAGCCGGAAATTTCGCCACGCGGGTTCCGGCTGTTTGTTTTTAAGAATACCTGTCCGGTGAAAATCATCGCCATCGGTAGGGTGGGTGAAAGGCGGAAAAGCAGATTTAAAGGTAAACCGGTGAATTGATCCGCCTGAAACCCACCAAGGTGTTCATCAATGGTGGGTTTCGGACGATACCAGAGGGATGGTTGAATGGGCATAATTTGATCGCCCTGCACCCACCCTACAGCGAGCAGGTAGAGTTCATCAATGGTGGGTTTCGGGCGATGCCAGCCACCGGTAGGGTGGGTGAAAGGCGGATAAACAGATTCATAGGTAAACCGGTAAATTGATCCGCCTGAAACCCACCAAGGTGCTCATCAACGGTGGGTTTCGGGTGATGCCAGAGGGCTGGTAGAATGGGCATAATTTGATCGCCCTGCACCCACCCTACAGCGAGCAGGTAGAGTTCATCAATGGTGGGTTTCGGGCGATGCCAGAGGGCTGGTAGAATAGGAATAATTTGATCGCCCTGCACCCACCCTACAGCCACCAAGGTGCTCATCAACGGTGGGTTTTGGGTGATAACAAAGGGCCGGTTGAATGGGCATAATTTGATCGCTCTGCACCCTGCCAACGATTACACCTAACGAAGCTGCTAACTACTGGTAATGCGGCCCGCGCGATGCTAAAATAATCTATACCTGTTCCCAATCACCATCTTAAACCATCCCAGAGGATATTTTTGAATGGATCGCGATTAAGCCAGAGGGGATACAACCAATCCATTTGGGCTCAGGAATTTTTCAAGTTGGATCCGAGGTCAATCAGGCAGGTATAAGCTGCGCAAGTCCCTTTTCCTCATCCTGGTCGTTTTAATGACCGCTCTCGGGCTGGGAGCAGCGGCTTCCCTGGCGCGCGCCGAAAATGGCAGCGCCGGTCCCAAACGCCGCGCCGAATTGACCATCGATACCACTTATTACCGCTGGTGGATGTCGCGCTGGGCCACCAATCAACTGGTGTGTGAGGTGTTTGTGGAGCATGAAGGCCTGCCCACCGGCAAAGAGATCTATTACGCCTGCGGCAAAGATCTGCATAAAGAATGGTACAACACCAACGCCTGTAATGAGAATGACATCAGCCAGTGCAAGGGGGTCTATTTACACCCGGCTGGCTCGGAGCCCCGCCAGAAGAAGGTGCTGGTCGACCTTCCGCCCGCCGAGGTGTGGATATCCCTGGAAGGCTGCACCCTGCAGCCGCCTGAAAACCGCTGCGACAGCACCCCGCGATTGCTGTTCAGCGCTGAAGAACCACTGCCCAATGAGTTGATCATCCGCATCAACGGGGTGATCAACGGCGAGCCGTTCTCTTGCGAGGGTGGTTCGTGCAGCATCCCCATTCAACCTACCGGCTTGCAGGGCAGTCAGATCGAATTCTGGGCCGATTCCAGCTACGGAGATTCCAGTGAGCATTACACCGGCCTGGTACGGGTGATCCCCTGGGGAGATTTTATGGCCCCCGAGGGCAAAGCCCAAACGGAGCAATCCTGGTATGTGGATGTGCTCAGCACACAGTGGCGCGGGGAGCGCATGGCCTCCGCGGCGGAGATCTGGCAGGTGTTCCCCACCCTGGGTGGTCCGGCCGCGTGGCTGCGCTCGCCCGAAACCTCCGAAGAACTCGAATCGACCATTTCTTATTATTATTTGGCCGGGATGCTGATCCGCAATGGGGCAGTGGACGCCAGCGGCTGCCCGCTGGGCGGCCTGGAAGGCGAGCTTACCGCCAATGTGTGCGGGGTGCAGGCCGCGCTGGAGCAGGTCCACGAATGGCAAAACGGGTTTGATGCTGAAATTCTGCGCGTGGCTGAAGACAGCGGTATTCCTGCCCAACTGCTCAAAAATATCTTCAGCCGTGAGAGCCAGTTTTGGCCGGGAATCTATAAGAATTACCGCGAGGCCGGTTTGGGGCAAATGACTTCCAACGGCGCGGACACCATATTGCTGTGGAATCCGGTGTTTTTTGAACAGTTCTGCCCGCTGGTGCTGAGCGAGGGCGCCTGCCAATACGGGTGGAACGAGATGGATGCCTATAACCAGAATCTGCTGCGCGGCGCGCTGGTGCAGAAGGTCAACGCCACCTGCGTGGACTGCCCGTTGGGCATTGACCTGACCCAGGCCAACTTCAGTGTGGGGGTCTTCGCGCAGACCCTGCTGGCTAACTGCCAGCAAACCGGGCAGATCATCTACAACACCACCAAACGCACCCCCGGCACGTTAAGCAGCTACGAGGATTTGTGGCGCTTCACCCTGGTAAATTACAACGCCGGGCCGGGCTGCCTGGGATACGCGGTGACCACCACCTGGCGCGCCGGCGAACCGCTGGATTGGGAGCATGTCTCCTCCCATCTGCAGGAGCCCTGCCAGCCAGCCATCCGCTATGTGGAAGAAGTCACCTCCACTGAGCCGCTGGATGTGTTTGCACCTCCCGGAGAGCCTACCCCCACCCCTGGCCCGACGGCTACCCCGCTGCCCACGCCCACCCCGGGCCCGACGCTTGAGCCGGAAGATCCCTTCGCGCCGACATAATTTAATCGTTTTCACCATTCGGAATTCCAGACTACTGGTGGATTCAGCAGTATTTTTGACCTGCCTGCCAGGAAAGGTAACATGAGCACAGAAAATTGGGGAGCCAGCCCGGTTCCTTTCATCCCCGGGCTGCAATTGAGCCGGTTATACTACCAGCAAGTTGTCGCGCCGCTGGTTCAACAGCACTTCCCGGACCTGGCCTACTCGGCCGGGCTGATCGGTTACGGCTCTGATGTACAGGGCTATGACACGCCCCTTTCACGGGATCACATGTGGGGGCCGCGCGTGGTGCTGCTGCTGGGCGAAGACGGGTATGCCGCCAACCGCGCCGCGCTGGATGATCTGCTGCGCCGCCATCTGCCGGTGGAATTTATGGGCTACCCTACCGGATTTGGTCCGCCTGACCGGGAAGGTGTGCGCCTGCTGAGAGTCTGCCCGCCAGGCGAGGTGGATCATCTTATTCAGATCAGCACGGTGGAAAAGTTTGTGGCTGAAGAACTGGGTTGCCAGGTGCATCAACCCATCTCCGTGGCGGATTGGTTGACCTTTTCTGAACAAAAATTACTGGCTGTCAGTGGGGGTGAGTTGTATCACGACGATCTTGGTTTCGCGGAAGTACGCAGCCGGTTGGCGTATTTCCCGCGTGACGTATGGTTGTATTTACTGGCCAGTCAATGGACCCGCATCGCACAGGAAGAGCCATTTATTGGCCGCACCGCCGAGGTGGGTGACGAGCTGGGATCGCGGGTGATCGCCGCGCGGATGGTCGAGACGCTGATGCGCCTGGCGTTTTTGCAGCGCCGCCAGTACGCGCCTTACAGTAAATGGTTTGGATTGGCTTTTCAGCGCCTGCCCGATATTGAACCCCTGGCTGTAGAACTACAGGCAGCCCTTGCCGCGGACCGTTGGCAGGAGCGCGAAGCCCATTTGTGTGCTGCGTATCTGCTGCTGGCACAAGCCCATAATACCCTGGCGCTGACAGAACCCGTGGAAGTGCGCATCCAGAATTTTCACAACCGCCCTTATCGGGTAATCTATGCCAGCCGATTCGCTGAGGCGCTGCAGGCAACCATCAGCGACCCGTTTTTAAAGCAACTTACGCTATACGGAAGCCCAAACCAGATGACCACCTCCCCCGATCTGTTGGAGAATCCACAGGCCTGTAAAAAACTCAAACCGCTTTATGAGTAAAAACCATAAAGCGGCTAAAGATCTGAGACGAATAATAAGGATTACTTCTCTTCGGGGAGTTCAGGGATTCTTAATTTTGCACCCTCACGCACCATGGAGGGGTTGTCTCCAATCACATCTTTATTAAACTCGTAGATAAGCATCCATTTTTCACGTACTGCCGAACCGTAATACTTGAGCGAAAGGTGGCTTAACGTCTCACCGGCTTTGACGGTGTGCTCAGCGATCACTTTCACTTCGGGTTTGGCAGCTTTTTGCGCGGCCAGGTGTTCGGCATACGCCTTCTCACGAGCGGCAACAGCGGCTTTGCTAGCAGCTTCTTCTTGCTGCTTCTTTTGCATCTCTTCTAATTTTTTTCTTGCTTCTTCT
>Ga0209269_1000948_pt1 | contig 18702 bp, 22 predicted proteins | sample MTBAKMMethaMetaG_FD_187455 | JGI IMG/M metagenome (GOLD analysis project Ga0209269, IMG submission 187455) | Enrichment culture microbial communities from Arthur Kill intertidal strait, New Jersey, USA, that are MTBE-degrading - MTBE-AKM (Arthur... | ecosystem: Environmental > Aquatic > Marine >... | reverse complement strand
ACAAAAGACTCGTGGACATGACGGGATCCCTCCTTGAATGATTTGGTCGTCATCAAGAAAGGACAACCGGATTGTCCACTTTTTTTCAACTGAAATCTTTACCAAGTACGCAAAAACCGGAAGAACCTTTAATGATTCGTAATGAACAGGCAGCGAGTGAAAGTATTTCATGACATTATCATTCCTGCTGTAAATTGCGTGAACGCCGAAATCCCAGCTGAAATGACCGGTCGTATTCGTTCTGCATAAACCTCCGATCTGTGTTTCCTTTTCAAGAACGACGACTTTTTTCCCCAGTTCGGACAATTGTTTAGCCAATTGCAGACCGGCGAGGCCCGCTCCGATGATAACCGTCTTCATCTTTCCGGATGCTTTCTGTACTTAAGTTTTATATGCAGAAGGTCTTTGATTGTTTTCGCGATGATGAAGGGTAACCTTCGAGGCTTGAATATGTTCGTGGATCCATGGCGGCGTGAAAAATGATCAACAGGTATTTCTTTTATCTTATAACCTGAAAGAAATGATTTTAAAATAAATTCCGACATGACGCAGTACTCCATGTCCTGAACTTCCGGCAGTACCTGATCGACGACGGTTTTCCTGATCAAATTGAAGCCCGAATTAATATCTTTCATTTTCAACCCGAATAAGAGGAAAAAGAAGGTATTGTATATTTTAGATATGAATTGTCTGTAAAAAGGATCACGTCTTGGAGATTTGTAGCCGCTGACAATATCGAATCCTCTCCGTTCACCCAGGATATGCAAAACATCGTATGGATTATGCTGGCCATCGGAATCACTGAAGAAAATGAGATCGGCACCGGCATTTTTCAAGGCATCCTTAAACGCCCTTGTGTATCCTTTTCTGTACTTTGTCGATATCAGCGTAAACGGTATCTTCCGCTTTAAGTTCTTTAAAATATCCTTTGTTCCGTCGTCGCTTCCATCTTCCATAATAATCAGCCTGGAGCCAGGCATCTGCTTAATGACGATGGAGTAAAAATCCGTTATCACTTTTTCAATAACACGGGCTTCATTGAATACAGGCATGACTATAGAAAAATTGTCCTGACAGGCCTGTTTCTGTTTACCCACGAGACGTTCCGTGGAGACGTGACTTGGATGGCTCTGCCCCTGCTTGAAAACAAGATGGTTGAGTTGAGGCTTCATGATGCCCTGCCGACACACTTCGGGTTTCGATTTGGTTTTCCAGGAGCACCTGAGTGCATGTTCCGCGGATTCCAGGAATCGTGACGATGGTTGATTCCTTTTTTAGATTACATCGGGGCATATTACAACAAAAATCACGGCCGTACGTGAATGGATCATCCAACGCCGAGGAAATTGACCGGAAGGATGGTCCTCGTGAAAATGGCTTGATAATCATTTTTTCATTTGAATAAATCAAAATATCGGGTAGTATGAGAAAAGTTATTTAGAAGCATTTTAAAATGGCTTAGGGCAGATCGGTAAAGTAATCAGGGAGTCAGGTAAAAGAAAAGGAATTTCAGACTGAAATTTCGAGTGGGTCGATGAAAAACGAAGATCAGAAAGAAACAAAAAAAGAAGAGTATGAGAAGCCGACGATTACGAAGTTTAAGAAGCTGACGGACGTTGTGGCGTCCAGTTCTCCGCCTCCGCCACCCCATGCTCCTTATTGATCAGCTGTCGGGTGCCAGGACTGACGTACTCTATAACCAAGACCTGTTCTGTGGTGCTTGAGGCCGTTTACCGGGAGATGGGAAAGCTTGGTGTATAGCCGCTGCCCTCAATCGCACCCTGTGTCGGAATGGCCTGACTTATGGGCGAACAGGAAAATGTGAAGCCAGGGGCACGGCCTGTTCCAAGGTGTCATTTCTTCCGCGTCCGGACAATCCTTCCTTGACGGCAACTGGACCATCCGGACGCGCGTGAGAATGCCGAATAGCATCCAGACTGGACATGGTGTCCCGAAAACTCTTCTGACACTCCGAAATCGGAAAAGGAGAAACCCCGGATCCGCGATTGCGAAAATGGACGCGTTCCGATCCAGTGCCCGTCTTCGCTTCCGGCCCCTTCCGGATGGTCCCTGTGATTGCAGAAAAAGGGACGCCATGACAGCCGGGACGGTTTTCTAATGGAACGCCCCGATACGGGAAATGTAACGAATGCGACGAGGCATTGGCACCTCCATCTTTATTAGCCGGTTAAAGATTCCATTGGACTGAATCGCGGCATCTTCGAATGCAAGATAGGGATCCGTTTCCCTCAATTCCTTGAAACTCATAAACTTGCCCTTCTGGCCTTCAATATTTCCAGAAAATCCGACTTTATGACTTTAAATCCAGCTTTCGGACTTCAAATCCAGAGCGGGGCGTCAGCGCATGCGAATGCAGGTTAAAGAAGGTTAAAGTCCGGTTAAAGGATGATTATCGGGGGATAGCGGAGTTTACAAATAAAATGGCGGAAGTGTATGGGAATCGAATGCATGCTCCGTTTTGTAACAAGAAGATATAATTGATGAATAAACGACGTAAAATGTGCTGGGGGAAATTTGGGGGAAATCAGGCATCCTCAACCGAAAAATTTCTGCCTATGCATTTTCTATTTATTTCCCTCAGGACGATTTTATCTCTCCTCACCTGATTTGAACTTTACAGATCGGGCACTGCAGATCATCTGAACTGATGGTGCAAACGGCATATCGTTCCATTAAATCTTCGTCCCTTCGGTGAGAATATTCAGATAATCGTTATACACATAACGTTTGTCACGTTTTTTCCCCGTCGTTTCCCGGAGAATTCCCGCCTTTTCCAATTGTGCCACAATTGTAGAAGCCGCCTGATAAGATATGTCAAACTGGCCTGCAGTCTGTCCGATCGAAACGACAGGGGTATAGAACAATTGCTCCAGAATGCCGACGGCAATGGGGGATGATATTTTCTTTTGCCACAGCAAACGGCGGTGCCTGGACTGAAGCTCAAGGATCTGCCTTGCCGTATCCATGGCAGAACCCGCAATATTAACAACGCCTTTAAGGAAGAAATCAACCCACTGTTCATAGTTTCCTGTATTCCTGACCATGTTCAACCGATCATAGTATTCCTGACGATTTTTTTTGAAGTAGTAACTGAGGTACAAAAGCGGCTTATGCATGACCCCCTTCCAGTATAGGAAAAAGGTAGTCAGCAGACGTCCCATGCGACCGTTGCCGTCGAGAAAGGGATGGATCGTTTCAAACTGGTAATGGATCAGGGCGCAATCAATGAGCACCGGCAATTTTGTTTTGTCGTGAAAGTAACGCTCCAAATCGCCCATGGCCGCCATGGATTCGTGAGGAGGTGGAGGAACAAAGGAGGCCTCATTGAGGGTGCAACCAGGGGGACCGATCCAGTTCTGCGATTGCTTGAATTCACCGGGGGACCGTTCACTGCCCCTTACGCTTTCAAGAAGTATGGCGTGGATCTCTTTGATCAGGCGCAGGCTCATCGGCAAGGTCTCAAGACGTCCGATGCCGTAATTCATCGCTTTCACATAATTGACAACCTCCGTTACGTCATTGAGGTTTTCGAGTTTATCACCGCTCTCATAGGCGAGAAGATCATCCAGCGAAGCCTGGGTACCCTCGATCTGAGAACTGAGGATGGCCTCTTTTTTCACGTACATGGCGATGAAAAGATCTACATTGGGCAATATTTCAGCCAGGCCGTCGAGCCGGGCCAGCGCCATGTCGGCGCGGGAGAGCAAATTCTGGAGTTCGCCTTCCACCCTGAGCGCCGGCTTCGGAGGTAAAGGCGCTGGAATAAATGCCCGATAACCGGTTGGCTGTTTTATATAGGCACCGCTTCTTTGCATGTTGCACATCTCTATTCAAGAATTGTTGAATAGCATACCAACCTTGACCGCGTTATTCAAGAATTATTGAATAACGCTCCAGCAACAGCGCTCTTGTTTCCAGATTCTTGAATACGACAGCATATGAGGGGCTTTCATGCCTAATGAATTATCCATCTGCTTTTATCGAAAATAATCCGATCTTTCCCTCAAGAATACAGATTCCCTGTCCATAGCGTCTATAAGCGCCCACCTTCTTTGATTTATCCAGAGCACAGCCTTTACCATCGTCCCCAAAATTTTGACCCCAGAATCAGAGGGCGAAAGGGGGCGCGATGGCGGACAAGGAAAAGATTCAGCGCAGCGGCAAAGCCAAATGGACGTTCCTGGTCTACATGACCGGGGACAACAACCTCGACGACGGCGCGGCCCTACGGGAAATCGCCGGGATGGCCAAGGCCGGATTCACGAGAAATGTCCACATCCTGGTGCAGCTGGACCGGATCGAGGATCAAAAGACGCGGCGCTTCCGGATCACTCAGGGCGGCGGGTTCAAGAAAGACTGCATCGAGGCATTCAGCGAGACCAATACCGGCGATCCCCAAATCCTCTACAACTTCGCGAAATGGGCGGTGGATAATTATCCTGCCGATCGCTACGCCCTCTGTCCTCTGGAACCACGGCAGCGGCTGGTGGGAGGATGCCAAAAGCCGGGCCGCCGGTCTTGCCGGCAGGAGACTGCACCGGTACCTGATCGCAACGAGTCCTGCACGGGTGTCAAGCGTTACGCCCTCGACCGGATCAGGAATTCGCGTCTCTCGAACACACCGACGAAAAGTAAACGGTCCCTCGGATTGTCCTTCAAGGTTTTCGACATGGACTTGACGTCCTTTACCGACCTGATAGGGTCAACCTTCATCGTCGATCCCTTCTTTGGATGATTTGGATTCCTGATTTCTTTCATGCCAATCTCCTATAATGTTTGTTGGCTCGCCCCGATGGAACGATCGGTTTTATTTTGGTAATGAGTTTGGGCCACGGCGTTGGGGATCAGGTCTTCATGACAAGTGCGGCACGACCGCGAAAAGGAGCATGACCCCTCCTTTCGTTGAATTTTAACTTCGTGGCTGAGACCGTTCTGGAAATAAAATGGAAAATCAACGAAAGAAGCGAGTTTGCTTCATATTTCGTCTATACGCTTGAATTTACGTTATTATATGATTCCTGTTCAACTTTAATCTTTCCGTATAAATTAAAATTCCTGATCACCTTTTTTTTGATATTTCAAATTCAATCCCATATAAAGATTAATAAAATAGAAAATATATTGCATTCTTATTCATTATACATATAGAATATACAACTTTATATTATTAATCATCATAATGTATATAATCATGTAACATATTGTCATACGTTAATATTTTCAGAATTTAAAATACCATCTAACGTGAACATTTCTTCATTTATAGTCTCTTTTACTTATATGGCATCACTATATACAATAGGGAAGGGGATATTTTATCTATAAAAAAATAAGATTCAAATGAATATTAGAAATGTAAGGTACGAACGCTACGAGGCATCGGCACTTTCATCTTTATCTACCGATTAATAAATTCCAGGAGCCTGAATAGTGCCTTTTTTGATAGAAGTATATGTTCGATTTTTCTTGACCACTTCATGGTAATATGTGAAAAATTGCCAATAATCAGAACGATGCTGAGACTCGGATCCAATAAAAGGGGGGAGTCGTGAAGAAAGAAGAAAAGAAAGAAACGCAAAAGGCGAAGTACGAGAAACCCATACTCACGAAGTTCAAGAAGCTGACGGATGTGGTCGCAGGTGAATCACCACAGTAAGGGTCGCAGTTATGGGGCTGCACAAGCTCTTATTGAAAAATTGATCATCCGGCTCTAATATATGAGAGAGGGGTATGTCATGAAGAAGGAAAAAGAAGAGAAGAAGGCTTATGTAAAGCCGGTCCTTGTGAAGCACGAAAAGCTAACAGATGTTATCAGCGCTCTCGCCGCCACTGTCGTTTAAGAGGGGGGGGTATGTCATGAAGAAAGAAGAAAAGCAAAACACTGAGAAGGCGAAGTACGAGAAGCCCATCCTGACGAAGTTCAGGAAACTGACTGACATCGTGGCTGGTGGTAATGGATCCGTACCGATACTCGGCTGCACAAGATTTTGAGGAGGGATTCATGAAGAAAGAAGAAAAGAAAGACACGAAAAAGGAAAAGTACGAGAAGCCGACCGTTACGAAGTTTAAGAAGCTGATGGATGTCGTGGCAGGTGGTTCTCCTGGAAAGGAGCCAACATAGTCATAGCAATTAGCCGATTACCTCGCAACAGACCCGAGCTACTTTCTATAAGTATTTAATTTGTTAAAGTCAGACACTCCCTGAACAATTGAGGGGAGAGCCTGACTTTAACATAATCTTCACTTTTTCACTTCTCCATCCGGTTTGACCAGACGACCTGCCTTGTATGATCGAAATCACGATTACTGGTTCCTTCGAAGCTCACAAACTTGCCCTTCTTGCCTTCAATATTTCCAGAAAATCCGACTTTATGACTTTAAATCCAGTGCGGGGCGTCAGCGCCGTCAGGTTAAAGAAGGTTAAAGTCCGGTTAAAGGATTTTTATCGGGGGATAGCGGAATTTACGCATAAAATGGCGGAAGTGCATGGGAATCGAACCCACCTGATGAAGATGAGACATCCGTAAAATCAATATGCTATCAGATATTAATAGGTTAAGGTTAAAATCGCGTTAAAGGTTTTTTAAATATTTCTTTGCTGTTTCAGGAAGAGTTGTTTGTTTACGTGATTTACAACTTTTCGGCGGTTGGCAGTCATCAAAGGATTTCGGATCGAAAGGAATTAATGTTTGCATCAGCGTTTGGCTTGGAGTGAAACGAAAGGCCAACACCCCTGTTAGTTATGTTTGGCCTAATTGCGACCCCTATCTCAGAAATTCCTTAATAAGGGACATCAACTTATCGAAGTCGGATGTCCGTTCTTTGACTGTATATCTGGCAATTACACCAAGAACATAGTCTGGGTCCAATGAGAGTAAATTTGCGAGATGGAAAATTTCTGTATGCTTCTTTGCAGTGCAAACACCTTCGAGACATCTTGACAATTCGTGTTCTGTAACTTGAAGAAAGTTGGATAGTTTGCTCAATTCCGCTGCACGGATGCAATCAACTAGCCACTTTTCAGGCCATGTCTCGCCCGGTAAGAAGCTCAACCTCCCAACGAACCACGTCTTAGCCTCTGGTGAGTTTTCCACACTTTCGAGTGCCTTCAGGAAGGTATCGACGTGAACATCCGTCCGGCTCGCTTGGTCGCCATCCATTATTGCAAGACATTGAGTTTGACGATGTTCTTTATATCGAGCTGCCATCTGGCGAGCGATGGCGGCAGGAGATCCGATCGGGATGGTGTTGAGTCTCCTCCTAATATCGAGCGGGATTGCACTTTCCAATAATCGTGCAGCAACACGGTCTTCAACGAAGACATCCAACTCGTTACTCTTACTCGATGAGAGTTGCCCACTGGCAAACTCTGACGTGATTCCGGGAGTTATGATTGTCTTGTTCGCAAAGGTCTGGATAAAAAAACGCCCCTCCGGGGGTATAGAAGCCAGGATTGCCGGAGAATGGGTGGTGCAGATGACCTGGATTTGGCGCTCTTTGCAGAGGCGTTTCAACTCCAGAATCAGGCAACGTTGAGCGCTTTCGTGCAAACCTAATTCTATTTCGTCAATAACGAGTAAAGTTCCAGGTGGGGTCGCGTAAATAGTGAAGAAGATTTCAAAGAGTGCGTTTTCGCCAGCCCCCATGTTGAAACCAGAGTAGACCTTTCCTCGGCTTGCGACGACTGGCATACGATATTTCCCATGGGTTTTCATCCAAAAACTATCATATGGAGTTTGAAGTATCGAACCTACAACACCTTTTACATTGTCTTCCCATCCTGTCGGTGTACCGTTGATGAAGTAGCTTCGATAGTTTTTAGAAGTAGTCTTTTCCGATGGTGGCACTACTCGCTGTATACCAAGAAAAACCACGTTTCTATTAACTCTACCTGAATATCTATCCCATTTCCCGCCCTTCTTTTTCTCCCTTTTTTGCCAAAGGGTACCAATGCCAGTTGGACATCGAGAAGATTTCTTCCAACTATTATGGCGTATCTGATACCCTATCAATACACCTTCCGGCGGAACTTCTTCGGATGTCTGTATAAAAAAGTCAGAAAAAGTGTAATAGGATACGTGTCTCTCAGGTAGCCTGAACCCATTCTTAGCATTGTGAAATGCACACGCGGTCATTGCTAAAACCGTCGATTTACCTGATCCATTAGGGCCGGCTATTACAGTAATGGGGTAAGTCATGGGCATTTTGAATGGATGCAAGCCTCGTAGTTTTCCTTGTCGGAGTTCGATTTGAGAAAGAGAAGCCTTGGACATATCATTGGCAAACCAACTCGCGTTGTCATGATCTAACTGGGAGTATCTGTATCTCATCTGAGCCCCTTTGCAAATGTTCCCATTACTCACCGACTATAGGATGTTGGGTGCATGGGCTTGTTTGTTTATCACTTCATACCGAGTAACTGAAATGTTTGGACTCTCCATAATCATATAGGGTTACCGAGTTCCCATTTACCGATCCATTGAAATGACACTGCTTGTCGTAGTCATATCCTTGAAATTGGTTGCCATTAATCTGTAAGGAAACGTTAGCCTGGTTCCCAAAATCATAGAGATTGTAGTCTCCACTGCTTCCAGATCCAGAGAAGTGACACTGACGATCATAATCATACAACTGTATACATCCGTCAAATATATTTCCACCTATACTGATGTGCTTTGATCGCGAGTGGTCGTAAACCCAAGATGAATCAAGTCCTGAAATCAAACGACCGGCTGTAGCAGCGATACAAGCTCTAGTATTTGGTTCCATGACGTATCCTCTCTCATATTAATGGGAAGCTAACCATAGGTAGCGCGTGTTTGCTGCTGATATCATGCTGCGCCTTTGTCATCTTAAGAATAAAGCCAGGATTCATCTTTGAAAAGTAGCATTACATTGCCGTACGATCTGAGTTCTTCTATGGATAGGATCTTTCCTGTTTCAATATCAATTAGCCTACCGTAGGTTAAATCACTCACTCCAGAACTGCTTTTAAACCGCGAAAAGGATACATCATAAAGATGGGTAGTTCCCGTCATTTTACCAATTCTTACTCTAAGTTCATCAGAAATTAATCCAGTTTGACTTAGTTCATACTCCATAAATATCTGCTGAAGTCTTTTCCTGTCAACTATCGAAAAGTTTTCTTTTTTCGCAAAGTTAGATAATAAATAGTTTTCACAAAAAGAATGTAAATAATTACGCATTGATTCCGACCAATCTTTTGATGGATATATATTTTTAACTTCACTTACAATCACGGCCACAGTTATTTTATTGTTTGTATACAACAGTTCCTGCAATTTTAATTGTGTCGGAAAGACGTTTTTCATTGTTGGCTCAATGTCGAATTCAATGAACCGGCCATTTCGATTAATCACCAATAAAACGTGTTCACCGGGCCCCATATTGTTCATAATGCAATAAAACTCTTTTTCCGTTATATGTTTTATGCCATCCAAGGAATGTATGACATCTCCACATTTTACCCCAGCAATTAATGCTGGAGATTTGTTTTCTAATTTATTTACAACCAACTCATTATCTATCATATTTGTTTTTATACCCAATCTCGCTACCTTAGTGAAATTAGCATCTGGTTTTGGTTTCAGAAAGGTTTTTAATACAGCACAACCAGAAAACAACAATACAATGAAAACAACGAAGCAGATTCTTTGCAATAAATTCTTCTTCTTTTCCATTTTACTGGTATCGCACACCTTACAAGGGATTGGCTGCATACGATGTCTCCAGGTTAAAGCACAGAAAAGAAGATGACTTGTTGAACCCCCCCAGACTCGAATCATATTTCTAAGCAATTACACTTCAATGTCAAGTATTTTTTCGAAAAGATCTGAAATGCTGACTTGATTAGATGAGGTAAGATTTGATAACGGTAAAAACAGTTATTTAACCAATCAAGAGAATTTATCCATGAAAAGGTAATAAACCTTGTGAACTTATTTACCGAGGAATATCCCTCCCTTGAAAGTTACTGGAGAGGAATCATCCTTTTTGGTTTAAATGTTGCGTCTTTCAAGTTTGCTCTTGGCAACTCACTGCTTGAAATAGCAGAAAAGGGAGCAACAAAAGTATCTTTAGAAGAACTGGCAGAGCCATTTTCCCATCACTTAACAGAACATCTTAAAACTGCTGACAAACAAGGAACGTCGAGATCCAGCAAGTTTCTTGATATTTGCCGGAAATACAATCAAGGAGAGATCAGCAAGGATGAGTTGATAAACGCGACTGTCAAACTCGGTTTTGTAAATGTCATTGATGCGTTTCACATCGTAAACAGAAAGGAAACGCCGGTCAGATTTTTCATAGATAACAGAAAGGATTCAAAGTCGGGGATAATACTGACAGATGAGGTATTCAGACTAAAAGAAAGTATTCAGCAAGTTAATCTTCCGCATGAAATCGAGGCAAGATGGCGTCTGGTAGAAACAGCATGGGATCTCAATATTTCAAGGAACCTGATTAACGTTCATTATGACAGCGATGGTGGAATCATATACACGCATAACCGTCACTTTAAGAGGATCAACATTACATCCTGCAGGAATGCCCTGAATGGTTATCAGAAAGGAAAATGCTTTTATTGTTTTTCCGATATTTCAGTAGTTGAAGGCTCTGAAGGCATTACGGACGTTGATCATTTTTTTCCCCACATCCTCAAAGTGAGACGTATTATCCCCAATTTGAATGGTATATGGAACCTTGTTTTGGCTTGTAAAAGATGCAACCGAGGGATAGAAGGTAAGTCAGCCAGGATACCAGCACTGAAATTCTTGGAAAGACTGAACAAGCGAAATGAGTTTTTCATTCAAAGTCACCATCCCTTGAGAGAGACGCTCATTTCTCAGACTGGAATTGGACAGAAAGAACGGATTGATTTCCTCCAATATTGTTACAAGGAAGCAAAAGATCACCTTTTACATAATTGGACCCCAGTTTTTGAGAACGAACCGGCATTTTGATATGGACTCAATAAAATATTATCAGACAAACGCAGAAAAGTACTTCGACTATACCGTTAACATCGATATGTCCACGATCTACGAGCCATTTCTTGAATTACTCGTATCCGGAGGTCATATATTAGACGCTGGTTGTGGATCTGGCCGAGATTCGCTTAAATTTTTGAAACGGAAATTCAAAGTGACTGCATTCGATGCATCACCGGAATTGGCTGCGAAGGCGAGTATCCTTACCGGACTTAACATTAAAGTCATGAATTTTAGAGAAATACAATATCGTGAGGAATTTGATGGAATATGGTGTTGTGCTTCTCTCTTACATGTCCCAAAGAAAGACCTTCCTCACATATTGAATAAATTGATATTGGCATTGAAAAATAACGGGCTATGCTATCTTTCTTTTAAGTACGGCGAAGGAGAAGTAATTAAGGACAATCGTCTTTTTAACAATTACACGGAAGAAAGTTTCGATAAATTTATCGAGCAATACAAAGAACTGAAAATAATGAAAATATGGCTAACACAGGATGTAAGAAAAGACAGAGATCATGAAAAATGGTTAAATGTCATCTTGAAAAGGATAAATTATTAATAAGATAGCTTAAATTTAATTGCACTAACCCGCAAGTAATAATTTCCGATCCGAGTAGATTTGAAACTTTACATATAGACACCGATAAACCAAATCGGGCGATCAGGGCCGATTGCCGGAAGAGTGTTTATTGCAACTTAGATCGACATTACTGCTTCCATAAATCAATCCAATCTACCCCAATCAATCATCCCATCTATCGCAATTAATCCAGCACGCTCAACCTCTCTATCGTCCTAAATTTGTTGTCCGATCTACAATCCATCCCAAGTTCATTCCAATCCATTCGATAATTAATCGTACAATATATCAATACATACATAATACAAATCCAATACTATAAATAATAATAATAACTAATAATCAACAATATAATATGCTAATATATATAATAATTAAATAATCCAATGCCATGATATAACTGATAAAATATTGGCATGGCCCTTGACAAAAGACGGTCTGATGTGTTAATTGTATATCCACGATAGAAGAGGGGATCAGTAAACATCTAGAACGACAATATTTAAGAAAGGAGGGATCAAACATGAAGAGGGTAAAAGAAGACACCCAGGGTCCATGATGCCGAGTCGATTTATGATAATTCCGGTACGATTGAAAATTTTACGACGCAACAAAAAAGGAAAGGAGTAACAAATGACAAAAGATAAATGGTCAAAAAGAGATGGCCTTGGTCCACGAGCTGGAAAAGCAGACAACCGAATAAAGACCTTTGAAGCAGGTTATTCGTTCGTCGAAGCACATCCGGACAACAAGTACAAAACTCAGGCTGGAGCGGACTTTTACGCATACGCAACAGTTTTGAAAGCTGGAAAACGAAAGGGTCTAAATGTGATCAAGTTTAAAACAAAAAGAAGTTCGGCCACTGTTTGCGCACAGTGCTGGGGCTGTATAACGAATTGTAACGGCACACATATTGACATGTACACAACAGTAATAGGTCTTATCGAAGAAGAAGCAGCCTGAGCATAAAAAAATAGGCTCTCCTGAAAAGAGGAGAGCCTAGTAACCTTAACTATCAGAATATATTTATTTAAAATGAGGTAACGAGCCAATGCCCGAGAAGGACGAAAAGAAATACGAAAAAGGGAATCTTTACCACATAAAGGTGTCGGACCTTAAAACGGACGAAAACCAGCCACGAAAACACTTCGACGAAGCAGCCCAGAAAGAACTTGTCGAGTCAATCAAAAATCACGGCGTCTTGCAGCCGATCATTTTTCGTCAAGAAGAAGGACAGCTTTTAGTAGTAGCCGGTGAACGAAGATTCAAAGCCGCAACGGAAGTAGGTCTCGATACTGTACCGGCTATCCTCGTTGAAGGAAAACCTGCTGAAATCGCTCTCGTCGAGAACCTTCTTCGACAGGACCTCACAGCCATCGAGTTTGCCGAAGCGTTGGATCGCACGAAAACGGAGCATAACTACACTCAAGTGGAATTGGCATCCATCATCGGCAAGTCGGAAACCACCGTATCGGAGATCCTTTCGCTCATGAAACTTCCCGACGAGATACGGGACGAATGCCGAAAGGATCCGTCGATTTCCCGTCAGACGCTCTTGGATATATCAAAGAAAAAAACAGTGAAGGGAATGCTCACGTCTTTCAAAAAATATAAGGAAAAGCTATCAAAAGAAAAAGCAGACAAAAAACCCAAAAGAAAAAAGACTTGGCAAAACAAGTTTTATTCCGCTTGTGAAGGCCTGAAAGCCATCATAAAAGACCAGGACTATGAATCGTTAGACGACCCCACAAAAAACGGTCTCATTGTCTCCATTGAAGAGCTGATAACGGAAGCCAAAAGTTTCATCGAAAAAATGAAAGCCGCTCAGTTTGAACCGGCTGAAAAAGGAAAAAAGCCGGAAGCGGAATCCTTAATAAAAGAAAACGAAGAAACGGCACCTCGAAAGAAAGTAAAAAAGAAAAAACTCGTAAAACTTGCGGATCTTCATTCGATTACGAAAGTAAAGTAACCACATAAGACAGGTAAATTCGGTGCATCGAAGTCGTCATTACTAAATCTCTTTAGGATGATAGTTCCCGATGCAGGAAAAAATTCGGGAACAACATATATGTTAGATATATCAAGCATATAAGCTACTTCGATGCACCGAAGATGTAATAAGTATTTATTTTTAAAAAAGTCATTTCGTCGGAGAGGGCATACAACCGCCTTACGCCTGCTCAAAACGATCACTGCTTTCCTTCCAACAATCTCCTTTTTTCCTCAAGCTGAAGAACCGCATACCTCTTGACGCTTTCCCTTCTGGCATGATCCGTCATCATCTGGACCTGGTCGAGCGAATAATGCTTTTCATTGACGTATTGACTGCAGGACGAATGCTTTAAGCCGGAATACATATCGATATCCTCACCGACTTTCTCGCAAGCGTTGATCCATATGACCCTCATCGTACAGTGCGTATAATGCTTATCTTTCACTTTCCCACGAGGATTCACAAAAAAGTAAGGACTGTCCATCCGAATCGGCATTTTTTTCATAATTTTCTTAAATTCAGAATGGCAGGGAATCAAATGCTGTTTTTTGGTTTTTGTGTAATCAACGAGCTGTTTCGCCGAAAATGTCCTCCTGATCAAAAACGCATCCTGATCCCTGAGATAATCAGCCCTATGAAGTGCCATCGCCTCTGAAGGCCTTCTTAAATGATATTTCAACCACCAGAATATCGGTTGATGATAATCCGGTATCGCCTGAATTACTTTCATCTGCCTTTCTTCCGGCAGCCACTGTATGATGGGATCGACAATCCCATATTTACTTTCCTCTGGAAATAACGGAATCGCAGAAATCCGATTCGACTTATAGGCATGAACGAGACACCTTCTCAGGCAGTAAATGACGTTCTTTTTACCTTTTCCTGTCCGTTTGATGTCGTTCAACAACCGACAGAGAACATCGTATTGGATCTCATGAAGCTGATATGGATTTTTCTCGAACCATGGGACCAGATGATTCTTGATGGAATTTTCGTAATCCTTCCTCGTAGCCGGACTCAACGACCTTCCGTCCTCGTCCAGCCACGTTCGTAGGTAAGGAACTATGTCCGAAGGTATCTCCCTTGTCCATTTTTCGATTCTGAATGCTCCGTTCTCATAATCCGCTCTCATAAGCGATAAGAGACGTTCAGCCATGTCCTTGCCCTTCATGCCGGCCATTTCACCGTCACGACAGAGAAAGCCCTTGTACCGGCTTATGGTGTACAGCTTCTTTTTCTCGTACCAGGCCACATAAAAATAATGACAGGTGTTATGTTTATGAATCGATCCCTTCATACAAAGGCCGCCGTACCTCATCGACGGCCTCCCATTCTGACCTAAATTTATCAATAAAAATCTCCTGTATCGTATATGAATGATAATATTAAAGAATACCGATTGGTCTGGTCATGGCCTTCTTGAGCAGCTGTTTATTATAAGGCGTGACCATCTCCGATAGATTCGGAGGCGTATTGAAATAACTTGTATACCGGACCGCACCGCCAACATCGTAAACGTCCTTTATCACGGCATTCCGTTTCGTGAGGCGTTTCCAAACGTCCTCCCATTTTTTTCCATCGATGCCAGAAAGAATTTTTCCATATCGATTTTTACCGAAAACCAGTAAATGTACATGAGGCATCGGTATAGTCGAGTATATGCCCATCGACGCGATCTGTATCCCTTCACTCTTACAGAGATCCCTGCACCAGATTTTTACCTTATTGTTGGCAACAGGAAGGTTATTTGAGGCAAGATTGAGGCTGCAAAACCATTCCCAGTTCCACTGGTTCCAAAACGCCTCATAACCCTCTTTCAGCTTCTTATCCTGTTCCCGTCCAGCCCAATGGCCATCCGATTCATATCCGTTCATCCTAAAACCCCATATAATTAAATAAAATATAAGAAAAACACGAAGCAGCATAACTGGCCAATATGATTAATAATAAATATAAAATGACATTTTTCATTTCCAAACCCTCGTCTTTCAAAATCTAAATAAGATTAACGTAAGTATATGATTACATTAAATAAAACTTATATAAGCCTTAAACACTCCTATCATATTAGATACATAGCTTATGTACCTGATATGACATATTTATTATGGTACGAGTGTAAATTTACCTCTGTACAGCTGGAGTCGTACCACTTCATCGGCACCTGGAGGTGGCAAAGCTTTACTCTGGGTTTTTCTGCTTTTCTTGTGGGTATCTCGATGGGATGCCTTGACAGCCGCTTAAAGGGCAAAAATGGCGGTCGAGATATTTTTCACTGTTTCTTGCTGTTTTCCGTTGTCTCTATGGCTCTCTGCCTGTTCTGGATCTCGTAACAGTTTTGTTCACTGCTGGTTCGGGACCTTGATTATTTTGATTCTTCTGTCCCTACTATAGAAGAGGGCTTTACGAAGAAATATTTTTGCAAAAAAATGAAAACGTATGAAATATCGAAAATCATCAAGAAAATGGTGACGAAAAACTTTTTAAATGTCCCAGGTGGCCAGTTTCTTTTCTCTGGTTCGGGTCGACTCGGCTTTCCTTTTCAAGGTCGTTTTTCTAATCTTGTCTATATTATAATCATAACCCGCACCAATGTCAAGTGCCTAATATCATTTATAATATAATGTCAAAAACTAGGGAAATTCGCTCAAAAATGCTAGTTTTAGATGAGACGGTGACCGTCCCGGTGAAAAATATATTTTTTGCCTTTGGAAATTTTTTCAGGACAGGACGTTCAACGGGGAGTCGATCAACGCGTTCGGACCTCATTCACTGAATGCCAGCAAGTTCAGAAGGCCGAGTTCTTCCTTGCAGTCCGGACAGAGCTGGTCGGCATATCCGTCGTTGGTACCTTCGAGAAAAATATGACCGAGTTCTTCTGCCGGTGTCATGGTTTCTTCTCGTTCTTCGAATTTTTTTGAACATCGCTGGCATACTTTGACCATCAGCTGACCTTTCTATCGCTTTGTTACCGTTGGTACCTCATTCGCGGTCAATTGAAAACGATTATCCCACCTCGTTCATCAGCAGGTCGATCACTTCCTTATCTTCAATCCCGAGATATCGCATCGTGATCGCCGGATTCGAATGATTAAACCGCCTGCATATCAATTCGAAGCCTACACCATAAAACTTCCTCTGAAAATATCCCCACGTCTTTCTCAGAGTATGAGCACCGTAGTTGCCTTTCAAGTTGATTGACGCCGCCCATTTTTTGACTTTATTGTTCACCGCCTGGATGGTCAGTGCCTTCGATCCTTTCCGGCTTTTAAAGAGGTATTCTTCATCACACGGCCTTTTCGCTTCGATGTACTCTTTCAACGCCTCATTAACCGGTTTATTAACGATCAGAAGGTTCTCTTTTCCCGTTTTGGATTCCTTGATTTTCAGGAAATTGCCAACTTTGAGGTCCCTGACATCTGAGACCTTCAGCTTCAAAAGGTCTCCAGCTCTCAGGCCGTTATTTATTCCCATGACGAACAGCAGACGGTCTCTCGGATTGTCCTTCAAAAGTTTTGATATGGACTTTACGTCCTTCACCGACCTGATCGGATCGACTCTCGTCGATGATCCCTTCCTTGGATGATTCGGATTCCTGATTTCTTTCATGACGATCTCCTTTCTTTGGATTTTAACTTTCCGGCTGAGACCGTCCTCGAAATAAAATTGAAAATCAACGGAAGAATGGAGTCTGCTCGAATTTTGCCGTAACAGGCTGAATGGAGGGATTTTATTGATGATTCATGAACTTTAATTTCTCGTTACAAATTAAAATTCAGAACAGATATTTCCGGCTTCAAGATGACCGTTTTCCTTATGATAGATATAAGTTATAGGCTAAATAGAATATAATTATACTTACTTTAAATGCTATATAGTAAATTCATATATTAGATAATGAATATTTTGTAATCCTATGAAATGATAAATATAATGCTCGATTGAAGGGTGTAGGGATCGTCGAAAGATTGGTTTGTATTTCTGGTTGATGGTAATGACATCACTATATTGAATCAGGTAGGGGATACAACAGCTATATGAAGAGGATGTTCATAACAAAACTGGGAATGTGACGTACGAATGCTTTAGAAGCGTTCGTCAGTCCGTCCTGATAGGCTCTGTTTTAGGCTGGAATGCAAAAATACTCTTACTTCCGTTAAAAACATCAAGGTATTTAGCTTGCAATAATGATATCTATCCAGAATTCAAATTCTTTACGTTAGAAGAGGCTTTATTTCTTTTGTTTGACTTGTGATTGAGAAAAAGATTCTTTCGAAGGTACGCTTGAATTATCATGCAAAATATATATTAACTTACTGCCAATAATCAGAAAAAAACCGAAATAAATGGTAAATATATTGACAATATCAGAAATTCTGATTAAAAAGCTAAAATTGATTGAAGTGCGCAGTCCATCTATTAATCGTTAGGTATCATAGTATGGCAAACATAGTAATGCATTGCAAAACAGGAGAGATTAATCTATCTCCCGTTCTTTTCCTTAAATCTGCGAAAGAATATTTGAAAGCTTGTTTAGACTTTGAAAAGCCAACTAAGTTTTCAGCTGTACCTTTTTTCCTCTGCTGCCGGTCCATCGAGCTGGCGCTGAAAGCAAAACACCTAAAAAGCAAAACACAGAAGCAAGTTAAGAAATTATATTCACATGACCTTATTAGATTGTATGCAGATATGGACAACAATCAAAAAAACCTTCTACCAGATGAGGAGGCTCTTCTTACTGAAGCAAACAATATCTATTCAGCTAAAGAATTCGAGTATCTGAATGTTTATGACGCTGTTACCGCCTACAAAAGGTTTCCAGATCTAAATCGACTAATTGCTTTGGCAAAGAAAATTGTAAATAATGACTCTTAACAATCTTTTAAAGTCGAACTTGCCATGTCGATGCTCAAACGAAACATTAGAGCCAGAAATAATCAGAACATGGATAGCTTGTCGAAGTTAAACTTATAATTATTAGTGTCAAGGACCATGGTTATTCCCCACCCCCGGGGCCAAGGTAATTCCCCCCTTTTGTCATGATGGGATATGGTCAAAACGTTCAATTCGGGTATGACGGTTTCTGTTTTTTT
>Ga0209269_1000947_pt1 | contig 18709 bp, 13 predicted proteins | sample MTBAKMMethaMetaG_FD_187455 | JGI IMG/M metagenome (GOLD analysis project Ga0209269, IMG submission 187455) | Enrichment culture microbial communities from Arthur Kill intertidal strait, New Jersey, USA, that are MTBE-degrading - MTBE-AKM (Arthur... | ecosystem: Environmental > Aquatic > Marine >... | reverse complement strand
GCTGCTTCACCAATCACCTGAATGCCAGATTGTTGGTTGAGCAGCGTTTTTATGGCAGAGCGGACGCGCCGCTGGGGGTCAGCTAAAACAATACGCAAATCTGATCTCTGGTTGATTTGTTTAAGGTTGATTGCTGAGGTGGGGTGTTCTACATTCATTCAACTATGATTTACCTGACTATTAAGACGGAAAACATTAATTCTGCATATTCAGGATACAGAAAAAAAACTCCTCCGACATCAGCCGGAGGGATGGAATTGACCTGCCAAAGAATAGAGGTTTTTCCTGGTCAATCGACTAGGTGATGGTGAAGGGCGTAGGAAACCACTTCGGTGCGGGTGTTGAGGTTCATTTTTGCCAGGATACTGCTTACATGAAATTTAACGGTTGAACGGCTAATGCTTAATTCTTCCGCGATTTGCGGGTTGCTGTACCCATTGGCCATCAATTTCAGTACTTCCATCTCACGTTGGGTCAGGTTGAGATTTGGTTGGGCCGGTTGGGTGGCGCTGTTTATTAATGCTTTGGTCGCCTCGGGTGAAAGTGTGGGCTGTCCTTGATAAGCGGAGCGAATTGCATTGGCCAACTCATCCGCGGTGACGTTCTTCAACAGGTAACCGATTGCGCCAGCATTTAACAATTTTTGCACCAGTTTATCGCCTTTAAAACTGGTCAATGCGATTACCTGCACCTTGGGGAAACGTGCGCGAATCTGGGTTGTGGCGGTTTCCCCATCCATACGCGGCATCATCAAATCCATCAAGACCACATCGGGTTGTTCTCGTTCGCAAAAGTGGATGGCCTCGTCGCCATCAGAAGCCTCTCCAATGAGCTGTAAATCGTCAAATGCCATCAGGAATGAGCGTAAGCCTTTCCGCACAATGGCGTGGTCATCCACAATTAATACTCTAATTTTTTGATTCTCAAGTTTCATTCAAATTTCCTTGGATGATCGTTTCGGGTCCATTTTAATACAATTTTTGTGCCCTGTTGCAGGATGCTGTTTAACTCAAAACTGGCTCCAATGTTGGCGGCACGCTCCTTCATTATTTTAAGCCCAAAATGGTTCGGCGGCACGTTGTTTGCGTCAAAACCGATCCCATCGTCCATGATAATTAATTCCGCGTCATCAGGAGAACAGTTAAGCATGAGCTCAATTTGAGTGGCTCGCGCGTGTTTGGCAATATTATTCAAGGTCTCTTGTGCGATGCGGAAAAATGTCTCTTGAACCGCGGCAGGAAGTTTTCCGCCGCCACAGATATTGGTTTGGATCGGAATATCGGCTCTTCCTCGGAAGGCATCTGTAAGCTGTTGGATTAACTCAGCCAGATCCATTTCTTCCAGGATGGATGGCCGTAATTCAACCAACAACGTGCGCATTTCAGCCAGCGCGCCGCGCGTCAGCTGGCGTAAATCTTCCACCATCTGCTTGCCTTCATTTTCATTTCGCTCCCATATTCGCGGCAATACCTCCGCGATCAGACTGGCAGAGAATAAAGTTTGGGTCACTGCGTCGTGCAAATCTCGCGCCAGACGGTTGCGTTCGGCAGCGGCAGCGCTTAATTCTGCCTGTTCGCGCAATTTTGAGTTTTCAATTGCCAGGTTGGCGTGGTCGGCAAAAGTGTTGGCCAATGAAATCCGTTCATTGGTGAATTGTTGCGGTTGGCGGTAATAAAAGGTGAGCCGGCCATAAAGCTCTTCACGGATCATCAGCGGGACTGAAAGGTATGCCGCAAACTCCTGTAACATGCGGCGCTGCCACGCCTGCCATTCAGGATTATTGAGAAGTTCAAGGCGCCCTTGAGAAGGTACGCCACCACGTGCATTGGAAACCACAATTGGATGGTGATTGAGAAGCAGGTTTACATCCTGGCTTGAAGTGAGTTTAAATTCAGCGCAATCCATTAATTCTATGGGCAAACCAGTTGCCGAGCGCACGCAGGCAATTTGTTTGTTTAGATTTACCTCATGAACCACGCAGGCTTGTGCTCCTAGCATCTCGCTGGCTTGCAGGGTGAGTTGTTCCAGGATCTTTTCCAGCGATGACTCGCGATTGATCACCGCCAGAATATCTCGCAAGCTTTCGGCCACTTCTTTGCGCTGCTCGATGGCACTGGTTCGTTCGCTTACCATCTGGCGGAGTTGGTCATTGTGGCGTTCAATACTCTTTACTCGCATGATGTAGCTGCCAGCGACCACCATCACCAACAGGATGACTCCCGCACCTCGGAACCAGGGACGCTGGTAGACGGGCGGCAGGATGGTAACATAAACCGCGCTGCCGACATCATTCCAAACACCATCGCTGTTGGAGCCTTTTACCCTGAATACATATTCACCAGGTTCGAGGTTGGCATAGGAGACATATCGCCTGGCTTCGGTGTAAGACCAATCGCGATAAACCCCTTCCAGTACATCTTCTTTGGCATAAACTCGACCTGGTTTAATGTTGGTCCAGGATTCGTCCAGCCCTTCGAGGATAAATGAATACTCATTTTTTTCCGGGGCGGAGTAATCTAAAGCCGCGAATTCAAAAGAAATAAAGGTTTCATTGGGTTGTAAGGTGAAGTGCTGGTCCGCGACCAGATTGCGGGCTTTGTTCTGGTTCAACACGTTGAAAGAGGTGATCACTACCGGGGGAATATTGGTATTGTCACGCACCTGCCAGGGATAAAAACTGTTTAAACCCTGCGGACCTCCAAAATACATTTCTCCATCCACGTTTTGATAAAACGCGCCAACGTTGAACTCTTCTCCCTGCAATCCATCGCGGATGTCATAATTGCGAATGGTTCCTTCAAATGGGTTGTAGCGCGAAATTCCCCGACCGGTGCTCAACCATAGCGTGCCATCTTGGGCGGGCAGAATTCCGTAAACAATATTGCTCGAGAGGCCTTCCCGGTCACTGATCGGTGTGACGTTCCCGGTAGTAGGGTCGTAGCGGTTTAATCCGCCACCGTTGGTACCAACCCACATCAGACCCAGGGGGTCCTGATAAAAACACAGAACCGAGTCCCCGGTCAGGTAGCGCGGACCGCTGGTTTCATTGCTGATATGCCAGCTTTCTCCTGTTGTGGGGTTAAGAATACTGGCTCCTTTCCAGGTGCCAATCCAAATTCTCCCGCCCTGGTCCTGGTATAACGCCAAGATATGATCATCCGCGATGGTTTTAGGATCCGTTGGTAAATTTCGGTAATGCGTAATCTTGCCGGTGATCGGGTTGAGCCGGTCTAAACCACTATCATAAGTACCAATCCAGATGTTCCCATCCCGAGATTGCAGAAGCGTAGTGATCTGGTCACTGGACAGAGAATTTTCCTGATTCGCCAGAAAACGGTAATGAGTATATGTGTTTTGCTGTGGATCAAAATGATCCAGACCATCAAAGGCGGTACCGATCCATAAACCGCCATTGCGATCTTTTTGTAAAGCGCGAACTTCATTGCCTGCCAGGCTGTTAGGATTGTTTTCGTCGTGTTGGTATACTTCATTGACCCCTGTTTCACGGTCAAAGTGGTTTAATCCACCCCCAAAGGTGCCAACCCATAGACTGCGGTCATTCCCTTCTGTAATCGCGAACACGTTATTGCTGCTCAGCGTGTTGGAATTGACCGGTGAATGCTGGAAAAGATTGAATTTTCCGGCGTGAGGATTGAACTTATACACACCATTGCTTTCAGTTGCCAGCCAAACAATCCCAGCCGGATCTTCGAAGATGTCGTTGATCGATTCGCTGCCAAGAGGCTGCGCCTCAGACAGATTTTGTTGAAGGTGTGAAAATTGGTTTTGAATGGGTTGTAACTGGTCCAATCCGGAATTGGTGCCAATCCATAATCGCCCGCTTTGACCCAATTCAATTGAGTGAACCTGATTAGATGATAATGAATATGGATTTTCTGGATCGTATTTAAAGCGCTGGAAGGATTGCAGTTGCGTGGTGAATTTCCCCAATCCGTCGGCATTGGTTCCCACCCATATCTGGCGAAAGACATCTTCGTTTATGCTAATCACAGATCCAAATGGAATGGATTTTTCGTCTGATGGGTCATGCAGGAAGTGGAAAAAGCGATTGGCCGCCCGATCAAAACGATCCAGGCCAGCACTGGTGCCAATCCAAAAATTGTGATTGCTGTCTTCAAAAAGAGCATGGACAGTATTGTTCGATATGCTATCTGGTTCATCACGGTTGTGGGTAAATTGGGTAAAAATTCCAGTATTGCGGTCCATCAGATACAACCCCCCATCCAATGTTCCCACCCAGAAATTGCCGGCATGGTCCTCTAAAATGGAACTGATGACCACGCCGTTGATACTGTTGGGGTCACTGGCGGAAGGCATGAAACGGGTAAAGTTTCCACTTTCGCGATTATACCGGTTCAGGCCATAGGCTGTCCCAATCCACAAAGTGTTTTGACCGTCTTCATATAAACAAAGGATGTTATTATTCGAAAGAGTGTTTGGGTCTGCTAAATTGGATTGAAAGATAGTAAATTCATACCCGTTATATAAGTTCAGGCCTTCAAAGGTCCCAAACCACATAAACCCAAAATGGTCTCGCAGGATCGCGTTAACTTTATTACTTGAAAGCCCGTCTTCCTGGGAGAGTTTATCGAAACGGTAGCTTGTTTTTTCTGCGTTGGGTAACGAAACCTGAGAAAAAGCTGGCTGGGTACTGACCAATTGACCGAGAAGCGCCAATGTAAGCGATACAATCAGGCTGACTTTTGATAATGAGTAGCGGAAGACCATTTTTTTAGACACGTTATTGAGTTTTGAAAGGACCATTTTTTATGATGGTATGACATTATTATCAGGCAGAAGGATCAAAATGAATCCTGGATAATTATATTATGGAAGCGCTTATATGGTTCTCTTTACAAGTATAATTGTTAAAGGTATGATAATCGAGTAAATTCTGTCACAAAAACAGGCGTTCAAGTAATGAACTACTAGTACTACGCCGGAAGAAGAAATAAGAGGAAATATGCCGTTTCGTATTGGTACACCTGAATTAATCATCGTATTGGTAATCATTGTGCTGCTTTTTGGAGTAGGCCGCATCGAAAAAATCGCCGGCGAATTGGGCAAAGGCATCAAATCTTTTAAATCCAATTTGTCTGAAAATAAGGACGAGGAAGATCAGTCTGATAAAGAATGATCCAGATGCTTTTATAGGCATTGTCTAAAAAGTGAAAATATAAATTCATAAGCGTGTCCTTATGCAGATTTTTAATATTGGTTTCCTTGAGCTGGCTTTTATTCTCCTGTTGGCCTTCATCGTGCTTGGCCCGCAAGACATGGCGAAAACGGGCCGGCAACTGGCGAAATTCATCCGAAGTATTGCCAAGTCCGAATTGTTTAAATCAGTTTTAGATACCTCCCGAGAGATTCGAGATTTGCCCCAAAAACTGGTGCGTGAAGCAGGGGCTGAAGAAATATTGGAAGATATTCAAAAGATCCAAAATGCACGAATTTCGGATTTAGATGACCTGCAGAATGAAATCCTTGCTCCGCGTCAAAATTCTCACGAAGAAAATTCGATCCATCCAGAATCTACCGATAATCATTCCTGATCTAAATCACTGAGTCAATCAGAAGTATGCTAATCTCCGGCAGGCTGTATGAAAGCCTGCTTTTTTCGCGTATTTAAACCAGTTTAAAGCCTCACACCCTTACAATTTAATTAAGTTTGAAAGAATTGATCAATTCCCCCATTAATTATGGTAGTATGATTTTATATTAATTGTATAGACAATTAATTCTGATTAATAAAGGTGTGATACGATTTGCAATTCATAAGCGAGTCGGATGTAGAGAATAGTTCAACCACTTCAGAAAACACCGGCAAGGAGAGCCTGGCCATGTGGTATTGCGCTTTCAAGCCGGATGGTACTCTATTGGATGCCAACAAGGCCATGCGGTTGGCCTGCCATCTGAATAATGATTTACAGACAACCAACTTCTATACCGTTCTCCATCCGAGTAATCCAGCCATACTCGCTGAAAGAATCTCGAAATTAACCCCCGATCAGCATGAATTTGAAATCGTTGCCCAGGCATCTTCAGAAAAGGGATTGCACATTAAATGGTTTTTTAATGGGAGATTTGATGGCAATCAGTCATTAGCGGAAATCATTGGAATAGGCACTCCGATTGCGACGTTAAATAGTCCCCTTGATTTTCTGTGGAAATTGATGGAGGAATTTCCAAATCCAGCGGTTTTGGTGGATCTCAATGGCATTATTTTGGCGGTCAACTCCGCGGCTGTCTCGTGGTTGGGATGTGCTCCAGAAAGCATTGCCGGTCTAGACCTGAAAAACTTGATACCCTCAAAAATCAACTTAGCTGAATTCCGCACGGCGCTAATAAATGGATTAAGGGGAGAAAAAGTCACCGTCTTTCTTGAAGAAGAGGAATCGAAGACTGAATACAACTTTTTCCCGGTGTTTGATCAGACTGGCAAAGCCTCACACCTGATTTTCTTTTTGAACAAGAATGTCAGGGAATTGAACTTAAAAGCGCAATTAGAAGAAAGCCAGTTAAGACTTGAATTGGCTATTCAGGGTGCGCAGGATGGATTTTGGGATTGGAAGGATCTGTCTCAAGATGATCAATGGTGGTCTCCCCGCATGTATTATTTATTGGGGTATGAAGACCATGAATTTGAACCCACCTACTCAAGTTTTTTGGAGATGATCCATCCGGCAGACCGGATGCGTATGATCGCGCTAATGCAAGAACATTTTGCACAATCCTCTGTTTTTGATATCACCATGCGCATCCAACATAAAAGCGGAGATTATCGTTGGTTCCGCTCGAGGGGGGGATCCATCCGAGATCAGAACGGACTACCCATCCGGATGGCCGGCTCTCTGCAAGATATTACCCGTGAGCTGCGCGCGATTGATGAGCTTGGAAGACGGAACGATGAAATTCGAATGTTGTATGAAGGCGCGCGCAAACTTGCGGAATCGTTAAAACTGTCTGATATTTATTCATCTCTGGTCGGTATTATTCAAAAGTCAATGCCATGCGACCGTCTGCTGATCTCCAGCTATGATCCGAAAAGCGAAAAATTGTTTTGTGAATTTGCCATTGAAAATGGGAAAGAAGTAAGCGAAACCCAATTCCCGCCAATTCAATTACGGGAAAATGGAAATATGATCATCAAGCGGGTTGTAGATACGAATCAGCCTTTGATGATCGATGATTTTAATGATATTGCGCTATTGGAAAATCCTGAAGATCAATATCCGCTTCTTCACCAAACAAGGATGGAGTCGGGATTGATTCTGCCGATCATTCTTAAAAACCATGTCATTGGAATCATTGAAGTATTTAGCCAGCAGCAACATGCTTATTCCATTGAAAACTTGCATTTTTTAGAGAATATATCCACACAAATTGGGATCGCAATCACAAATGCCACGCTTTATGATCAGGCTCAAGAAGAAATTGCGGAGCGTTTGCGAATTGAAAACGAGTTACGCGGCAGTGAGGAAAAATTTCGCAGTGTCATTGAGCAAGCTACCGATGGAATTGTGATCACTGATTCGCAAGGAAAGATCACTAATTGGAATTTTGCCCAGGAACATATCACCGGGATAAGGGCTGTCGAAGCGATTGGACAGTTGATTTGGGATGTGGTCTACGAATCCGTGAGACCGCTCTCCAATCACCAGCAACTTTACCAGCAATTGAAAGATTACTACCTGAATATCTTTGAAGGCAAGCATGCCAACCCGGTTGTTGATTCAAATGAGCAAGAATTCCTCTCCAAGAATGGGATGTTAAAGCGGGTTGAAATTTCGACATTGCGGATTGGCTCTTCAAGGTCTGATTATCGAATCGCGCTGATATTTCATGATATTACTCAGATTTCTCGCCGCCATCAGGAGTTGGAGGTGATCGCGCGGGTTAACAAATCTTTACGCAAGGTAATGACCACCCAAGAGGTTCTGACTGTGGTATTACAAGAGGCCACTGACCTTTTAGATGCGGTCGGGACAGCGGTCGTTTTATATGAGGCAGAACAAGATCAGATATGGGTCGAGTTGGCGACCGGGAATTGGAAAGAAGACACTGGAAAAAGTGTCGGTGTGAATTTCAATATTTCCAACCAGGTAATTTCCTCAGGGAAGATGTTTTACGAGAATGATGTCCAAAAAAATTTCGATTTAGCTGTCCATTCTTTTCCATCCATTCACTTAATAAATGCGGTAGCCTGTTATCCCCTCCTGGTAGATGAGCGCATAGAAGGGGTTTTGTGGGTCGGCAGGAAGAATCCATTTGATGATATGGATCTTAGGATTTTAGAAGTAATCAGTGATGTGGCAGCCAGCGCGCTGGATCGAGCAAAAAAGGCAGAAGGACGCTTGAAACAGATTCAGCGAATGACATCGCTTCGGAAGATCGACCGCGCCATTTCAACCGGATTTGACTTGACTCTAAATCTGGACATTTTTTTGCGCGAAGCCCACAAGCAACTTGGCTGTGATGCGGCGGTCATTCTACTCTACAATGCGCATATGCAGCACCTGGAATTCACCCAGGGAGTGGGGATGAATGTCAATAGCCTGCGGGGTGGGTATGTGAGGGTGGGGGCAGGGGTGACCGGGAAAATTGTATTGGACAGAAAGCCTGTGGTGATTGAAGACTTAAGCACCTCACCGGTAAGATATTTGTTTTTTTCTCAGCCCGAACGGTCTTTAGCAGACGACAATTCGTTTCAATCTTATGCAGCCGCACCGCTGATCGTAAAAGGACAGATTAAGGGCGTTTTGGAGCTGTATTTTGCCAACAAGATCAAACCAACGGCAGACTGGCTGGAATTCCTGGAAATGTTGGCCGGTCAGGCCGCGATCATGATTGAAAGCTCTGAAATGTTCCTTGGGTTGCAAAAATCCACTATGGATTTGCAATTGGCTTACCAAAGCACGCTGGAAGGTTGGGTGAAGGCCATCGACATGCGTGACAAAGAAACAGAGGGGCATACACAAAGGGTAACCGAATTAACGGTGCGGCTTGCCCGCTATATCGGAATGCCGGAAGATCAGGTGATCCATGTGCGCCGTGGATCTTTGTTGCACGATATTGGAAAAATGGCTGTTCCGGATGATATCTTACACAAGAAGGGGAAGTTAACCGAGGAAGAATGGCAAATCATGCGCCAACACCCGGTATACGCGCATCATTGGCTGCAATCGGTTGCCTATCTCAAAGAGGCTCTGGATATTCCCTACTGTCACCATGAGCGCTGGAATGGGAATGGATACCCGCGAGGGTTAAAGGGTTCGCAAATCCCTTTGAGCGCGCGCCTTTTTGCGATCGTGGATGTTTGGGACGCGCTGCGCTCAGACCGGCCGTATCGAAAGGCGGTTTCCGCCGAAGAGGCACTAAACTATATCCAAACAGAAGCGGGATCGCATTTTGATCCGGAAATTGTGGAAAAGTTCATTCGATTTTTAGAAGATCAAAACATAGAGGCGATGTATTCAGGCCATGATGTTGTTTAATCATGCGGATTGGACATCAAGAAAATCTCTCTCATTGCGGTTCAACCACGCTGAGAGAGATTTTTGCTATATGGGTTGGAAGATATCTGAAAGTATGTTTATTGGCTCAAGAAATCCTTAAACCAAAGGGCTGAGTCTTTTGGTGTGCGCTCAAGGGTCTCAAAATCAGTATATACGATGCCATACCGCCCGTTGTACCCCAAATTCCACTCAAAATTATCCATCAGAGACCAGACACAATAGCCGCGCAGATCAATCCCGGCGTTGATGGCTCTTAGCGCCTGCTCAAAATGAACTTCGAGGAATTTACTTCTACCTGGGTCGTGTACTTTTCCATCCTCGCTTATGACATCCGGAAAGTTTGCTCCATTTTCAGTGACATAGAAAGGTGCCAGGTTTGGGTATTCTTTCGTCAGGCGATCCAGTAATTCAAACAAACCCTGCGGGTAAACATCGCGATCCGCGGTGCGCGAAACGGCGTCGTCTACATGGCGGCGAGTTTGAGGAGGATTGCCTTCGGGATAATCCTCCACACATTCCCGCTCGTAATAATTAATCCCAAGAAAATCGGTGGGTTCGGCGATGATCTCCAAATCACCGGGTTCAATGGTGGGGACGATGTCGCCATAGTATTTCCAAATATCCTGTGGATAGCCCTTGCCCGCCAACGGATCCAGGAACCAGCGGTTGAAATAGCCGTCATAGCGGATGGCGGCGGCAACATCGGCGGGTGAATCACTGTAGGGTGAGGCCGGGTTATGATTAAGCGCGGCTCCTACTTTTGCGGGTTGGGGGCTGGCAGCGCGGATTTCTTTCACAGCCAGGCCATGCGATAATAGCAGGTGGTGAGATGCCTGCAACGCGGTTTGTAAATCTTGAACGCCGGGCGCGTGGATACCCAGTTGATAGCCTAAAAAGGACATGCACCAGGGTTCGTTGTGCGTAATCCAGTCGCTAATGCGGTCGCCCAGCCGGTCAACGACTACCCCGTAATATCGAGCAAACGCGTAGGCAGTATCGCGATTTGCCCACCCACCGCGGTCCTGCAAAACTTGGGGGAGGTCCCAGTGATAAAGAGTGGCAAAGGGTTTTATCCCCGCTTTCAGCAATTCGTCAACCAGCCGCTCGTAGAAATCCAGCCCTTTGGGGTTGACGTCTCCATCCCCCGTGGGAATGACCCGCGGCCAGGCGATGCTGAAACGGTATGTGTTGACACCGAGATCGGCCATCAGTTGAATATCTTCTTTGTAGCGATGATAATGATCACAGCCCAGGTCGCCGGTATGGCCATCCTGAATTTTTCCGGATGTATGGCAGAAGCGGTCCCAAATACTCTCTCCGCGGCCATCTTCTTTTACGGCGCCTTCGATCTGGTATGAGGATGTAGAAACACCCCATAAGAATTCTTTCGGAAAATCACTGCGTTTGATTGACATTTAAGCTCCTGAAGGATTATTTTTATACCCTCACCTATTTTAATGGCAGAGCGCAAAAAAGGTAACCGGGAAATCTTGACAATCCATGTTTATCCAGTAAAATAATTGATAATGAAAATCATTATCAATAAGGATGATGAAATTATGAAAAAACTTTGGTTTATCCCTTTTATCCTCGCGATGAGTGTGCTGGCGAGCTGTGCCACAGGGGCAGATGTTCCGGCTTCTAAGGCGGTGAATGAAAAATTAAATGTTTCTGTCAGCATTTTGCCGCAGAAATATATTGTGGAACAAATTGGCGGGGATTATATTGAAGTCAATGTGTTAGCCGGGCCGGGGGCGGATCCTCATACCTATGAGCCAAAACCAGAACAAATGAAATCATTGGCCAGGTCCAGGCTATATTTTGCAATTGGCGTGGATTTTGAACAGGCATGGCTGGAGCGATTCGAGGGTGCAAATCCTGAAATGAAAGTGGTTAACACGATCGAAGGATTGCAATTGCTGCCGATGACGACAAATGAGCAGGCAGGTGATACTTCAACGGAAGAAAACCATGATAATGAGATAGACACGCACACCTGGACGTCCCCGGAGATGGTCAAGCACCAGGCTGCGATTATTACTCAGGCGCTTTCGGAAGTGGACCCCAACCACGCCGCTGAATACCAGCAGAATTATGATGCGTTTCTGGCCGAACTCACCAGTCTGCAAGCCGATATTCACCAGACACTGGAAGGAATTGGTTCGAAAAAATTCCTGGTTTTTCACCCAGCTTGGGGATATTTCGCGCAGGAGTTTGGGCTTGAACAGGTGGCGGTGGAAGTAGGTGGGCAGGAACCCAGCGCGCAGGAGCTGGCGGAAATTATTAAAGAAGCCCAGACAGAAGATATCCGGGTTGTTTTTGCTCAGCCTGAAATCAGCACGCGCTCGGCAGAAATCATTGCCAATGAAATTAATGGCAAAGTGCTTTTGATTTCTCCATTGGAGGAAAACTGGATGGAGAACATGCGAAAAGTTGCCCAAACTTTCAAGGATGTTCTGAAATAAAAAAGATTAAAAAAAAAAGAGCGCTGCCAGTCAGCGCTCTTTGTTTAAATGATCAGGCAAAGAGATTCATATGTGTGATTAAGATACGCAAACCGAGCAGCGTTAATAAAATACCGCCGGCAATTTCCATCCGTTTACCAAACTTAATTCCCAATCCACTGCCAATCAGAATCCCAATAACAGAAAGAATACTGGAAGCCAGACCGATGATCAGGCTTGCGGAAGCAATGGGGGTATTGGTAATTGCCAGCGTCAATCCGATGGCTAATGCGTCCAGGCTGGTGGCCACACATAAAACCATCAATGTGCCGCCGCGCGAGCGATCGGTTTGGCAATCGCTGAGTTCTGGATTGGCGCCCTCGCGAATCATACGGATGCCAACCCAGGCCAATAAACCGAACGCGATCCAATGATCGAAATTGGCAATCAGGTTTACCAGGGTGTTGCCGGCCAGCCAGCCGAGGAAAGCCATGCCTCCTTGGAAAAGTCCAAAGTGGAAAGAAACGCGAAACACCGAACGAAATGTTTGACGGATGCCAGAGGCGCCGATTCCCAAGGAAACAGCAAAACAATCCATGGCAAGCCCGATGGCAATCAGTCCAACTGCATAAATTTCCATTGAAAAAACCTTCCTTAAGCGGATTTCGCGCTAATTTTACCTTAAATCCGAAATGTGCATGGAAGATAGAGCACAAAACTGGTATGAGATGAATAAAAAAATTCCCTTGCCGGGTAGTTGACCCATTTGGCAAGGGAATTTTATTGCTCAAGTAAGTCAGGCAATTTGTAGGGGCGGTGTTTCTTCGAGACTGATCGAAATGATGGGATCCAATGATGGGTCTATCGCAACCAGTCCCAACATCTCAGTCAAACGGTTAAGGTTGGTGCTGGTAGGTATGCCCTGGTCGTGCCAGTGCTCACGGCAGGCAGAGTAATCCAGCAGCAAGCCCTGTGCGTTCAAACCGAGTTTTTGGGCTTCCCATCCGGCGATCCAGTTGGTTGGCGCGCAGCTTAATCCCAACACCCCCAACCCGCTGCCCGCCTGCCCGGATGCCCGGCAGAGGAATTTTAACTGGTCGTCGGGGATATCGGCGACATGGATATTGTGCGGCTGGCATATCTGGTTGATTTGGTTCACCTGACAGTTTGGCGTGCAACCGGTGCAGCGTGTTCCCAGGCGGGCGGGTACCGCTTTGCATTCACCGGCAGGCCGGGCGCGCAGACAGCGCGGAACAATAACCAATTTTTCTTCAGTTTCAAGAAAGCCGAGGCGGAATTCGCGATTTAAGATTTCTGTACCCATTAAGCCAAGGTGATATTCCACCCGTGATCGGCAACGCAAAGTGAGGTCGTAGCGAAAGCGGGAGTCTTTACGGGCCTCTTGCTGGAAGGCATTAGCGCCTAAGGTATACCTGCCCAGCACTTCCTCACTGAATGCGGAAAAATGATTGGCTAATAAAATGAAATTCGTGATTGCTTCCAATCGCATTGGTGATTCCAACTGCAGAAAATAAGCATTCCAGACCTGGAAATGTTCAGCGAGTATGCCTTGCCCTTGCGCGCGCAACCAGCGGTTCAATTGAGGGATGCTGTTTTGATCTGGTTGCTGGTCCGGTAGGATGCTTGATGCTTTGCGTGAACTTAAACCGGATACCAATCCGCGCGCAAGTTTGATGGGCCGCTCGAACCAGGGTAAACGATCTTGAAGTTCAACAAGAATGGACAGCAACCCCGCGCCTATTTGAGAAAAATGACCAACTTCTTGCAGATGTTCTTTCAGGTACACGCTGAGCGCGGTTAATTCGAGAACACTTTCGGCAAAACCGATTTCTGGATAGCCATTCCGTAACCTGAAATCCATGTATTGATGGACAATAGAACTATGAGTACGGCGAATATAAACCAGCCAGCGATCGGTAAATTCAGCGATCTGCTGGTGCGCGGAAAGATCTCCGCGCGTTTTTATCCTTAAATCATATGGAAATCTACGATACATCGTTCGTTATTCCTTCGGTTTCATCTACTCGATTCAGACTGACCAGTTCCAAACCGAGATTAAGTATGAGCATTAAAATCCCATGCAAAGCTGCCTGGTCGGGCAGCCAGCCATACAGGATGGTTTCCTGGGGATTGATCACACGAATTTGAATGCCGTCAAAATAATCACTCCATTGCTGGCTCAGGCATCCTCTAATTTTGATTTCATATTTTTTCATCATCCGATTGGCCTCCATTCCGGAGTTAGAATCAAAAACTCCAGATGATTTCAGTCTAATCATCCGGAGTTCTTTTTTCAGTGGGCGAAAGTGTAATTTTTAGAGAGAAGGGGAGTAGTCGAAAGTAGTATTTTTATGGAATTATCCCGATTTGACGGGCTGCCTGAATGGCCTGGGTACGGCTGGTTACTCCCAATTTTCCATAAATATTGCTAACGTGTTTTTTAACCGTACTCAGTTGCACAAATAGTTGATCCGCAATTTCCTGGTTTGAAAGGCCGTTGACCAATAATTGTAATACTTCCATTTCACGCTCGCTGAGGGGTTCTTCCATTTCTTGTACAGCGGCGGATATGTCGATTGCCCCGGTAAGAATTTTCTTTTCTTCACTATCATCCAAATGAATAAGGATTAGGTCCGCGGATTGGGTTGCCTGGCTTTGCTGCCATTGGCGTGAAGTTTTCCCTTCTCGCAATAATGGTGCGCAAAATTGCTGGCTCTCGTAAAAGGGCAGGAAATCAGATTGTGGCCCGGCAGTTAACACAGCCTGTTCCAGGTCATTTAATGCGGAGTTAGTTTCGTTGAGCTGTTTTTTTACAACGGCACGCCAGACGAGCAACTCTATCACATGACCGGTATGATCGGCGGGTTGCTGGCTGGAAAGATGCGATTCGAGGAAGGAAAGCGCGATTTCGGGTTGTCGGTTAGCCAGCATAATGCGAACCAAAACCAGAATTTGCCATTGACGGACCAAAGGATCAGATGAAAGCTGGCCTGTTTGTTGAATTCCCATTGCCCAGGTCAGAGCCGCGTCCAATTCTCCGCAAAAGAGAGCCAGTAATGCCTGGCTGGCAGCCGTCTCTTGTAATCCCGTGGGGATCGATTGTCGAAGCAATATTTTATTTCCATCTTCTAACACTATTCTGGCTTCTGCCAATTGATTCTGGGCAAGATAAACTCTCGCCAATCGTAGATTTGCCAGATAAAGGATGGTGGAATACCCTCCTTTTTCGCCTAGGTGCAAAGCGCGTTGGAAACTGGCAGCTGCCTCAGCCAATTTCGCCTGACGCAACAGGTTTATCCCTTCGGCGAGGAAAACAAATCCAAAAGCGGGCAGGTTTTGATTGGAATGTTGAGCCATGAAGGAGAGTGCTTTTGTAATCAGGGCATCCGCGGCAATAAAGCTGCCCGTAACGGAGTAGAGAGTACATAAAAAATAATGCGAGGCAGAATAGCCCACCATATTGGCGCCGGCTAATAGATGGGGAAGGGTGGTTTCCAATACCTTAATCGCCGGAGCCACTTGGCCCAAAAGGATCAGGCTGGTGCCCTGATTGTATCCGGCGACACCCCGAAGCAGGTGATCATCTGGTTCGGCAAAGTCTAATGCCTTTTGGGTCAGCTCAACCGCGACGGGCAGGTTGCCTTTGGCTCGTTCCACAATGGCCTGCAAGACCCAAATATCCCCCCGCAGCGCGTGGACCGGGTTGGGATTGTGCGCTTCCCAATCATCCAGGCCGGAGATGGCGGCCTGGAGGTGCGGTTCAATCTGCTGAATGCGGCCCTTGAGCCATAGTGACCAACAATAATAAACGGTCAGGTGGGTGTTCGCGTGCAGAAATTCCTGAGGAAGGGCTTCCAGCCAGCGCAACGCGGTGGTGATTTCCCCGCGATGGGAAAAATCTGCCCAGTGACGGTTAATCATTTCCGCTGCCAGGGGATGGTTCCTGGCGGCCATGGCGTGCTGCATTGCCTCTTCCACATAGCCATGATTTTCAAGCCACGCAGCCGCTTTTTCGTGGATTTGGCCAGGTGAGAAGCGGCTGGACTGATGCAATTTCAATTGTAATAACTCGGCAAAAAGATGGTGGTAGCGGAACCACTGCCTGGATGCATCCAGCGGAATCAGGAAAAGATTGGAACGTTGTAAAACCTCGAGAATAGCGAAACTATCGGCTCTGTTCAGCACATCATCACAAAATTCGGCATTTAATCTACTCAGAATTGAGGTCTGTAGCAGGAAGTCCTGAACGTCCGCGGGTTGGCGGGTGATGACTTCTTCGCTTAAGTATTCCAATATGAAGAATTGGCTTTCTTGAAACTCTTCAATGAATTGCTTTACATCCTCACGATCTTGTAATGAAAGGGCGGTCAACTGTAACCCCACCACCCAGCCTTCCGTTCGCTGGGAAAGAATCGCTATCTGATCTTGATTTAGCGAATTGGAAAGCGCCTGTTCAAAGAATTGAGCGGTTTCTTCCAATGAAAAATTCAACTCCGCGGCGCGCAACTCGGTGAGCTTTCGACGGGCGCGATAGCGCACCACAGGTAATGGCGGATTGGCGCGTGTGCAAATAAGCAGGTGCAATTGATCGGGAATGTGATCCAGGAGGTATTCAATGCCTTTATGCACTTCGACGTTGGTGATGAGATGATAATCATCCAAAACCAGAACCAGACTGGCAGACTGGTTGGCCGTGTCGTTGAGCAGGGAATGAATGACCAGCATAAAATCGCCCGTCTGGTCTGAAGAGAGCGCGTTTAGCGCTTCCATACCGATAGCCGGCTGAGCATGGTTCAAAGCGGCCGCGAAATAGCGCCAGAACCGTTGGGGATCGTTATCTGACTCATCCAATGCCAGCCAGGCGGCTTTATGGTTGGGGCTCTCCTGCCAGTGATTTAGCCAGGCGCAGGCCAGGCTGGATTTTCCAGACCCGGCTTGCGCGGAGATTAAAGTAAAGCAGTGGCCCTCGGCAATTCCTTGATCCATTTTTTCGATTAATCGCGGACGGGGAATTTGCAGGCTGGAGGGTGTGGGAATAAATAACTTCGTTTGCAGAATAGGTGTAGACATACGCGGTTTCAGCAGGTAATAAGAAAAGCAGTAAAGCTATCATATCATATCCAACTGGCAGGAGTGCAATCCATTTTTTGCAACTGGATCACGAAAACCTTCGTAATTAATATTGTAAAGATGTTAGCCGATTATTTGTTTTGAAAAATTGGAGAAAATGACAAATGGCAAAAAATGTAGATCAAATGTTGGCGAGTAAATTCGTCTGCAGCAAGTGTCACAATCACGGCGCGAATGTGGAACGTCTGGCTATGTCTGGCACCGGGCTTTCCCGCATGCTCGAAATCCAAGCTCATCGCTATGCTTTTGTGTCTTGCAATAATTGCGGCTATACCGAGGTGTACAATCTGCGCACTTTAGAGGGCAAAGATAATCTTGGCACAATCCTTGAAGTCTTATTCATGGATTAGGTTTTTCTACATGAGCAAGCCGGCTTGACAGCCGGCTTCTTTTTTTATTTCTATTCCCAACCAACGGATAGTCTATTCATGGTAAGGGAACACCATTAACAAAGTGGTTATAAAGAAGGTAACCCACCAGTTCGGTCAATCCAATGATCAGGATGCTGAAAACCAGCATTCCACGGGTTGCCCCTGGATTGTTCCCTAACTCATTGAGACGCGGGTTTGAGGGGTCATAAAATACCTTGATCTGACTTCCGACCGGATAATTCTGTAAAAATGAATACAGCGTCAGATAAACGCTGGATCGTTTGCCAATTTCTGAACGGATTTTGCGGCCGATAAAACTGGCCCCATTGACCAGATAACTGAATTCCAATTTGGCCAGGTAGGTCTGGTTGCCCCCTTCGCCGTGGGTTTCCAGTTCCGAGGTCGTGATTGTCCCCATTGTCGATACCCAATTCTTTCGGTGAGACGTCCGGCGCATCTGCTTGATGGTGGTAATGAGCAAGAACACCCCAAAGGCAAATAGACCAATCAGGAGCATCACAAATAATTCAAGGGTTGGTTCTAATTGAGTGGATAGCTGCATAAGTTCACCTCTATTGTCTAATTGCCATCTATTTTAGACGCTTGAGATGATAATGGGATTAAGAAAATTACCCTGTATAAACTTTTTTTATTAATATTGATAAGGTGCAGGGTTGATTAATTAATGAAAGTTGTATACAATATAGATAGCTCCTCTACCGGTTGCCCCCCTCAACCGGTGGGGGAGTGATTTTTTAACCCATCTTGTCTGTTGGATTTTTTGACCGGATTAGCCGGGCTGAATTGGCCAGGATGCCCAGATCGGGTAAGGATTGGGCCGCCGCGGCCAGGACCGGTGGGAGAATTCCAAAGGCGGCCAGAGAAAGGCCTACCAGGTTATACAGGGCGGTAAAGGCGATATTTCCGCGGATTACCCGCATGCTGCGTTGGGCGATTTGAAATATCTGGGGGACTAACTGCCAATCTTCGCGCATCAATACCAAGGGAGCGGTTTCGATGGCAATGTCACTGCCCCCTAACCCCATCGCAATGCCCACATCGGCCTGAGCCAGCGCGGGTGCGTCGTTAACGCCATCTCCTACCATCATAATGACCCGCCCTTGCTGCTGATATTCGCGAACGATGCGAATTTTATCTTCCGGAAGCAAATTAGCCTGGAAGGATATGCCCAGTTGTTCCGCTAATT
>Ga0209269_1000946_pt1 | contig 18732 bp, 16 predicted proteins | sample MTBAKMMethaMetaG_FD_187455 | JGI IMG/M metagenome (GOLD analysis project Ga0209269, IMG submission 187455) | Enrichment culture microbial communities from Arthur Kill intertidal strait, New Jersey, USA, that are MTBE-degrading - MTBE-AKM (Arthur... | ecosystem: Environmental > Aquatic > Marine >... | reverse complement strand
CCGGTCATATGGAGGAATTGTTCGCAGGCCTGATAGACAAACATCTCGGTGCCCGGGATCGTCAGGCAGCCGCGGGCGGCCGCCGCCCGCAGGAGCGGGGTCTCTGCCGGGGTGTAGACGAGGTCGAAGACGGTCATCGAGGGGTCGAGGTCGCCGGGGGAGAGGAGCGAGCGGGGATCGCCCGCCATCCCGACCGGCGTGGCATGGACGACGATCGCCGGCCTGATCCTTCCGAAGTCCTGGAGAGAGCCGGCGCCGCAGCCGAAACGGGAGGCGAGCGCCTTTGCCGCATCCACATTCCGGGCGAGCACCGTCGCCTCGCACCCGAGATCCAGGAGGGCGTAGACGGCGGCGGCCGCTGCACCCCCGGCGCCGAGCACGACCGCCGGGCCGGGCGGCACCCCCTCCAGCGGGCGGCGCACCCCGGTCCAGTCGGTGTTCGAGGCCGAGACCTCACCGCACCTGAGCAGGAGGGTGTTCGCGGCGCCGATCGCCTCCGCATGGGGATCGGCCAGATCGGCCGCGGCAAGGGCCGCCTCCTTGTGCGGGATCGTCACCGAAAGCCCCTGCACGCCAAGGGCCTGTGCCCCCTCCAGGATCGCCCCGAAGTCCGGGTGCCCGAGCCAGGTGTAGTGCGCATCGATGGCGTAGCGCTCGAAGAGGGCGTTCCAGAGCGGCGGGCTTTGGCTGTGGAGACAGGGGTGACCGGCGATCGCATAGAGGCGGGTCGTGTCCCGGAGGGCCGCAAGCCGCCCGGCCTCACCTTCAGGCATCTCGAACCCGGCAAAGCCGGCCCGGTCGCGCCGCCGCCCCTTGAGCAGGGCAAGCACGGCGAAGGCGACCTCGCCAGGCTGAGATGTGCCGGTATCGACGCAGAAGTCGGCCGCTCGCCGGTAGAAGGGGCGGCGTACCGCAAGAAGCGCCCCGACCTCCTCCTCAGGCGAGAGGGCGGTGAGGGGCGGGCGGTCAGAACCGCCGATCCGCCCGCAGATCGTTTCTGCGGAGGCTTCAAGGAGGACGACGATCCCGCCCTTCCTGAAGGCGGCGACATTCGCCGGGTCGAGCACCGCCCCGCCGCCGGTGCTGATCACGCCCTCGACATCGGAAAGCCCTGCGATCACCTCCCGCTCCAGCGCCCTGAACCCGCTCTCCCCGGCCGAGGCAAAGATCGCCGGTATCGACGCCCCGGCCAGCCGTTCGATCTCGGCATCGGTATCGATGAAGGGGAGGCCGAGACGGCGGGCGAGCAGTCTGCCGACGGTCGTCTTGCCCGTGCCCCGGTAGCCGGTCAGCACCACCTTCATAGGAGCCCGGCCTCCTGGAGGACGTTCCAGAATTGGGGGAAGGACTTGTCCACGCACCCGGCGCCTGCCACGCGCACCCCCCCGGCGCCAAGGCCGATCACGGCGGCGCTCATCGCCGTGCGGTGGTCGTTCTCCGGGTCCACCGTCGCACCGTGCAGGGGGCCGGGGGTGATGGTGACGGCGTCCTCCTCCACCACTACCCGGGCGCCGACGCTGCCGAGCACCCGCTCGATCGCCGCAATGCGGTCGCTCTCCTTATACCGCAGGTGGGCGATGCCGGTGATCCGCGTCGGCCCGCGTGCAAAGGCCGCAACGGCCGCAAGGGTCTGGACGGTATCAGGGGCGGCGGCCATATCTGCCTCGATCCCCTCGAGGTCACCATTGGACTCCAGGACGATCCCGTCCTCGCCGTACCTGACCGACGCCCCCATCTGCTCCAGCGCCTCGACGAAACGCCGGTCGCCCTGCAGGGATGCGGGATCCAGGTTCTCGACGACGACCCGTCCGCCGCAGACCGCCCCGATCGCAAAGAAATAGGAGGCCGAGGACCAGTCGCCCTCGACCGCATAGATCCGGCGGCGGTAGACGCCGGGCGACACGGAAAAATGCTCGCCCTCCCGCAGAATTTCGACGCCGAACGACCTCATCACCGCCGCCGTCAGGTCGAGGTATGACACCGAAACCAGCGGGGGGATGAGGGTGAGGTCAAGCCCATCCTCCCAGCAGGGGGCGGCCATCAGGAGGGAGGAGACGAACTGGCTTGAGATATCGCCCCTGATCACGGCGGCGCCGCCCCTCGCCGGACCGCGGACGGTGATCGGCGGGTAGCCTGGACGCACCGTATAGCCGACCTCGCCCCCCAGGGCGGCGATCGCATCTCCCAGGGGTCCGACCGGGCGTTCCTGCATCCTGGCGCTCCCGGTCAGGGTGACCGGGAAGGCGGAGAGGGTCGCAACGCCGGCAAGGAGGCGCAGGCTTGTGCCCGAGTTCCGCAGGTCGAGCGTGACCGGGCCGCGGGTCTGGAACCGTCCGCCGCAGCCCCTGACCGAGAGACCGTCGCCGTTCGCCTCAACCGCCACACCGAGGGCCCGGAGGCCCTGGCTGGTGAGGGTGGTGTCCTCAGAGGCCAGCGGACGCAGGATTTCGGAGACACCATCGGCAAGGGCGGCGGCGACGAGGGCGCGGTGGGTGAGGCTCTTCGAGGGCGGGGCCGCAACGCGGATCTCCACGCCCGACCGCCGGGAGAGGTTCACCTCCACTCGCCCACCTCCAGACGCGGGTAGCAGCCGAAGGGCTTCACCTCGGTGAGGGCTGCGAGGCCCTTCAGCGCCTCCCCCCACTGCGGCACCGCCTCGCCGTCCAGGAAGAAGACGTAGCGCCCGATCCCGCGTTTCGCCGGGCGGGACTCGATCCTGGTGAGGTTGATCTCCAGCCGCGCGAACACCGCAAGGAGATCGGCGAGCAGGCCGGTGCGGTCGGTCCTCGGGTCGAGGAGGACCGAACACTTGACCGCATCCTCCCCCACATACGGCCGCTTTGAGATGACCACGAACCTGGTGGTGTTCTCCGCGGCGTCCTGAATGTTCTGCTCGATCACGGGGACGCCGGCGCGGAACGCCGCCTCCCGCGTCGTGATCGCCGCTGCACGACTGCCGGGCAGCACCGCCCGGGCGCTCGCCGCATTCGAGGGTGTATGGACCACCTCCACCCCGAGGGCGTCGGTCAGACGGGAGCATTGCTCATGGGTCTGGGGATGGACATAGAGCAGATTGATCTCCTCTTTTTTCACAAACGAGGCAAGATGATGACGGACCGGGAGATAGACCTCGCCGGTGACGAACACGGGGTGCGCCAGAAGTCCGTCGAGAGTAGGGCCGACACCTCCGGCCTCGCTGTTCTCGATCGGGACGAGGCCGTCACCCAGACCTGCGGCGACATGGGCGAAGACCGCCCCGATCGTCGGGAGGAGGATCACCTCGTCCGCGAGGCGCACGGCGAGGGTGTGGGAGAACGTCCCCTCAGGGCCGAGGGCGGCGAGTTTCAATGGTCTGCCAGGCATCGCACCAGCGCCTCCGAGTCTTCTGTCGCCTGCGGGATGTACGCCCTGAAGAATGCGGCGTCCGCATCGAAGATACGCCTGAACGCCTCGCCGTCTCCCGCCTCCACCGCCTGCCTGAGTTCTCCGGCGGCCTCTTCAAAGGCAGAGAGGACCGCCGGCACCGTCGGGTTCTCCCTGAGAATCGGGCCATAGAGGTCAGGGTCCTGACCCAGGATCCGGCCGACAAGGGCGGTCTCGATCCGGTAGACCGGGCTTGTTGCGGCGAGCAGGGCGTCGAGGTCGACGCCGAGACGGCGCATCGTCCCGGCGACGGTCAGGGTCGCAAAATGGGCGAGCCCCTGCACCACCGCCATCAGGCGGTCGTGCTCGGCCGGGTCCATCACCGTGACCACAGCTCCGGCCGCCCTGAAGACGCCGAGCACCTCTTCCGCCCGTTCGGGAGAGATCCTGACCGGACAGGCGATGATCGTCTGCCCGTGCAGGGAGGGGACCGAGGGGCCGAACATCGGGTGCAGCCCGAGGACGGCGGCGTTCGTCTCCAGCATCGCCGCAACTGGTGCGGCCTTCAGCGAGGTGAAGTCGCAGAGCACCTGCCCCTCTCGGAGGAGGGGAGCGATCTCGCGGATCACCTCGACCGCGCTCCCGATGGGCACGGAGACGATGACCACGTCGCATCCCCGGGCAAGGTCGGCGTTCGAGAGAGGGGTGTGCCGCCCTGAGACCGAGACCTGGTGCCCGGCCGCCGCAAAGACCCGGGCGAAGAGGGAGCCCATCCCGCCGGTGCCGCCGATAATACCGATATGCATCCTCAGGTCTCCGTGATCGTCTCCTCGACCGCCATGCCGAAATGGCGGCCCTTCGCCATGGCGCACCCCATGACGACGTCGCCCTCCTTCAGGGCGGCGACCGAGACCGGCCCGGACTTGCCCATCAGCCGCACGGTCTCGGCGTTCTGGAGGACGAGCCCGGCTTTCCCGTCCCCGGCCGCGGCCTCGACCAGGAGGAGGGGGCGGCGCTCGATCTTCACCCGCCCGACCGCCGCCTCGGCGGTGGCGCCGGTTGCATCCGCAACCATGACGGCGTCGCCCGCCCGCACCTCGGAGAGGTACGAGGTGCGCCCGTCAGGGCGGAGCAGGTAGGCGTGGACCGCACCGGCGTTCACCCTGAAGGGCCGCGGTGCGACGTACGGGTTCTCCGCCGTCTCGGCAAGCACGAGCAGGAACCCCGACGAGGTGTTGCCGAGGAGCATCCCCTCCCCTTCGGCGAGGAGGGAGCAGGTGTCGATGCAGGCGCGGTCTCCCATCCCGATCTGCCGAACGGCGGTGACGGTGAAGGGGACGATCGCGAGGCGCGGGCTCTCCGCCTGCACGGCGGCGGCGACGCGGCCGACCTCGAGAGGATCGCCGGTCTGGAGAAGCACGCCGGCGACGCCCTTCTCAAGGATGCCGAGGGCGAGTTTCGCCTCCTCTGCATTCCTGACGACAGCGACGACGCGGTCAGAGGCCGCCACCAGGTTTTCGAGCGGGATGATCGTCCAGTCAGACGTAGAGACGACCAGGACCGCCCGGCCCGCATCCGGGAGGGGCGACTCGGGCGTCACCTCGGCAAAGACGACGTCCGTTCCCGGCACCAGGTCGCCGTCGGGCGCGATCGTCGTGATCCGGCCGAGGCCTCTCGCATCGGCGGCCGCATCGACGACCAGCGCCTGCGCACCGGCCTCGATCGCCGCCGTGGCGATCTCCTTGTTCCAGGGGCGCACGTCCACCCAGAACAGTTTCATTGGCCCTCCAGTGCGGCGTCGGGTGCGGTCTCCTCGTGGACGACCCGGCAGAGCGCCCGCACAAAGGATGCTGGCTCGTCACGCTGGAAGGCGTTTCTCCCGATGCACACCCCTGACGCCCCGGCCGAGACGGCGTCCCTGATTGCCGAGAGGGTGGCGAGGTCGCCGGCCTTCTCCCCGCCGGCGATGAGCACCGGCACCGAGCAGGCGGCGGTGATCTCGGCGAATGAGGCCGGGTCGCCGGTGTAGTTCGTCTTGATCAGGTCGGCGCCGAGCTCTTCGGCAACCCTGACGCAGTGGCCCACGGCCGCGGGGGAACGCGGGTCGATCCCCTTGCCCCGCGGGTAGATCATCACGAGGAGCGGCATCCCCCAGCGGGTGCACTCCTTCGAGACCTCGCCGGCCGCCTCGATCATCCGCGACTCGTGCGGCGCCCCGAGGTTGATGTGGATCGAGACCGCGTCGGCGCCGAGGGCGACCGCCTCCTCCACGGTGCAGACGAGCACCTTGTCGTCGGGGTCGGGGTTCAGAGAGGTCGAGGCCGAGAGGTGGACGATCAGCCCGATGTCCCGGCCGTGGCCGCGGTGGCCCGCCTTCACCATGCCCTTGTGCATCACGATCGCGTTCGCGCCGCCCTCGGAGACGGCCGCAACCGCCTCGGGCATCCGCCGCAGCCCCTCGATCTGGCCGAGGGTGAAGCCGTGGTCCATCGGGACGATGACCGTCCTTCCGGTGTTCCTGTCCATAATCCGTTCGAGACGGATCGCTTTTCCGATCATTTCACCATCTCCAGCGCCTCTTCCGCACTCCGTCCTCCATGCACGATCGCCGCCGCCGCCATGATGAAGAGGTCGGGGTGCGGGTGCTGGAAGGCGTTTCTCCCGATGGAGATCCCGGCGGCGCCGCCCTCCATCGCCCCCTCGATCAACTGCAGGGTCGAGAGGTCGTCGGTCTTCGAACCCCCGGCGACGACCACCGGCACCGGACAGCCCCTCGTTACCTCCCGGAACGAGTCCGGGTCGCCGGTGTAGACGGTCTTGACGATGTCGGCGCCGAGTTCGGCACCGGCCCGCGCCGCGAGGCAGACCGCTCCGACATCCTTCTCGTCGGCGATCTTTGCGCCCCGCGGGTACATCATCGCCAGCAGGGGCATCCCCCACTCCATGCACTCCACGCCGATCCTCCCGAGGTCTGCGAGCATCCGCGCCTCTGAAGGAGCGCCGATATTGATATGGACCGAGACGGCGTCGGCGCCCATCTTCAGGGCGTTGGTGACGGTGTTCACGATCACCTTCTCGTTCGGATCGGGCCCGAGACTCGTCGAGGCCGAGAGGTGGAGAATGAGCCCCACGTCCCTCCCGCTCTGCCGGTGGCCGTAGAGGGCGAGGCCAGGGTGGCCGAGCACGGCGTTTGCTCCGCCGGCGGCGACAAGGTCAACGGTCTTTCCCATATCGATGAGTCCGGGCATGGGCCCGGCCGTCACACCGTGATCCATCGGTACGATGATCGTCTTTCCGGTGTTCCGGTCCATGATGCGTTCCATCCTGATCTGTTTTCCTCTCATGATCAACTCCTCCCCGGCGGCATGACATACTGCGGGGACGTTTAAAAGAGATAAAAATACCTAAAAAAGAAGCCCTCGAGCGCGGTCGCTCTGAGAACGGCGTTCAGAGAAGCAATACCTGCGTGATGTGTATGGGCCGGGCTAGTGAAGGTAAAGACATTCACTGGCGAAAAAACATTCACCACACATTATCCATCCTATTTTGCAGGAGCAGTATAATAACCTGTTGGAGGCGAAGAGGGAGGGGCGCAGACACTATATATACCGGGAGGGAGAGGACTGCCCATGATCAGTCTGAACGCCGGGGCCCTCCAGACGACCGCAGGGATGGTTGCCCGGGCAGATCCCCTCGGGATCAGGGCCGGAACCATGGACTGCGGCGCACGGATCGTCGACTGCGGCGCCGATGTTCCCGGGAGTTATGAGGCCGGGTGCCGCCTCGTCGAGGCGTGCTGCGGGGGATGTGCCGCGGCGCGTATCGAGATCGGGGAGTTTGGACCCTATGCCATCCCGGTCCTCCACATGACCGTCTCGAACCCGGCGATTGCCTGCCTCGGCGCCCAGCTCCCCCTCTGGAGGGTGACGGCCGCCGGAGAGGGCGCCGACGCGGGCGGGCCTGGAAGGGCACTCGCCAGAAAGCCGGCGGCACTCTACCAGCGACTGAATCATGAAGAGAGTGCAGAAGAGGCCCTGATCACCCTTACCGCCGACTGGCCACCGGACGAGAGCGAGGCCGGGATCATCGCCGAGGCCTGCCGGATCGATCCGGCGAACCTCACCCTCATGGTCGCCCCGGCCGGGAGCATCGCCGGAACAGTCCACCTCGCCGGGCTTGCCGCAGCGACGGCCCTTGCACGGATCATGAACACAGGCTTTGAACCCCTGCGAATCGTCCACCTCGCCCTCAGGGTGCCGGTGGCGCCGCCCGGTCCGGACGGTGAGAGTGTCAGGGCCGCTGCATCCCTGGCCGGTTCAGCCTGCGGGACGCTCCACCTGATCGCGGACGGCTTTGAGGAGGCACTTTCCGGGGTTGTCGATGAACGAGGAACCGCGGGCGCCGGGCGGGAGGGGAGGTTCACCGCACCCATCGCCGAGGCCACCATCTCAGACCTCAGGGACGGGAGCGTCCGCCGTTTCGGGTCCAGGGATCCCACAAAAATCCTCGAACATTTCGGGATCAGAAAACGACGGGGCCGGACAGATCGGATCACCGACATCAGGTAATTCTGTCCAGAGGGCGCCTGCACAGAGCAGGGGGATCGTCCTCATCCCATTGACATCATACTTTCTCTCGCGGGGAAAGCGCGTTTGAATGCCTGGATCCTTATCCTTTTTTCTCTTCGATCGGGCACTGTGCAACGTATTCCAGGTTGAACTTGTAGAAGTGCGTGTAGCCGCAGTTCCTGCACCTGGTCGTGAACTGGTTGCAGCCGACGATCAGGTCGTGCAGACCCTCGACACCGCAGTTCTTGCACGGTGCGACCGTCTCAAGATCCCAGATGTCGTAACAGCTGATCGGGGTATAGGTACCGGCCGCACTGACATCCTCCACCCGCGGGACAAAGATACGCGTCGCCCCGCAGTTCGCGCACGCCACCTGCGCCTGTGACGAGACCGCCTTGATCACCTGGTCGGCATCCTCGTGGCAGTGGTAACAGGAGGTACGATATTTTGTAAAAATGAACCGTTCGACCATGTGTTCCCCTCGTCGTTTGATCTTCATATACTTACCCCGCCGGGATTGCAGCCACCAAATAGAATAATAATCAGATATAACAGCGCCACCCGATATATTTATTAAATAAAATAATATTATTGTCAGAATTGTCTAAATTAAGAATAGAAAGATAGATTAATTGAGTTATTAAAATAATTTAACCACACAACACAGTGCGTGAGGGACGATACGATGACAATAGAAAAACCAGAAAAAATTGAAGATACCCTGCAGCGCGCCCTGAAAGGAGACCATTCAGTGCGGATCAACATCGATCTCCTCCAGGAGGAGTTCAGACCCCTCGGAAAAATGGTCAATACCGCCATAGAGCGGATGGCAGAAGCTGAAAAGTTGAAAAGGAGGGCCGATGCCTTCGTAAAATTTAATCCCCAGGCAATCGCCGTCCTCGCCGGCGACAAGCACCGCCTCGACCTCAACAAACAGTACGAGAAGGCCTGGCGCGGCTCGTACGACGAACTGATGGCAAAGAAACTCTACGACTTCAATATCAAGACGACCGGCGACGATTTCTACGCCTCCTTCAAGACAAAGAAGATGGCGGTCTCTGACATGGAGATCTCCTGGGAAGACCAGACAAAGACCTATCTCCGCCTCTTCCAGCTCCCGATCCTGGACGAAAACGGGGAGATCGACGTCAACTACTATATCTACCAGGACCTCACCGAGCAGATGAACGAGCTCGAGAAGATCCGCGCCCTGCAGAGGCGTGCCGACCACTTCGTCAAGTACAACCCTCAGGCGATCGCCGTCCTCGCTGCCGACAAGCACCGCCTCGACCTCAACAAACAGTACGAGAAGGCCTGGCGCGGCTCGTACGACGAACTGATGGCGAAGAAGCTCTACGACTTCAACATCAAGACGACCGGCGACGATTTCTACGCCTCATTCGAGACGAAGAAGATGGCAGTCTCTGACATGGAGATCTCCTGGGAAGACCGGACAAAGACCTATCTCCGCCTCTTCCAGCTCCCGATCCTGGATGAAAACGGGGAGATCGATGTCAACTACTACATCTACCAGGACAACACCGCACTCGTGGAAAAGGAGAGAGAGACGCAGCAGCAGGCCGCCCTTCTCGCCACAAGCGCAGAAGAACTGAAAGTTGCCATGGACGAGATGGCAAAGGGCGACCTCACCGCACTCGTGGAGATCGAGGATAACGATCCGCTCCGCGACCTCAAGCTCAACTACCGCCATTCCCGCGAAGGGATCAAGGCGGCCCTGATCAAGGCATCCGGTATCGGCGAGAAGGTGAGGGGCAGTTCGGCGGAGACGAGCCGCAGCTCGGCCGACATCTCCCGGGCGATCGAGCAGGTCGCGTCCAAGAGCCAGCAGAGCGCAGAGGACGCGAAAAGGCAGCTCGAAAATCTCGAAGAGGTGGCGCGCGCGATGTCCGACCTCTCGGCATCGATCGAGGAGATCGCCAGCACCGCACAGGGCGTGCTCGACGGGACCGCTGCGGCGGTCAGGGTCGGGAACGAGGCCGACAAACTCGGCCGTGAGGCGACCCAGAAGATGCGCCAGGTCGAAACCATTACAAAGGAAGGCGTCGAGGAGTTTTCACAGCTGAACAGGGAGATGCAGGAGATCTCCAAGATCGTCAAACTCATCAATGACATCTCCAGCCAGACCAACCTGCTTGCACTGAACGCCGCCATCGAAGCAGCGAGGGCGGGCGAGCACGGGAGGGGCTTCGCCGTGGTCGCAGGCGAGGTGCGCAACCTTGCCGGCGAGTCCAAGAACGCAACCAACCATATCGAAGACCTCATCGGCAGCATCCAGTCCAAGAGCGAGAAGACCGGCCGGGACCTTCAGGCGGCCATCGCAGAGATCGCCGCCGGGGTCGAGAGCGTCAACCAGGCGATCGATACCCTGAACCGGATCGTCGCCGCCGTCAAAGAGGCGCATGAGAGCGTTTCCGAGATCGCACGGGCGACCGAGGACCAGGCGAGCGCCACCAACCGCGTGATGGAGCGGATGGACGTGACAAACAGGATGACGAAGGAGACGATGGCGCGGATCGAGGACATGGCCGCCCTGACCGAGGAAGTATCGGCCTCGGCCCAGGAGGTCGGCAGCGCCGCCGAGGAGGTCGCTGAAATGGCCGGAGAGATGAAGGAAAGCCTGGACTCGTTCAGATTGAAGTAAGGTGAAGGGTGTGACAAACGTTGATGTGGTAGAATTCGAAGTCGCGGACGAGCACTACGCCCTCGACATTTCCCTTGCACGGGAGATCGTCGAGATGGTCCCGATCACGCCGGTGCCGAGGGCCCCCCCCCATATTGCGGGGATCATCAACCTTCGCGGCGAGATCACGACGGTCATGAACCTCTCGACCCTCCTGGGCATCCCTGCGGCCGGGAGCCAGGAGCGGCAGAAGATCATCATCCTCGTCCCTGAGGCGGCAGGAGGCTCCAACGTCGGGATCATCGTCGACGATGTGCTCTCGGTGATGCAGATCTCAGAGAACGATGTCGAGAAGATGGACGACGCCCTCACGCGGGATGCCTTTGTCAAAGGGATCATCAAGGTGAACGACAAGGCGGCCGAGAGCGGCGACGCCAAGAATCTGATCATCTGGGTCGACATGCAGAAGGTGCTCGAACAGTTGATCGGGCATCCGGCCTGAAGACCCGCACCGTATCTTTTTTTCTTTTCGCCCTTTCACGTGGATAAACCCGCCCCGGTCCCACCGCCTATCGCAGTTTGACTGGACGGCAGACCCCGCGACACCGGCGCACTGATCCGCTCACGCAAAGAAACGAAGCCCAGAAACGCTCTTCCGTATCTTCGCGTTTTTTTGCGGCTTCGCGTGCGATTCATCGGTTTACTATCCACTCACGCGAAGGGAGCGATCGTGTTCAGAGCTCTTGCGTGAGTGGCTGGATCTACGAAGGCAGCCAGAAGAGAGCGCTCGAAAAAAAGGCTGGTGCCCTGTGTTCAGGGCATATGCAGGCGTTTGACACTTACATCGGGGGCATGCCCATGCCGCCCATGCCGCCGCCCATTGCCGCCATCTCCTCGGGTGAGGGGCCGGCAGATTTGGACGAGGCAATGACGTCGTCGATCCTGAGGATCATAATTGCCGCTTCAGCGGCAGAGCTGATCGCCTGGGTCTTCACGCGCAGGGGCTCGACAACGCCCTGGGCGAGCATGTCGCCGGCCTTGCCGGTGTTAACATCGAGACCCGCGGTCTTCTGGCCCTTCTCGTGGGCCGCACGGAGGTCCACCAGGATGTCGATCGGGTCGAGACCCGCGTTCTCTGCAAGGGTCCGCGGGATGATCTCGAGAGCGCTGGCAAAGGCTTCGATGGCAAGCTGGGCACGGCCGCCGACGGTCGCCGCATACTCGCGGAGACGGAGGGAGAGCTCGACCTCAGGGGAGCCGCCGCCGGCGACGAACTTCTTGTCGCGGAGGGCGACCTCGACGACGCGGAGGGCGTCCTCGATGGCGCGGTCAAGCTCGTCGACGACGTGCTCGGTGCCGCCCTTGATGATGATCGAGACCGCCTTGGGGTTCTTGCACTGCTCGACGAAGGTCATGTCCTCGCCCGAGACCTTCCGCTCCTCGACGATCCCGGCGAAACCGAGTTCTTCGGGGGAGATGGCGTCGATGGAGGAGATCAGGGTCGCACCGGTCGCACGGGAGAGCTTCTCCATGTCGCTCTTCTTCACGCGGCGGGTGGCGAAGATGCCGGCCTTCGCAAGGTAGTGCTGGGCGATGTCGTCGATGCCCTTCTGGCAGAAGAGGACGTTCGCGCCCGAGGCGATGATCTTGTCGACGATACCTCTGATCATCCGCTCTTCCTCGTCGAGGAACATCTGGAGCTGGTCGGGGCTCGTGATGTTGATCTCGGCGTCGACCTCGGTCTTCTTGAACTCGACCGCGGCGTTGAGCAGCAGGATCTTGGCGTTGTCGACCTTCTTCGGCATCGCCGGGTGGACACGCTCCTTGTCGATGAGCACGCCCTCGACGATCCCGGAGTCCTCGATGGACCCGCCGACCTTCTTCTCGACCTTTATGAAGTCGAGGTCAACGGTGCCGTCTTCTTCGGCAACCATGGTTACCGCCCTGACGATGAGGTCGCAGAGTTTGTCCTTGGAGGCCTCGGCGCCCTTGCCGGTCATGGCGGTGCCCGCGATCTTCAGGAGGATGTCGGCGTCGTTAGGCTTGACGTCGATGGCGAGATCCTTGACGATCTCGATCGCCTTATCGGCGGCCATACGGTATCCGTGGGCGATCACCGTGGGGTGGACGTCCTGTTCGAGGAGGTCCTCGGCACGCTTGAGGAGTTCGCCGGCCACAACGACCGACGTTGTGGTGCCGTCGCCGACCTCGTCGTCCTGGGTCTTTGCGACCTCGACCATCATCTTTGCGGCCGGGTGTTCGATGTCCATCTCCTTGAGGATGGTCACACCGTCATTCGTGATCACGACGTCGCCGATGGTGTCGACGAGCATCTTGTCCATCCCCTTCGGACCGAGGGTGGTCCGTACCGCTGCGGCGACGGCCTTAGCGGCGGCGATGTTGATGCTCTGTGCGTCACGCCCGCGGGTGCGGGAACTTCCTTCTTTAAGAATAAGGATTGGTTGTCCTCCCAGTTGCTGAGACATTACATATCACCCATGAATTTAGCGCTCAAATAGTTGGTTTGTAGTTCTATATAAATCTTGTTACTGGTTGATCATCTGGATGAGGTCAGAACCATCTTCAAGGCCCTTCAGATGCTCTTCCCCGACAACAAGTGTTTTTCCAATTCTTTTTTTCTTTTTATAGTCCGAAACGATGCACATTGCGTGCGTACGTGCAACCTGCGAGATATTCCCGATGAGAGCAGCGCGCTTGACCATCCGCTGCGCCGTCCCGTAGCAGGTGAGGATTGTCTCTTTCTCCACCATAGCGAGCACCTGGAAGGGGGCGCGGCGCATCTGGTAGATTTCGACACCCATACGCCGGAAATCGGGCAGTATCTCCTGGGATGTAGATTCGTCCCTCTGGACGCCGGTAGGTGAGGTATAGGAGAGGAGGTCGATCGACTCGACGACGGCCTCGTCGAAGATCTCCTCAAGATGAATGGCGATTTCCAGAGAAGTGCTCATTCCGTCCTCGTACTTGGAGATCGTCCGCCGCGAAACGCCGAGATGGCGGGCAAGGTCGCCAAGGGATAACTGGTGCCGCTCCCTGAGACCCTTGAGCACATCGCCGTTGAGGTTCACGTACAGCCCGCCCGGATGGGCATATATGAGGGGCGGGACGCCCTCGACCAGATAGTCGTACAGGGTTGCCGGGGAGATTGCATAGATGCCATAGCGCAGATAGACCGTGCCGCGTTCGAGATCGGCGTCGCGGGCCCGCTCGCCGATGATCAGGGGCGAGGCGCCGAGGTGGCGGGCGATGGCGTCCATGTCCCGGGATATCTCCTCCGAGACCGAGTCGATATGGGAGACCACCTTGATGACGAGGAGCACCTCGTCTTTCCCGGCGATCAGGTCAAAAGAGCGAGGGCGCAGGCTGCACCGTTCAGAGACGTCATAGCCGGCGGTCAGCATCACGCTGATCACCATATCGAGGAGGCGCTCCTGTGACATTGGACACTCGTTAAAGGTGGATATAGTACGACACACTAATAAATAATCGCCTCATGTTCATCGGAATCGACGACACCGATTCGCCCGCAGGGATGTGTACGACCTATCTCGGGGCCGTGCTGGTCAGAAGGTTAAAAAGTGCCGGTATGACTATCAGAGAGACCCGGCTCGTCCGACTCAACCCGAACGCTCCGTTCAAGACGAGAGGAAACGCGGCGATATGTATCGAGGCGTCTGGGAGCCTGGAGACGGCGTTCTCGATCGCAGCGGCGCTGATCGACGACCTCGCCGACCTCTCCTGCGAGAACACCAACCCGGGCCTGGTGGTGACCGAAGAACGCCCGGACCCCGCATTCTACTGGAAAGCCGTCCGGGACTTCTGCACGATCGAAGAGGCAAAAGAGATTCTGGAAGAGAACTGCGCCCTTTACCGGGGATGGAAAAACGGCAGGGGACTGATCGGAGCCACGGCAGCCGCGGCAAGCGTCCTGCCCGACCTGACCTCCGAGCTCCTCGCCTACCGTCGAAGGGAGGTATGGGGGACGCCGCGTTCGGTCGAAAAGGCATCGATCTTCGCTGCCGAAGCGGCGACCTATCCCCACACCTGGGACTCGGCAGACCGCCAGAACGGCGTCGTGGTCTGCGTGCCCCACACGCCCGACCCGGTCCTCTTCGGGATCAGGGGGGAGAGCGAAGTGTGGGTACGGGAGGCCCGTGCCCTCATCCGGGCGGAGGAGAGCGAGATCGAGCAGATCTGGGTCACCAACCAGGGGACCGACGCCCACCTGGTGGACGGGACGATCGGCCGCCTCCTCGAAGGGCGGTCGTACCGTGTCCAGGGAACGGTGGCGGAGCGTGCGACGACCGGGGCAGGAGGGCATGTGAGCCTCACCATCCTCGGCACCGACGGCGAGAGGCTTCGCTGCATGGCATACGAGCCTACAAAAGGCTTCAGAGAGATCGTGCGGGCTCTCCTGCCGGGCGACGAGATCCTCGCCGTCGGGAGTTACAAGAACGAAAGCCTCAACCTTGAGAAACTGCGGGCAGACCGCCTCGTGGCGGATCGTCTCCTGCGCCCGCCCCTCTGTCCGGACTGCGGGAGGAGAATGACCTCCGCAGGCAGGGATAAGGGCTACAAATGCCGGGAGTGTGGAAGACGTGCGGGCGATCCCGAGATCATCACCACCCCCAGAACGATCAGGACTGGCTGGTACGAGGTGCCGCCGACGGCACGGCGGCATCTCTCGAAGCCACTGGTCAGGGATCAGGGAACAGCCTGAGAGAAAAAACGGCAATCTCTATATCCAGCCCGGACAAGCATACTGTATGAGAATCGGCATTGTTGGAGGAACCGGCGATATCGGGGAGGGCATGGCCCTCAGACTCTCCACCCGCTATGATGTGATCATCGGCTCCCGGGAAGAAGAGAAGGCAAAAACCGCGTCCACCACCTGCCGCCTGCGGCTCGACGAACTCGGGAAAGTCTGCAGCCTTTCCGGGGTCAGCAACCAGAGAGCGGTCGACGAAGCCGATATCGTCGTCCTCGCTCTCCCATACAAGCACCTCGTCCCGACGATCGCCTCCCTCACCGGCTTTGAGGGAAAGATCGTGGTCAGCCCGGTCAACCCGATGGAATTTGGGGAGACGGTCTCGTACGTCCCCCCGCCCGAGGGTTCGGCCGGCCTGCTCCTGAAAAAACTCCTCCCGGAAAGCGCCAGGATCGTCGTCGCCTTCAACAACATCGCCGCCCACCGCTGGCAGACGATCGGGGAGGACCTCGACTATTCGGTCGCCGTCTGCAGCGACGACGGCGAAGCGAAGAGGATCGTCATGGACCTTATCAACACGATCTCGCATCTTTCGGCGCTCGACGCCGGCCCCCTGAAAAACGCCGCCCTTGTCGAAAGCCTCACCCCTCTGATCCTGAACATCTCGAAGTATAACCGGATGAAAGACGTCGGGGTGTACTTCAGATAAGGATTTAACCCTTTTTTTACGGCTCTTTCCAACCCATGCCCGGCCGGACGAGGAGCCGCACCCCCACGTTGATATGCCAGGACGAAGGATGCTTCGATCGCAGGGCACCGTCACGATGCCCGGGGGGAGTGAAAAAGATGGTATCCACCTATCTGAACCCGCCGGTCGCCCTCATGGGCGCGGGTGCGGTAAGAGAAATCGGAGCGTGGACGAAGATGTTCGGCGCGAAAAAAGCGTTGATCGTCTCGGGCACCGGAAAACACGGCCAGACCCTCAACAAGGAGATCGCCGCCCTCCTCAAGGAGGCCGGGATAGACTCGGCGGTATTTGCAGGCGCCGAGCCCAACCCGACCGATCTCTCGGTCCATGAGGGTGCCGGGATGTACCTGAAAGAGTCGTGCGACGCCATTGTCGCCGTCGGCGGCGGGTCGCCGATGGACTGCGCCAAGGGCATCGGGATCATCGTCGCTGGCGGCGGGGAGATCCACGCCTACGAAGGGGTCGGCAAGGTGGTCAGGCCGCTGCCGACCCTGATCGCCGTCAACACGACGGCCGGGACCGCCTCGGAGATGACCAGTTTCGCCGTCATCACCGACACCCGCCGGCACGTCAAGATGGCCCTCGTAGACTGGAAGCTGACCCCGAAGGTCGCCATCAACGACCCGGAACTAATGAAGAGCATGCCGCCGGCCCTCACCGCAGCCACCGGCATGGACGCTCTGACGCACGCCGTCGAGGCTTACGTCTCCACCATCGCCACGCCGACGACCGATGCCGCCGCCATTGCCGCGATCAAACTCATCGGGATATGGCTCCGCCCGGCGGTCGCACACGGCGACGACATGGTCGCCCGTGACATGATGGCCCATGCCGAATACCTCGCCGGCATCGCGTTCAACAACGCCAGCCTCGGCTATGTCCACGCCATGGCCCACCAGCTCGGCGGCTTCTACAACCTGCCGCACGGCGTCTGCAACGCCATCCTCCTGCCGCACGTCCAGGCGTTCAACCTCGTCGCCGTACCCGATCGCTTCGTCGACATCGCAAGAGCGCTCGGCGAGAGCGTCGAAGGGCTTTCCACAAACACGGCGGCCGAGAAGGCGATCGAGGCCATCAAAAAACTCTCGACAGAGATCGGCATCCCGTCCGGGGTCAAACACCTCGGCGCACGGGAGGAGGACATCCCGGCACTTGCCGAAAATGCGATGAAGGATATCTGCGGTCTGACCAACCCGCGCAAAGCGACGATCGACGATATCATCGCCATTTACCGGGCCGCATTGTAACAGGCCAAAAAAAACACCTGATTTCAGGCCATGACAGGGAGGGGCAGGGCGCGAAACGCCGGGGGTCAAAACAGTTAATGGATCCCGCGACAAGATCATATGAAATCTGGTGTCCTATGGAATCAAACAGGGAAGAATGCGGAGATCCGGTCAGACAGGTCCGCCTGACGCCGGACATGACCGTCGACGGGCTGGTCCGCGCCATCGCCGGTGCCGGCGCATACAATGGCGGGTCGCTCGCCCGCGCCGTCGACATCTATGAGGCGATGCTCCGCGACGAGAAGGCGACGAAGTTTTTCGGGCTCGCAGGCGCCATGGTTCCTGCAGGCATGGGGGGAATCGTCAGCGACCTCATCGAACAGGGTCATATCGACATTCTGGTCTCGACCGGCGCCAACCTCACCCACGACACCATCGAGGCGATCGGCTGCCACCACTACCACGGCACCGCCGTCTGCGACGACGTCGAACTGCGTCACGAGGAGATCAACAGGATCTACGACATCTTCCTCCCGGACGAGGCCTTCATCCACTTCGAGGAGTTCATGCAGGAGTGCCTCTCAGATATCCCGGACAGAACGACGCTCTCCATCTCAGAACTCCTCCGCCACATCGGCTCCCACCTGAAGACCGGCATCCTGGCGGCGGCGGCAAAGAACGATATCCCGGTCTTCTGCCCGGCCGTCCAGGACTCGATGCTCGGTCTGCAGTTCTGGTTCTACAACCAGGCGCACCACATCACCATCGACGCCTTCGGAGACATGAAGACGATCATCGACCGGTGTTATGCGGCAGAGCACGCCGGGGCGTTCCTGGTCGGCGGCGGCGTGCCGAAGAATTTCATCTTCCAGAGCAAGATGATCACCCCGGACGGCTTCACCTACGCTGTCCAGCTCACCGGCGACCGCCCGGATCTCGGCGGGCTCTCGGGCGCCACCCTTGCCGAAGCGCAGTCCTGGGGGAAGATCAACGAGGACGCCGCGGCGGTCACCGTCTACGGCGACGCCACGATCACCCTCCCGGTGATCGCGGCGGCGGTGCTGGAGAGGCTGAAACATGACTGAACTCATCCTCTCCCTCGACGTGACCGGCCTCAAAGAGGCGCTCCGGATCGCCGGCGCCTGTGCCCCTGAGATCGATGCGATCAAGGTCGGCTACCCGCTGGCGCTCGCCGCCGGCCTCGGGATCGCCCGCGACCTCGCGGAACTCGGCCTCCCCCTCATCGCCGATTTCAAAGTCGCCGACATCCCGAACACGAACACCCTCATCTGCGAGCAGGTGTTTGCGGCCGGGTTCTCGGCGGTGATCGCCCAGGGCTTTCCGGGTCCTGACTCGGTGGCCGCCTGCGTGGAGGCCGCTCATGCCCACGGCGGCGAGTGCTACGTGGTCGCCGAGATGAGCCATCCCGGCGCCCTCACCTTCTTCTCGGCAGGCGT